>Ga0315282_10004374_pt1 | contig 24627 bp, 30 predicted proteins | sample YL17G07_20_MG_FD_203693 | JGI IMG/M metagenome (GOLD analysis project Ga0315282, IMG submission 203693) | Sediment microbial communities from Yellowstone Lake, YNP, Wyoming, USA - YL17G07_20 | ecosystem: Environmental > Aquatic > Freshwater > Lake > Sediment | place: USA: Wyoming | collected... | reverse complement strand
GACGATATTAGGAGTTCAGGTTGATGTGTCCGTACTAAAGACCGATGTAGCAATCCTAAAGACCGATGTAGCAATCCTGAAGACCGATGTCTCCGAGATAAGGAAAGACCTGAATGACCATCGGGATAACACCGAGCTCCATGCAGGGGAAAGGAGGAAAAAGGCTTAATCGGAATAACCCGCCAATCAAGAGTAGATCCTTTACAGGATAAACTATTCACCCACCAAAAACCCAAGTACAAAAGCGGCGAATCCCAGTAATCTCTGCAGTTCCCAAATTGATTTAGGTTTTCCCACCTCGGCCAACTTCAACGTCTGATCGGTGAGTTCCTTCTCGGGAGGAAAGTAGCAGGGAATAGCAGGGTCAGGGCAACGGACCATTCTTTTCGTTTCTCGGTCAGATTTAAGTGAAAACACTGCATCAAGGCCACGGGGATACATGGTGGAGGATATGTCAAGATCTAAGAGGGGGCAAGCGGAGCATGATAGAGAGGTTAGAAAAGTAGCTAACGAGTACTTAAAGAAGGGGTATAAGGTTTTGGCTGACCTTCCAAACCAGGAACGACCTGACACGGTTAGGGGCGTGAGACCAGACCTGAGCGTTAAGAAAAAAGGGCATGAGACTTTGATTGAGGTTGAGACTCCAGAATCGGTTGAGAGTGCGAGAGATGAAAAGCAGAAGAAGGTATTTAAGCAGTGGAGTGAAAAAAGCCAGGACAGGCACTTCAGAAGAATCATCACCGAAGAATAAAATGCATGGAAAGCCCAATTTTGCCCGTTTGCCGGATCTAAAAAGACGAATCAGCTTCACGTGCCCTGAAGAAATTTTGTGTGAGAATTTGTGTGAGAAAAAATTTCTAAAACGTGCTAAATCTTTCCAAAATGCGTGAAAATTGGTAAATGTAACATTTAGTGATTTCAGATACTTCCTTACTTTGAGGAGGTTAGGAAACTCAGAGGTGTTGCCTACGAATCCGCAGGTCGCCCGTTCGAGTCGGGCTGGGCGCGCCCTGCACCATGTAAGGCGCAGGGCTGCCATGTACCCTGCGTGGTACATGGCGCCATTTCTTTAATACATTAATCGTATCCCTTTTCGAGGTAGATTAGATTGTGAAGATTGTGAAACAAGGTCCGGTCCCATACATAAGAAAGTTCAATTTTGTAATTCTTGTAAATCGGCATTCTTGAACATTATACCTAAAGTTACATCTTCAACGAATTAGCCCATCCATATTATCGACTAATTTTATTCGTCGAATAGCAAATCCTGGGGCTCAGGCATTGCCCATCGTGGATATTGAACGTCTTCTTCGAAGAAGGTGTGAGAGTAATTTCCTTTCTTAGGGAAATATTTTTGGACTTTTATGAAAAACGATTCCACTTTTTTACCAAACCAAAACATTGCTGATTCGGAATTAGTTAGTATCTTCAAGGAAGTACAAGAAACTTAAAACTTGGTATCAAAAATGCAGAAAATTCCAATCACATATTCTCAACATCTCATGAGTAGAGCCGGCCCAAAAGGCAATAGTTAAAGCATAATAATTTCAATAGATTAATTAGAAAATTCGCAAATATAATCCTGTTTTCTAACTCATTGCCGAACTTTTTAGCCTGCTCCTTGTTAGATTCTAGTCTCATCGGTCTTGAAAATTTCGGGCGCAAAGTTAAGAATTAAATAAGATACACAGCACACAGAGTGTCGACATATGGTGGCTTACGAATTTTACTGGCGGGATATGTCAGGTAATGAGCATTTGTTGGGAATACTGCCAGAGAGACGAAAAAAACAAGAAAGGATCACAGAGGAATCCATTATCAACTGGGGGAAAAGAGTTGTCATCGATAATTCAAGTGTCAAAGATATCTTTTTCACGCAGATACAAATAGATTGAGGCGAAAGGCCGCAGTTTCTTAAATTACTAAGGAGTCCATAATTGATTAGACACATTCTTCCAAAAATCTCCCCTAACCCCTCTTTGCCAAAGAGGGGGAATCCCTCCCTTTTGTAAAGGGAGGGAAGGAGGGATTAAGTCTCCAGTGTCCATATGATTATGGACTGATTAGTAAATGCAGAAAATTTATTTCTTCAAAGCTTTTAGAATATAGATCTTATATTCAACAATAAATGTTCTTCCCCTTTCATTTTTCCTCACAGAGAACTGCCGCCCATACTCCTAGATTCTTTTTTCCGGCTTGAGTTTCAAAAATTGGTAGCGATCGCCAGACCGGACCGTAATGCCGCGCACTTCAATCCCTTGCAGAACACCCAGAGGAACCTCTACACCAGGTTTACCAAGGGCCCAAACCTTACGGTAAAAATCAGCAAGCCCACCCACTGCGTTTTTGTTGACGGTAAGGATGAGGTCTCCAGGTTTAATGCCCGCTTTTTCAGCGGGGCCTCCGGGCGTCACTTGGGTGATGAAAACGCGTCCATGAGCCTCTTCAGCGTTAATCCCCAGCCAAGGTCTGGGTGCTTTGCTCGATCTGCCTAGGGTCTTTAGATCAGATAGAATGGGACCGAGAAGATCGATTGGGACGAACACATTGGAAGGGATGGAGGCCAGTCCTGGAATCATCATTTGAGTAAAAAGGGATCCAATCCCCAAGAGTTGGCCATCCTGACCTATCAGGGCCGCGCCTCCAAAATTAGCATAGGCAGGGGCCGTAAAAATAGCGTCTTCGAGAAGATATTCCCAGTATCCAGTGAATTCTTTCCGGCTGATCACCCGGGCCACTTGAACCGCGTCTGCTCCTCCGTGTCCAGCTACCAGAACTGGATCACCTTCTTTTACTTCTGACGATTTGCCTATTTTCATGGGAACTACATTGAGGGGTTTTTCTGTCTTTATGAGACCAAAGCCAGTGGTATGATCGTAACCAACAAAAGTGGCGGTAACAGGTGTTTCTTCTAATCCAATCACCTCAATGTTCTCGGCCTCTGCAATGAGATAGCCGATCGTAAGGATATATCCTTTTTTATCAATGACCACCCCGTTTCCTTCTCGTTCTGTCCCGAGGGTTGATGCTGTATGGGCATCCCTTGGAATTACCGCCCGAACCTGAACAACGGCCTTGAGTATCTCCTCTGCCGTCTGAGCTGCGTGGGCAGGAAGATTGAACGCAAGTAATACCGAAATAAGGATTGCCAGGCAACTTTTTTTCATGAGCCACCCCCTCAAATAAATTATGGCTTATATTCAGAGGACAGGCAATCTTTTTATCCTTCGTTTCCTCTGAAGAGGGCTATCCTCCTTCTTTTTTAGGAATCTCGTACAGATTTTATCGGAGTTTACCTGGTAAAACGCAGAACGCCAAAAAGATTCTGAGTGGGTGTGTTTTTCCTTGCGCCAACTGATGTTTCTTGTTAAAATCCCGTTTGAATTATTGTGGCAAAGATTTGACGATGAAGGATACGGTTATTGACGAGAAGTATATGAAGATGGCTATTAAGGAGGCAGGACAGGCTGCACGGAGCGGAGAAGTTCCGGTGGGGGCCGTTTTAGTGAAAGGGCATCGGGTACTTGCAGAGGACCATAACCAATGCATTAAACAAAGCGATCCCACTGCCCATGCGGAAGTACTCGTCCTTCGAAAAGCAGGAGAAGTATTAGGAAATTATCGATTGAATGATACGGTCATGTACGTGACAACGGAACCGTGTCCAATGTGTCTCTCTGCAATGATTCACGCAAGAGTTTCACGACTGGTATTTGGAACCTTAGAACCTAAGTTCGGTGCGGTGGAATCAAGATTTAGCTTATTGAGAGAGAATGGACTAAATCACCATGTTGAAGTCACTGGAGGCATTCTCGAAAAGGAGTGCACCGAGATTCTGAAGTCTTTTTTTAAAAAGAGAAGAACTTCGAAAAAGACAGTTCGGAGTTAGGTGTTTGGAGAAAAGAATCTTTAAGAGATTTGCTCTGAACTCACTGCGTGCGGCAGGCCCTGAACCTAGCATGGTACAGGGCAGGCAGACAAACGATGAACTAATCAGTGCGAAACAAAGCGTAACCCGGAGAGGTTGCCGAGAGGTTTAAGGCGCCGCTCTCGAAAAGCGGTTCTCCCGAAAGGAGACGTGGGTTCAAATCCCACCCTCTCCGCCACGTACTACGTAGAGTACGTGGCTAGCCCCGAACTCGACGTAGTTCGGGGCGCCAAGAGATTTACTACGTAGAGTGCATGGCGTGCCATGTACCCTGCATGGTACAGGGCGCCATCACATATATATTACGTAGGGTATAGCTAGCCCTGAACTCAACGTAGTTCGGGGGGCCAAAGTTGATCGTTCAAGGTTATTAGTATTTCACTATCGGCGAAATCGCGGAGAGATGCCCGAGAGGCCGAAGGGGCTCGCCTGCTAAGCGAGTATCCCGCTTAAAACGGGATCGAGGGTTCAAATCCCTCTCTCTCCGCCACGTACTACGTAGAGTACGTGGCTAGCCCCGAACCCTGCGTGGTACAGGGCGCCATTTCACGCACGCGCAAGGGTGAGTAATGAGTTCGGAGTTAGTAGTTCGGAGATAAGTACTGCTTAAAATGAAATGAAAAGAAAATAAATTACTCCGAACTCCGAACTAAGAACCCCGAACTTATCTTGTTGATAGTCGGGTCCTGCGCAACAAAAGATTACAAACCCCGTCAGGTCCGGAAGGAAGCAGCGGTAGTAAACCCTTTTGTGTGCCGCAGGGGCGCCTGGCTATCAACAAGTTTTTTAAATTTTAAATGTCAAAAATTCTGTAGGGCGTGATCCCCCTGCCTTCGCCGGAGCGGCTTCGCGCAGGCAGGCGATCACGCCTTTAAACGGTGCGTTCGGGGAACGCACCCTACAATCTGAAATGGAGAGACGATGTCTTACTTAGTGCTGGCAAGAAAGTGGAGGCCACAGGTTTTTGAGGAAGTTGTTGGGCAGCGCCCTATTACTCAGACCCTTCAGAACGCCATATCACAGAATCGAGTCGCCCATGCCTTCTTGTTTACGGGTGCCAGAGGAGTTGGTAAAACTTCAACAGCTCGCATTCTGGCGAAGGCCTTGAACTGTGAACAGGGCCCCCGCATCAACCCCTGCAATCAATGTACCTCCTGCCAGGAGATCTCTTCGGGGACTTCAATGGATGTCATCGAAATTGATGGGGCATCGAACCGAGGGATCGATGAGATTCGAGAGTTAAGGGAAAATGTCCGTTATACTCCAGCGAAGAGTCGATATAAGATTTACATCATCGATGAAGTTCACATGCTGACGCGCGAAGCCTTTAACGCTTTGTTGAAAACGTTGGAAGAACCTCCTCCACATATCATTTTTATCTTTGCCACCACCGAGCCCCATAAAATTCCAGCGACCATTCTTTCACGATGCCAGCGATACGATTTCAAAAGAATTCCGATGAGAGAGATTCTCGGGAGCTTGAAGAAGATTGTTGACGAAGAGAAAGTTCAAATAAGCCAGAGAGCTCTTCTTTCAATCACTCAGGAATCAGAGGGAAGTCTGAGAGATGCCCAGAGCCTTCTTGACCAGGTTATCTCTTACGGAGGCAAAGAGATCCGGGATGAGGATATCGTTGAAGTCCTCGGGCTCATTGATCGGAAAATCCTCAACGACACGATTGAGGCCATTGCTGACAGGAATCCTGAGCGATGTATGGAGATGATTGAGCGTGTTTACCACTATGGAGTCGACCTGCAACACTTTTGCCGGGAACTCCTTCAATACCTTCGCCATCTCATCCTGATCAAGGTTAGCCAGCATCCGGAGGGATTAATGGAGCTGCTCGAGGAAGAGATGGAGATTCTCAAGAAGCAGGCTGACAAATTCGAATTCGATCAATTGAATCATCTCTTTAACCTTCTCCTGAAGGGGGAAGGGGAAATGGCTCAATCCACTTTTCCCAGAACCATGTTGGAGATGACCTTGATCCGAATGGCTACCTTCCGCCCCCTCCTTCCCATTGATGACATTTTAAAGAAGTTGGATGGGTTCGGAAGACCCCATTCTGAAGGGGAACCTTCTCTACCAGTGAAAGGAATGAATTCGAAAAATGCCCAGACGGAAAGGGGCAAGAAAGAGACTTTCCCATCAGGCCAGGAGAAAGGGGAGAAAGGTGAGGGGGCGGGAAGACAAAAGCTCTCCGCGGGGCTAACAACAGAGAGAGGTTCTCTTCCAAAGGATAAGATGAAGGAATCAGATGACTTGGAAGAAGGAGTAGGGGATAAGGGAGCATCCCAACGAGTTAAAGAAGAAACATGGAGAGGGTTGGTGGATTTTACTCGAGCGAGGAATCCTATCATCGGCTCTTTCTTAGCCTTGGGAAGTCTCATTGATGTCAGTGATGATAAAATTGAGATAGGCTTCGAGAAAGACTCTTTTCACTATGAAAGAATCATGGAGAAGGAGAATCGGAGTCAGTTAGAGTCGATCTGCCATGAATATCTCCAGAGGAAAGCGAAGCTCGTTGTCTCTTCGGTGGATCAGGGAGGGATATCCAAGGGGAGAATGGTCTTTGAGGAGGAGAGGAAAGGCCGAAATTCGTCAGAGACACCATTGATGAAAGAAGGGGAAGGAAATTCCCTTATCCAGGAAGCTCTCCGCCTCTTTGATGGAAAGATTGTGGAGAGGTGAAGACGAAAAGGAGAAATTAAATGACGAAAGGTTTTGGAAACCTATTGAAAGAAGCCCAGCAGATGCATACCAAGATTACCCAGCTTCAGGAAGAGATGGCCGGAAAGACCGTGGAGGCAAGCTCTGGAGGAGGCATGGTGAATATTGTGATGAATGGAAAGCAGGAGGTTCTTTCCATCCGAATCGATCCGGAGGTGGTCAACCGGGAAGAGATCGAAATGCTTCAAGACCTGATTGCAGCCGCTATGAATGAAGCCCTTCGCAAATCCCATGAGATGATGACCGAGGAGATGAAGAAGATCACTGGCGGTTTGGCTATCCCCGGATTATTTTAGCCCATTATTGAAATGCCAAATATCAAAGTTCAAATTTCAAATGAAATCCAAAGCTCAAATTTCAAATCCCCTAACCCCCGTTTGCAAAAGGGGGGTTGTGACTTGATTTTGGAATTTGACATTGATTTGACATTTGGGTTTTGACATTTGAAATTGAGGTACCTAATAAAATGGTTCTTCATGCCAAACCCATTGATCAACTGATTGAGGCCCTGACGAGACTTCCAGGAGTTGGTAGAAAGACGGCGGCCAGGCTGGCCTTCCATATCTTACGGAGTAATCTCTCGGAGGCTCAGGCTCTGGCTCGGGCCATCTTAGATGTAAAGGAGAGAATCCATCTCTGCTCCATCTGTTTCAATCTAACCGATGAAGATCCTTGTCGGATCTGTCAGGATGAGCATCGAAACAAAGAGGTCCTCTGTGTTGTGGAAGGGCCCAATGACCTCATCGCTATCGAGAACACCGGTTCATTTAATGGAAGATACCATGTACTGCACGGTACGATATCCCCTTTGGAAGGGGTTGGGCCTGATGACATCAAGACCAAGGAGCTGATGGACCGGCTGCATCACGAAGGGATTAAGGAAGTAATTCTTGCCACCAATCCCACTGTAGAAGGGGGAACGACAGCCCTCTACCTTACTGATATGATCAAGCCACTGGGGATTAAGGTAACGCGCATTGCTTACGGAATTCCGATGGGGGGAGAAATCGAGTATTCGGATGGAATGACCCTTTCGAAGGCTCTTGAGGGGAGGAGAGAGGTTTGAAAAAATCCTTGACATTTGGTCGAGATGATGTTAACGTGAACGCAATAAAAATGGTTTTAGGAAAATTAGTAATAAAATCATATACTTATGTGAGTAATGAATCAGGCTATTTTGCTTGCAAAAATTTGTGAAATATTTTATATCTCTTTTGTTCGTTTAAGGAGAATGCAATGATCGAGATCCGATTCCATGGAAGAGGCGGTCAAGGCGCAGTGACCTCGGCGGAGCTATTAGCCTTGGCAGCCATCGGAGAAGGGAAGTATGCTCAGGCTTTTCCGAGCTTCGGTCCTGAACGGAGAGGGGCACCTGTCGTGGCCTTCTGTCGAATCGATGAAGAACGCATTAGGATCAGGGCAAATATTTACGAGCCCGATATTGTGGTGGTGCTGGACGCTTCCCTTTTGAAGATTGTTAATGTCGCGGCGGGATTGAAGGAAAAAGGGGTTGTCGTTACCACCAGCACGGATTCTCCCGAGAAAGTAAGGGAGATCTTGCGAATCAAAAACCGGATCGCAGTCGTGGACGCCGTAAAAATTGCGAGGGAAATTCTCGGTCTTCCCATCACCAATACGACGTTGCTGGGATCTTTGGTCAAGGCATCGGGAGTGGTCAAAAGGGAATCATTTATCCCTCCGCTCAAGGAACGGTTCGGACGAATCGCCGAGAAGAATATTTCTGCTTTTGAGCGAGCCTATCAAGACACCGTTCTCCTCCAATAGACTTCAATAAGAAGAGGTATCAAAGATGACCAAACCAGAAAACGAATGGACATGGAAGGAAATACCGATCGGCAACGTCGTCCTGGAGCCCGGGAACGCGAGTCAATACCGAACAGGGGACTGGAAAAGTCTCAAGCCCATTCTGGACAAGGAGAAGTGCATCCATTGCGGATTATGCTATATCTTCTGTCCAGATATGGCTTATAACTTGGACGAGGAGAGCTACTTCATTGCAGACCTTTTTTACTGCAAGGGTTGTGGCATCTGCGCCAAGGAGTGTCCCACCGGAGCGATCTCGATGGTGGTGGAGGAGGAGGCGAAATAATGGGAAAAAGGGTTGGAATGGAAGTTTCGATCGCCGCAGCCGAAGCGGTCAAGCAGGCTGCCGTGGATGTGATCTCGGCTTATCCCATTACCCCCCAGACGCATATTGTTGAGCACCTTTCGGAACTGGTGGCCAACGGGGAAATGGATGCGGAATTCTTCTGTGTGGAATCGGAACACTCCGCCCTGAGCGTCTGTGTGGGGAGTGAGGCGACAGGGGCACGATCTTTTACTTGTACAAGTTCTCAAGGGTTGGCGCTCATGAGTGAAATCACCTACATCGCCTCTGGCCTGAGGTTACCCATCGTCATGATCCTTGCAAACCGAACGCTCTCCGCTCCGCTGAGCATCTGGAATGACCACAGCGATGTGATGTCCATTCGGGATTGCGGATGGATCCAGTTTTTCACAGAGAACGGTCAAGAGGTTTACGATCATGTCTTCATTTCTTACCGATTGGCCGAGGACAGAGAGGTTCTTCTTCCTGTGATCATCAATATGGATGGATTTACCTTAAGCCATGTCATTGAACCTTTTGAAATGATTGAGCAGGAAAAGATCGATCAATTCTTGCCTCCCTACCAACCTCTTTATCGTCTCCATCCTGATCACCCGATCACCATGGGTGCCTTTGCACTTCCTAGCATCTTTGCAGAGGCGAAGAAGGCCCAGGAAGTGGCCATCTGGTCGTCCATGCCTAAAATCTTAGAAACGTGGAAGGCCTTTGGAGACATGACGGGAAGATATTATAAACCCATCGAAACTTACAAGGCAGAGGACGCAGAGACCTTATTGGTCACCATGGGAAGTTTCGGAGAAACGGCCTCCGTGGCTGTTGACAAGTTGAGGGAGGGGGGAAGATCGGTTGGATTAATAAAGATCCGACTCTGGCGACCCTTTCCTTTCGATGAACTTAAAAAGGCAACCCTTGGTGCAAAACGATTAGTCGTCATCGACCGGGCCATCTCGGTTGGAGGGCCTGGGGGGCCAGTGGCCTCTGAAGTGAGATCCGCCCTATATGGGAACGAAAATAGACCAGCGATTTATAACTTTGTCGCCGGAATTTCTGGCAGGGATGTGACCCCTCAAGATTTCGTCAAGATGGTGGATAAGGCTGAGATCGAAATCGAAGAAGGGAACAAAGAAGGTTACGAAATTTACGGGGTGAGAGAATGACAGAAAATTTAAATGTCTTTGCCGTCAGAACGCTGACTCAGAAGGAATACTTTGCACCTGGCCATCGGGCATGCCAGGGATGTGCTGAAGCATTGGCCGTCCGACTGGTGGCTAAGGCCCTGGGGAGAAATGTCATCATTGCGAATGCCACAGGATGTATGGAGATCGTCTCCTCTCCACTTCCCTATACCTCTTGGAGAGTTCCTTGGTTTCATGTGGCTTTCGAGAATACGGCTGCCGTGGCTTCAGGCATCGAATCCGCGCTAAAGGTTTTGATGCGAAAAGGGAGAATTCCTCAGAAAAAGATCGTGACCCTCGCCATGGGGGGTGACGGAGGCACAGCCGACATTGGACTCCAGGCCCTTTCGGGAGCCTTTGAGAGAGGTCACGACTTCACTTACATCTGCACCGATAATGAGGCGTACATGAACACCGGGATTCAACGATCGTCCTCCACGCCTTTTGGTGCTTCTACCACGACCTCGCCTGCCGGGAAGATGCAGATGGGGCAGATTACCTGGAAGAAGAACATGGCCGCCATCGCGGCGGCTCATAATATACCTTATGTCGCCACGGCCTGCCCCAGTTATCCGATAGACCTTGTCCAGAAGGTGAAGAAGGCAGCGGATACGAAAGGACCCGCCTACGTTCATATCCTTTCTGTCTGCCCAACGGGATGGAGGTCTGCGCCAGAACTCTCCATCAAGCTGGGTCGCTTGGCCGCTGAGACAGGGATCTTTCCTCTTTATGAAGTGGAGTACGGTCGGTATCGGTTGAGCATCGATTTTCCAAAGTTGAGACCTGTGAAGGAGTACATCAAACTGCAGGGAAGGTTTCGACATCTGACCGATGAACTGATCGAAGAGATAGAGAAACGAGTCCATAAGGAGTATAAGGAGCTAAGAGAAAAGGCTGCGAAGGGAGCAAGAGATGACTCAGTCAGAGATTGATGCCATTGTTAAACAATATGGAGGAAAGGAATCTGCCATTCTAGCGATCCTTCAGGACGTTCAGGCTAAAGAGAGGTATCTTCCCAAAGAGACGTTGGAATATATTTCCGAGAAGATGCACATTCCAATGACCGCGATCTTTCGGATAGCCACCTTCTATAATGCCTTAAGTATTAAACCGCGAGGACGGCACAAGGTTGATGTCTGCTTGGGGACGGCTTGCCATGTTCGCGGAGGAAATAAGATTATGGATAAACTGGAGAGGGATTTAGGTATTTCTGTTGGGGAGACGACCAAGGATAAGCGGTTCACCTTAGAATTGGTCCGATGCGTTGGCTGCTGCAGCCTGGGACCCGTGGCGGTTGTGGACGGGGAAGTCTTTGGCCGGTTGACACAAGATAAGATGCCTTCGATCCTGAAGGAATTCAAATAGCGTTCGATGTAAAGATCAAGATACCCCCTCACCTTTCCCCTCTCCCCGCTGGGGAGAGGGATGGGGTGAGGGGAATATGCTGAGGGAAAGATGAAGATTCAAACAAAAGCTGATTTGGAGAAGATGAGGGAGGTGGGGTTGAAAACCCTCTATCCCGGGACAACCAAGATCTCTGTGGGCATGGCGACCTGCGGCCTTTCCACTGGAGCTGGTAAGGTGTATGACGCCATCCAGAAAGAGGTGGAGAAAGGGAAGCTGCCGATACGGCTGAGTCAAACAGGATGCATCGGGTTTTGCCAGAGGGAGCCTGTCGTCGATATCTTGGAACCCGGAAAACCGAGAATCTTCTATCAAGGGGTGACTCCCGAGCGGTCTGCCGAATTGGTCCACCAATGGTTGGAGAACAAGGTGGTGGGAGATCTGTTGCTGTGCAAGATGGAGCGTGAAGATTGGATCGTGGATGGCAAAACAAAGGATTATTCAATCCTCCAAACTCCCAGCGGGGTCGACGGGACACCTCTTTACCATCAAGTTCCTTTCTATGGCAAGCAGCTGAAAATCGCACTGAGGAATTGCGGCTTCATCAACCCGGACAGCATTGAAGAGTATGTGGCCAGAGGGGGATATTTTTCACTCTGTAAGGCCCTTTTTGATATGAAACCGGAAGCGATCATCGAAGAGGTAAAGCGCTCAGGGCTTCGTGGAAGGGGCGGGGCTGGATTTCCCACGGGCAATAAATGGGAGTCTGCCCGAAGAGCCAAGGGAGATCGGAAATTTATTCTCTGTAATGCGGACGAAGGGGACCCCGGGGCTTACATGGATCGGAGCGTTCTGGAAGGCGATCCTCACAGCGTGATCGAAGGGATGATCATCGGTGCCTATGCGATCGGAGCTCGCGAGGGGTTCATCTATGTTCGGGATGAATATCCGTTGGCCATTAAAAAGCTTCGGATTGCCCTCGCTGAAGCCGAGAAGGTGGGGCTTCTGGGAGAGAATATTCTGGGCTCAGGGTTCTCCCTCAAGATCAACTTATTCCGGGGAGGGGGGGCTTTTGTTTGCGGAGAATCGACTGCGCTGATGGCTTCGATTGAGGGTAGCGTCGGGGAGCCTCGGGCCAAACATATCCATACAACGGAGAGCGGTTTGTGGGATAAACCCAGCAACCTGAATAACGTGGAGACTTGGAATAACGTTCCGATCATCATCTCCCGGGGAGCAGACTGGTACTCCAAGATTGGAACGGAGGGGAGTAAGGGAACCAAAGTCTTTTCCGTCGTGGGCAAGGTGAACAATACCGGTCTTGTTGAGGTTCCCATGGGAATCACCTTGCGGGAGATCGTCTATGATGTCGGAGGCGGAGTCCCAGAGGGCAAGAAGTTCAAAGCCGTCCAAACCGGAGGTCCCTCGGGCGGATGCATTCCCGAGTCTCTGCTGAATCTGCCCGTCGATTTCGATCGACTGACAGAGGTGGGCTCGATGATGGGCTCTGGCGGAATGATTGTCATGGATGAATCGACCTGCATGGTCGATGTCGCCAAGTATTTCATGAACTTTCTCAAAGACGAATCCTGTGGGAAATGTACGTCCTGTCGGGAAGGGACGAAACGGATGCATGAGATTTTGACAGAAATTACAGAAGGCAGGGGGACGATCGACCACATCGCCCTCCTCGAAGAATTGGGGTGGGTGACGGCAGAGGCCTCCCTGTGCCAGCTGGGAGGGACCGCTCCCAACCCGGTCCTCTCGACCATTCGCTATTTCCGAGACGAATACGAAGAACATATCATTCACAAACGGTGTCCGGCAAAGGTCTGCCGAGCTCTTCTTAAATACAGAATTCTCTCCGATGTGTGCATTTCCTGCGGTAGATGTGCGAAGGCCTGCCCTGCGGAGGCGATCACCGGAAAACAGAAGACGAAGAAGGAGAAAGGGAAGCCTTTCAAGATTGATCAGAAAAAGTGCATCAAGTGCGGGATGTGTCTCGAAGCCTGTAAAGTTGAGGCCGTGGAGGTAGAATAAATGATTCCCTTTACCATTGATGGGCAACCGGTTGAAGGACGAGAAAATGGAAATATCTTGGAAGTGTCACTCGACGCAGGAATTGAAATTCCACATCTTTGCTATCACGAATCGGTAAGGCCCTATGGGGCCTGCCGTGTCTGTCTGGTGGAAGTAGCGAGAAAGGGAAAAACACGGTTGACCACGGCTTGCACCTATCCTGTTTTGGAAGGCATCAAGGTGTCCACGAAGACGGAGAAAGTGCTTCGGGCCCGCCGGATGATGATCGAGCTCATCTTAGCAATGTGTCCCGATGACAAACTCATTCAGGATATGGCCGGGGAGATGGGTGTACATGAGGTCCGTTTCAAAAAGGAGGAGAAGGATTGTATCCTCTGCGGCCTCTGCGGAAGGGTGTGTGAAGAGGTGGTCGGGGCCAATGCCATCCACTTTGCATTTCGAGGAGACCGAAGGGAAATGATCCCTCCCTATCAGGCTGAGGCGATGAGCTGCATCGCCTGTGGAGCCTGTGTGGTTGCTTGTCCGGTGAATGTCATTAAGATGAAAGAGGAGGGGGACGAGCGAACGATTATCCGTTGGAAACGAACCCTAAAGATGAAAAAGTGTAAGGTCTGCGGAAACTATTTCGCCCCTTGGTTTCAATTGGAGAAGTTTAAGGAGCAGGCCAAGCTCTCGAAAGATTTTTTTGATATCTGCTATACCTGTCGGACCTAAACCTGGGTCATCATAAATTCTGCACTTGAGATCTAAGGACCTTTTCCAAGCTCCGGCATGATTTTCTATAGAGTCTGCGCAAGGCCCACATCACATACTCCACAAGGTTGACATCCCTCGTCATTTGCATTATATTTTACCTGTATCCCATTGGAGGTGATTCGTATGGTTCATGTGAAGTGGGAACCGTTTCGAGACCTGATGGCCATGCAGGACCGGATGACCCGGCTCTTCGATGAGACCCTTTCCCGAATTTGGAAGGAGGAGGTTCCTCGGGGAGTTTGGTCCCCACCTGTCGACATTATGGAAAAAGGGAATGAGGTCATCCTGAAAATGGACCTCCCGGAGATGAATCAGAATGAGATCGAAATTAAGGTGGAAGAGAATACCCTGATCATTCAAGGGGAGAGAAAATTTATCAAGGAATCCCCCGATACCAGTTACCTTCAAATTCAGAGACCTTTCGGAACCTTCCAGCGCACCTTTGCACTTCCAAGGGGGATTGACCAAGAAAAGATCAAGGCCGGTTATAAGGATGGTGTGCTCCGCATTGTCCTTTCCAAAAAGGTCGATAGCTATCCTAAACAGATTACTGTTGAGGAAACCTGAGCGGTCGGCTATTCAATCCTTTAAAGAGGACGTTGACGGCAGGAAAGGGCCCTTCACCCAGGGGGCCCTTTTTATTTCTTAGGAACCTTCTTCCAGTCTGCCAGGAATCGTTCAATGCCAATATCGGTGAGCGGGTGTTTCACCAGTTGCTCGATGACCTTGTAGGGGATCGTGGCTACATCTGCTCCGATTAAAGCCGCTTCCAGTACATGAATGGGATGGCGGATGCTGGAAACAATCACCTGGGATTCAAATCCATAATTGGTGAAGATCGTTACAATCTGCTCAATTAACTCCATTCCCGTCTGCGCGATATCATCCAATCGGCCGATGAAAGGACTGACGTAGGTTGTTCCCGCCTTCGCGGCCAGAAGAGCCTGGGTGGGAGAGAAGACGAGCGTCGTATTCGTCTTGATCCCCTCTGAGACCAAAACCTTGATTGCCTTCAGGCCTTCGGTCGTCATTGGAATTTTGACGACAATGTTTTCCCCCATTCTAGAGAGCCTTCTGGCTTCCTCGATCATCCCTTCGGAATCAAGGCTCACAGCTTCGAGACTAATGGGCAAACCTTTTATAATCTTACAGATCTCCTCAATGAGGGATTCGAAGTCTTTTTTTTCCTTTGAAATCAAGGTAGGATTGGTTGTGACGCCATCGATGACCCCCATTTCATAGGCCCTCTTGATCTCATCGGGATTGGCTGTATCGATAAAGAATTTCATCATCTCCTCCCTCTATAAAGAGAGCTCTAAAAAAATACCTTCTGCTCTCTCAGGGATTTCTTGGCTTTTTTAGAAATCTCATAAAAATAAGGTGGCAGGAGAAAAAACTCCTGCCACCTTCTCATTTTCCTTCTCCAAAGGGTGTTCCCTTCCTTACGGAAGGTATTTGAACTCGACCCTTCTGTTTTTGGAGCGACCTTCTTGTGTCGTATTGTCGGCAATGGGCTTGGTAGCACCGTAGCCTTTCGCCGTCAATTGATTTCCCGGGATGTTGAATTTATCCTGGAGGTATTTTATGGCGCTCTGGGCCCTCTTCTCCGAGATCGCCTGGTTCGCTTTCTCATTACCGGAGGCATCGGTATGACCACCGATCTCAACCTTGAGTTGAGGATTTTCCTTGAGAATCATTCCAGTTCGATCCAATGCCTTGGCCGCTGCTGGATTGATATTGGTCTTGGCTGGATCAAAATAGATGGTATCCAACACCGGTGGTGCAGCTGGTTTAGGCGGTGGTGGAGGAGGCGGTGGTGCAGGTTTGACAGGCTCTTCCACGGGCTTCGGTTTTTCTGGTGGTGCAGGCGCCGGTGCAATTGGGGCGGGCTTCGGTGGTTCCGCCGGCTTCGGTGCTTCCGCCACTTTCTCGCATGGTGTGAGTCTGAGAGCTTCTGAAGATTTGTCCTGGACAGTTTTAGTAGATTTCTGTAGATCCTCCATCTCTCTCCAATAGTATTTCATCTCATGATCGGCCAGGGCAAGGTAACCCTCTGCCGTTCCATATTGACAGGGTGCACATTTCTTTGCATCAGCAATGGTAGCCCTCTGGAAGGTCTCTTTGGCCTCGTTATAGGCCATTACCGTCTCTCTGCTAGCTGTACATCCAGATATAATCATAGTCCCGACGAAAAGTAAGATCAGCATCATCATCCATCTCTGATTCATCATCATCACTCCCCTCCTTTCAATGAATTACTATTTCTTAGCCAAACCCGCTTCCGCAGCGGACCTGGATCGGCTAGCCAATTCTTTGGCAGGTTTGAAATCATTCTCGTTGAACTCTTTTTTTGCTCCCGCTAGAAATGCTTCAGCACTGCAGTATTCATAGGGAGCCGTTTTGTCTCCTCCCGCCGCCTTTAACTGGGCGACCGAATTTTCAGCATTTTTGATTTCTTTCTGGGCTGCAAAATAGTAACAACCCGAAAGGAGAAAGGAAAATAGAACAAGCATTACCAATACTGAACACATCTTCTTCATAGACTTCCCTCCTTTCAATTTTTTCATCAATTATGTATTTGTATACAACATCTCTATATTTGTCAATACTTTTTTGCCTTTTTTCTTTTCACCTTCTGTGCTTTTTCTTCTCGTTTTTTAACTTCTCCTCCTTTTTTATACTAAATTAGATAAGAACAGTAAATGGGAAAGACTATGCGTTTTCCGAAGGCGGACATTAAGTCTCAGGGCTGGCTAACGTGTTAATTTCTCTAAATATTTTTTCAGACATTCCGAATTACAGAAGTAACAGTCCTTCCCGGCAATTCTCTTCTTCACTGCGGACCCTTTCGGGATATAGGTTTGGCAATAGGGATCCTGGACAAGTTCCTCTGGTTCATCCCTCGTGTTCACTTTTTTTCTCAGAGAAGGATTCTTAATAAGGAAGTAAAGAACATAGTAGAGGACGAAGACGACGACGATTAAGAAAATAAGACGAGCCATGATTAATCCAGCATCCCCTCACCCTTCCCCTCTCCCCATGGGGGAGAGGGAGGGGGTGAGGGGGTCATTTGGAACTAGTATTTGGGGTTTGGAATTTCAGATTTTCTTCACTCCTTGATCTTCTTTCATATCATCCAAAAGTTCTCCGATGCTCTTTTTCAAAACGGGATGGATAAAATCACGGTCAATTTCAGCCAAAGGGATGAGGACGAATTGACGCTCCTGGAGTAGAGGATGGGGGATCTGGAGCTCCTCTGTCCGGATTTCTTTTTCATCAAAGAAGAGGATATCGAGATCAATGGTTCGGGGTCCCCAGCGGAAGGTCTCCTCTCGACCCAACTGAGATTCGATCCTCTTCAGGGCTCGAAGCAGTTGAAGGGGTTCCAATTCTGTTTCGATTTTTATAACCCCATTGATGAACCAATCTTGAGATGTGTAACCAAGGGGTTTTGTTTTGAAAAAGGAGGATTTGGCGAGAAGCTTATTTTGATCGGTCTTCAGGATCTCGGTTATGGCTTTTTCACATTGACCGACTTTGTCGCCGAGGTTCGAGCCGATCCCGATGTAGGAAATATATCCCATGCTGAGCAGCGGGGAGAAGCCTTCGAAAGTTTACTTTTTCTCAGGAATTTCTTCGTTTTTCTTCGGAGTGACGTCGATCTCCTCTTGGTCTTTGGTCGTCGCTTTTCTGAAGTTACGGATCCCTTTTCCAATCCCTTCGCCAATCTGGGGTAACTTTCCCGCACCAAAAATGATCAGGACGATGACCAAGATAACGACCAACTCCGGCATTCCAATCCCAAACATCCTTATTCTCCTTTTGAGGGATTCAATACAGCCTGGCGGAAGTGCATGGGAATCGAACCCACCGCGGACCTATTAAGCCCGCCACTGGATTTGAAGTCCAGGAGGTCCACCAGGACCTAACCACTTCCAAATTTCACAGTAATAGATTTTCTTTTTGAAGTCAAGGGGTTTTGAACCAACGAGCATTGACACAATCACTTATTATTTATAAAATCGCAACAACCATAGAAAAAGCTTGCAAAATAAGTTAGCTATTCGGAACCAACATTCATTAAGGGAAGGTTCATATGACAGAGAAAATGTTTTGGAAAGATCCTTATCTGACTCAGCTAGACACTCTTATTACGAATGTGAAAGATACTGACATTACTGTTGAGCAAACGATCTTCTTTGCTTTCTCCGGAGGGCAAGAAAGTGATCATGGAACCATCGGAAATAGTCGTGTCCTCCAGGCTCGAGCAGAGGGGAGAGAGATTGTGTATACACTGGAAAATAACCTGGGTTTAAAACCTGGCGATCAAGTGAGTATGAAGATCGACTGGGAAAGACGATATAAGCTGATGCGATTGCATTTTGCAGCAGAAATTGTACTGGAATTAGTATATCAGAAGTTGGGTTCCATTAAAAAAGTAGGGGCTCATATCGCCCAAGACAAAGCACGAATAGACTTTGAATGGGATGAGAATATCTCAAAAGTGTTGCCTGATATTCAAAAAGAAGCTCTTGGAATGATTGAAGCTAACCAAGAAATAATAAGTGCTTTCAGTGATGAAGAAAAAGAGAAAAGATATTGGGAGATTAGCGGATTTGCAAGGGTTCCCTGTGGAGGGACTCACTTGAAGAAAACGGGCGAGATTGGGGAGATCGAGTTAAAGCGTAAAAATCCAGGCAAAGGCAAAGAGAGAATTGAAATTTATGTGAGTGAAAATTCTATTTGAAGAATATAGATACATAAAATCAACCCATTCGACTCCCCGGTCTGAAGCCCGGGGTATGCTCAGGGTTGATACTGAGCGGCGCTTTTTACCCAGATTTAAAAAGCGGGATTTGGCGCCGTCGAACGTATCAAGAATTCGATTCAGCTATGTGTAGCCTCCTCTTTAGCTCCTGATCCGGCGGAGCTGCAATCCTTATTAGCTTTTCCCGGGAGCGATGACCTCTAACGATTTCAACGGAGGAGGGAGTTACTCCAAACTCCTTGGCCAGGAACCGGAGGAGGACCTTATTCGCCCTTCCCTCCACCGGCGCCGCAGTCACCCTTACCTTAATTCCATCTCGATAAGGACCTACAATCTCATTCCGCGAAGATTTGGGTTGAAGATATATTTTTAGAAGAATATTTTTCATCTTTCTCTTCGGCGCTAAAGTCCAGAGTTGCTCAACCTTAACCTCAGCCTCAACCTATTCTTTGATTCCAATAAACGAGAGTTGCCTCCCCGTTTTTCCTTCTTTTCGATTGGAGAAGAAAAGGTCTCGATGACAACTCGTACAGAGGTCGATCCAGAAGATCTGTTCTTCTTTGATCCCTTCTTTTTCGATCTGGGCGATGTTGATACGGACCAGGTCTAGCATCCATTTCCCATCTCCTACAGGAATCGAGAAGGGTTCCCATTCAGGGGAAAAAACCTTTTCATCGATTTCATAACAGCAGAATCCGATGGAAGGGCCCAAGGCAATAAGAAGGTCTTCGGGTAAACATCCGAACTCTTTCTTCATCTTCTGCAGAACCTTGGTGGTAATGTGGAGGGCTGTTCCCTGTCTTCCGGCATGGATTGCAGCAATTGCCTTTTTCTTCTGATCGGCTACGAAGATAGGAACGCAATCTGCGGTGAGGATGCCTAGAAATATATTTGAAGCGTTTGTAATCTGGGCATCATATGCTAAAGGAGAGGGAAGGCTGAGGGCAGGCCCTTTGACGAGCATGACCTGGTCCTGATGAACCTGATGAAGCAGGATCAAACGGTTCATATCGAATCCAAAGGTCTTGGCGATCAGGTTCTTGTTCCCTGAGACATACTCATCCCGATCTCCATTGTCTTCGCTCAGATTGAGGGTGTCGTAGGGAGGTGGGCTGTTCCCTCCTTTTCGGGTGAGAAAACCATGTCGAATCCATTCTAATTGAGTGATCTCAGGGATTTCAAAGTAAGGGAGACCATTCTCTATTTTCAGCAAGGAGCGATCGAAAATATTCATCCTTATTTTTCCTTTTTGATTTGAGACCGCAACCCCTCCAGAGCTTCCTGCATATCTTGAGGGAGGGGCGCTTCAAATTGAACTCTTTCCCCTGTTCGAGGATGGTCGAAAGCTAATCGATGGGCGTGGAGGGCCTGCCGGGTCATCCTTCTCACACATTCTTTTAAGACAGGGTCCTGTATCGATCCAGGTCTTCCCTTTCTTCCGTACAGAGGGTCTCCTAAGAGAGGATGGCCAACCGAGGAGAGATGGACCCGAATTTGGTGTGTCCGGCCTGTCTGTGGATAGATCTCAAGAAGGGAGAAACCGTCCAGGCGCTCCACCCTTTTCCAGCGGGTGATTGCGATCCTGCCTTTCTTAGTCCGCGTGGACATCCGCTTTCTCTCCTTAGGATGCCTTCCGATCGCTGCATCGATTAAACCTTCTGCCTGATTAAACTTACCATAAGCGATCGCGAGATAAACCTTCTCCACGGTCCGATTTTTGAACTGTTTTATTAAATGATGGTAAGCCTCGTCATCTTTAGCCACGACCATTACCCCCGAGGTATCCTTATCGAGACGATGTACAATGCCCGGCCTCAGGACCCCATTAATTCCACTGAGGTCGTGGCAATGGTAGAGAAGGGCATTCACCAAGGTGCCCGATGGATTCCCGGCAGCTGGATGAACAACCATTCCCGCTGGCTTATCGACGACGATGATGGACGGATCTTCATAGAGGATATTGAGAGGGGTGGGTTCAGGTTTTAATGAGAGGGGTTTGGGCTTTGGAAGAGCTCCGGAGATGAGATCCCCTTGTTTTAAGTGAACACTTGGCTTGGCTGATTTCTGATTAAGAAGGATAACCCTCTCTTCGATCAGATTCTTAGCTTGCGACCTTGAGAGGGCCAAGTCGATTTGGGACAGGAACTGATCAAGACGCTTTCCCTGGTCTTTTGCGGTTACGCGAAGGGAGAAATGCTTACCCCCGTCGCTTGCTTTCAATCGGGGCTGCTCATCAGGAATGGTAGACCCCTCACCCCCTCCCTCTCCCCTGAGGGGAGAGGGGAAGGGTGAGGGGGACTTTTCGGTTGGGTGCTTGGAGTTTGTTTGGGATTTGAGATTTGGAACTTGGAATTTCAAGGATGTCATTTTGCCAATTTCATTTGGTCTGACTCGTCAGGGTGAGTGCTTTTTCAATCCCTTGAGCCAACAGGGGAATCTCCTCATCGAAGACCGTCCTCATGTCCAAGACCAATTCATCTTTACTGATTCGACAAATGATCGGAGGATCACCCTTTCTCAGGTTTTCTTCAAGTTTGTTTACGGAAAAGTTGCGGGGTTTGATGATGAGGGTCATGGTTGGAAGCTCCTGAAGGGGAAGGGCCCCTCCGCCAACCTGAGAGACGTCTTCTCGAAGGCCCATCTCAGCCTCCTTGATAACTCCTGACAATCTTTTTGAGAGACGCCTCGCCCTTCTCTTCAATTTACTTAAGTCAAAACCTAGCATCCGAAGCGTGGGAATTTCTCTCATCGCCTTCTTCTCATCAAAATATAGGAGGAGGGTGGACTCCAGAGTAGCCAGGGTAAGCTTATCGATGCGGAGGGCTCGAGTGAGGGGATTGGCCTTCATAGCGTCCATCACACTCTTCTTCCCTAATAAGATACCAGCCTGAGGGCCGCCTAAGAGTTTATCCCCACTGAAAGTGACCACATCGACACCCGTTTCCACCACCTCGGGAACCGTAACTTCCTTTTCCAGACCATATTGAGAAAGGTCAAGAAAGCAGCCGCTTCCCAGATCCTCCATGACAGGGAGGTCATGCTGTTTCCCAAGCTGAACCAGATCTTGAAGGGACACGCTGGAGGTGAAACCCATCACGCGGAAATTGCTCGTATGAACCTTTAGAAGGAGGGCGGTCTGCGAGCTGATGGCCTTTTGATAATCATTGAGGTGAGTCCGGTTGGTTGTCCCAACCTCTTTGAGCAAGGCACCGCTTCGCTTCATCACATCAGGAATTCGGAAGGCTCCTCCGATTTCAACCAGTTCCCCCCTTGAAACAATGACCTCTCGACCTTCAGCCAATGTATTTAAGGCCAGAAGGACTGCCCCCGCATTGTTATTTACCACCAATGCCGACTCTGCGCCGGATAGACGACAGAGGGTCCCTTCCACATGGCTATAGCGATCTCCCCGTTCGCCCAGATTGAGGTCATACTCCAGGTTTGAGTAGGTCTTGGAGATGTCGATCATGTGTTGAAGAGCCAGGGGATGGAGGGGTGACCTTCCCAGATTGGTATGAATCACAACTCCCGTAGCATTGATGACTCGACGAAGCCGGGGTTGAACCTGAAGCTCGATCCCCCTCTGGATCATGGGATAGAGGTGCTCAAAAGAAAAGACGGAATCTTCGATTTTGGAAGGGTCTTTGATTAAGAGCTCTTCACGCAATTGTTCCAATCCCTTCCGGATAGCGTCCACCACCACCGTCCGGGGATGGATCTCTAAGAGATCGGCTATCTCTGGCCTTGATAGGATTTCATCCACGCTGGGGATCTTACGAAGAACCTGTTGATGAAGGGATGGAGACATATCTTAGACCTCATTGGAAATTGTAAAGTGAAAAATGGAAAATGCAAAGTTGGTGAATCCGTAAAAAGTCGTCATTCCCGTGAAAACGGGAATCCAGAGGAATTCTAACTACCCAAAAAGACTGGATTCCTGCTTGCGCAGGAATGACAGAAAATAGTCTTTTCAGACTTTTTACGAGACCATCAAAGTTAGGAAAAAAGACTTAATGATTTTGCAATTTTCAATTTACCCTCCTACGCAGAAAGCCACGGGTCTTTAGACCGTGGATGAATGCGGGGAGGGTACCCTTCGAAGCTCCAAAGGAGCGTAGTAGGGTGTGCTTCGGAGGGTTCCGCCCGACGAGGCTTGTGGAGGAGCCACGGGCTTTAGCCCCTGGGCTCCACATTTTGCATTTTGCAATACAGTTTAGCCCTGCTATTGTTGGGTAAACTGGCTCTTCCTCCTCATCAGAAGCGTCTTGATGATCTTGAAGAAGTTCATTCGGATGAATCGTGTGGGCCACTCCAGCTCTCTTTTTTCGCATACCGTAGACATGCTATAGGTTTGAAGGGCCTCACATCCGCACAGATAGGATTCCAGTCCAATCTTCCTTTCTTTGACATCCGGGAGGTTCATGATCCGATCGATCTCCTTCATCATCCGAACTGCCCCCTCGATCCGCTTTTCTACAGACGCTGCTGTCTTTTGATCGATCAGACCGAACTCTACTTTCAGGCGATTCAATCTCTTCCCGGCTTCATAGGTGCTGTAAACGATATCATCCCGGGTCATCCATTCTGTTTCATAATTGAGGATATATTTCCAACTGGGTGCCAGCAAGGCTTGGCGATGCTCCTCCACGGTTCGATAGAGAAGGCGATACCCATAGTTTTGCGGTTCTTCAAATACCGTACTCCCCGGATCCAGGAAAGGGGCCAGGGGAGAAATAAACGGGATAAGTTTCCCGTAGGATCGAAATCGCTCCAGGAGGGATTTACAATAATCGATGGTTCCCAGGACCGATCCGTAAGTCTGTTTTGGAAGGCCGATCATAAAAAAGAGATCGATGCGTTTACACCCGAGGTCAATCGCATCGCCAATCATTCTCTCCAAGGCTTGGTTGTTGTAAGGTCTTCCAAAGGCCCTCCGCACTTCTTCATCGTGGGACTCCGGGGAGATCTCGATATTGAAATTGAGAATGGAGTCAGCAATCCTTTTCAGATGTTCTCTGGAAGGAGGGACAAAGAATTCAAAAGCCACATGATTGGTAATGGGCTTTCTTTTCATCTCATGGAGAAAGGTAGTGGCATACTCTTCGCCAGGCTGGAAAATGTCGCCAATGATCATGATGGGTGCGTGGAGGTGGTCCGAGATATTGAAGATATCCTGAGCCAGCAATTTGGGATCCCGATAGGCAGGCTTCTGACGATTGGCCATGGACTGAAAAGCAGGGGATGAACCTCCACAGGTTTTGCAACGATAGAGGCATCCACGGCAGGTGAAGACTGCTGTGACCGGATAGGTATACCAGTCGATAAACGGCTGGTAGCCTGTGGGGTCCACATATCTCACCACCTTCTTCATGATGTGCCGGTAGTCGATGGCAATGTCATTGAGGTTTTCCGGAACATAGGTAAGGGGATTGGCCCGAATTCCATTTCCCTTAGCCCTCCAGGTCAGGTTGGGAATGGCCTGAAAATCTCCTCCTTCTTTGATCGATCGGAGAAGCTGCAGAAGAGGCTTCTCAGTCGAATCACCTCGGACCACAAAATCGATAAAAGGATATTGCCGAAGGACCTCCTCGTGATAATAGGTGGCAGAAAGTCCACCTAAGATGACAGGCGTATTCGGATGATACTGCTTGATGATCTCTGCAAGTGCCAGGGCGCCCTGAACGTGAGCCATCCAGTGCAAGTCAATACCAAAGGCCACAGGGTTCTGTTTGGATAGGAATCGTTCTGCATCGAAGCC
>Ga0315282_10004373_pt1 | contig 24631 bp, 23 predicted proteins | sample YL17G07_20_MG_FD_203693 | JGI IMG/M metagenome (GOLD analysis project Ga0315282, IMG submission 203693) | Sediment microbial communities from Yellowstone Lake, YNP, Wyoming, USA - YL17G07_20 | ecosystem: Environmental > Aquatic > Freshwater > Lake > Sediment | place: USA: Wyoming | collected... | reverse complement strand
CATAAGTAAAAACTTTTTTCCCGGATAAGGAAAGGCCTGCGGCTAAAGTTATGGCATTCTGTTCGGCAATCCCTACATTTATAAACTGCGAAGGGATATCTCTGCGGAATTTATCCAGGGCCGGAGCCCCCATATCTGCCGAAATTACCAATACGTTTGTATCTAATCTGGCAATATCATATACCTTATTCCAAAAAGCATCTCTTAGAGAAAGATTATGCATGGTCACAGCTCCTCTCTAAATCAACCTTACAGATTTCTGCATCTCGCCCCTGCGGCGCTAAGCCATGCCATAATGGGACATTGGAAATACATTCTATGCCTTCTCCTTTTACGGTATCGGCAATTATAAGTAAAGGCCTGCTGGCCCTCCTTGACCTAACCTTTCTTAAAACGCGCAGCATATCCTCAAACGAATGACCGTCCAACCGCTCTACATTCCAACCGAATGCTGACCATTTATCCTCCATAGGCTCTAATTCTATTAAATTTTCAGTAAAATCGGTTACGCATAAATAATTCCTGTCTATAATGGCGATCAAATTATTTAGCTTGTTATGAGCCGCAAACATGGCTGTTTCCCAAATTGAACCCTCATAGCATTCTCCGTCTCCTAATAAAGCAAAAACCAGATGAAGTTGCCTATTCATTTTTGTGGCTAAGGCCATACCTGCGGCAACGCCAAAGCCATGGCCAAGAGAACCGGATGTTATTTCTACGCCCGGTACATCGCATTGTAAATGCACCCCGAATTTGCCCCCTTTTTGCGCAAATTTATCAAGTTCTTTCTTATCAAAATAACCCAAATCAGCCAGTATTGCGTACAGGGCGGGGCTGGCTTGTCCTTTACTTAAGATAAACCTGTCCCTCTCTTCCCATTTTGGGTTCTTGGGATCAAATCTCATAATATTGCCATAATATAACGCCACCATAATATCTATACTCGATAAAGACGAGGTTACGTGCCCTGTTCCTGCCTTAATACACATCTGGAGCACGCTCTTTCTTATTTCATACGATTTTTTCTTAAGTTTGCGGGTGGAATAATTCATTTTAAACTCTCCTTCGTTATCACCTCTGGGTTATCAATCAGCCTTCTTTTAATTTTTATCTCTATCATCTTTTCCAGGTGCTTTCTTACCTTGTCGCCAAATTTATTTTTTATCATATTTAAATATACAGAGTTGGTATAGTATTTATAAAATGCCTCATCCCTGAACTGCAATACTTCTCTTGCCGACACATAGTTTGTCGGCAAGGGTTGCGTTTCATAGCCAAGCTGAGAGAAACCATTCCAGCTCTTCGGAAAATACTTCTTTTTCTGGAAAAACCACTCGTATAATTTTGACCCCGGGTAGGCCATTGCAGAATAAAAATTGATAAACTCGCAATTTAAATCCATCGCCAGCTTAAAGGTCTCCTCCATAGTACTCAGGTCATCTTCGGGAAGCCCGAACATAAAATTACCAAGCACATATATGCCATTGGCCTGCAACATCCTTGTGATATCTTTGATATCTTTTTTTATATTTTTGTTTACGCTGTCCCTCACCCTCTGGTTACCGGATTCTATGCCCAGACAAACCCAGTTTATACCGGCTTTTTTAAGCTTTTTTAATAACCTCTCCTGTATTGTATCAACCCGGCCATATACCCAGATATTTAAATCGTAGCCCCTTTCAATAATTAGGTCGCAAAATTTTTCTACTCTTTCAGGGGATAATATAAACAACTCATCATCAAATCTTATATTCCTCACCCTGTATTTGTTAACTAAGGTATCAATCCAGGAGACAACCTTATCCAAAGACCAATACCTTATGCCGGGTTTTCCAAATACGGCGTTTATGCAGCAATAAGAGCAGGAATAAGGACACCCCAGAGAAGTATTCATGGTTGCATATGGAGAGCGCAGGTCGGAAAAGTCATCTTTATTACTTCTTTCAAAATCCTGGAAGCAATGCATATTATGCGCCCGGTAATTATTAATATCCGGCAGTAAATCCCAGGCATAGCCATCCAGTTCTTTGTCTAAATCTTTAACGAGCGGTGCCGGTAAGGTAAAGCTAATTAGGTTGTTATCCCGGAACCATAACCCTCTTATATTCCTGATATCTTCTCTACCTTTCAGGTAAAGGATTAAACCCTCAATAGTATAAGGGCCTTCACCCTGTATCACGAAATCAATATCCTCCTCCTGAAGCGTCTGTTCCGGCAATGCAGAAGGATGTATACCGCCCATAGCAATAGGAATCTCTCGGTTATATTTTTTGATATCCCTAGCTACTCTACCTGCCGCAGGCATGGTCTGCGTAGATGCCGAAGGATTATGGCCATAGACCATCATTACAATTAAACGGGGATTATATTTACTTAAAATCTCTCTGGCTGTATTCTCATCCCAACCTTGGATATTTACATCATAAATGACAGTTGCATATCCTTTATTGCGCGTACAATTGGCAAGTAAAGATGTCCAGACCGGAGTAGCAATAGCGCTAAACTCTTTTGATAAATCCTGATAAGTTTTCTTATGGTCAGCCGGATGAATAAATAAAATATCTACCTGCATAGTATTCTCACTGGATAAAATTTTTTAGGAATATTAGACATTGCTAAATTTATTATTCGAGATTATGCTGTATCCCTTAATAAGTTCCTTTATGCCCATCTCAAGTGAGTAAGCCGGCTTAAATCCGGTTTTTTCAATTTTCTCGTTAGAGACAATGTAATCTCGCTTATCAGGGTCTTCTCCGACCGATGCCTCCAAATAGACAAAATCCGGAACTTGTTCTTTTATCTTGGCACAAAGCTCTAATTTAGACAGATTGGCGTTGGATAACCCGACGTTATAAGGTTGGTTTTTCATGGTCTCGAAATTATTTATGGCATGAATAAAAGCCCTTACCGCATCCCTGATATGAATATAATTCCGCTTGAAATGGCCTTCAAAAACGACTACAAACCTGTCTTTAACTGCGCGGTAAGTGAAATCATTTACCAATAAATCAATCCGCATCCGGGCAGACATTCCGAAAACCGTCGCTAACCTTAGGCTTATGGAATTGCCGCGGTCAAGGACTGCTTTTTCTGCTTCCATCTTGGTCTTGCCATAGGCGGAAATCGGATTTAAAGGAGTCTCTTCCGTGCAATATACGCCTTTTTTGCCGATGCCGTATCCGCTGTTGCTGATTGGTATGATTATTTTTTGTTCTTTCGAGGCAAGCTTGATCAAAGAAATTACTGCATCGCGGTTTGTGGTTACGGTTGCAATTTTGTCCCGGCTGCAGAGAGGCACCCCCACCAATGCCGCCAGAGGAAATATATAATCCGCATTTTTAAGAAGAGGCTTTAGTACATCTTCATCCCGGGCATCCGCCCTTACCACATCAAAGTTTTCATACGCGCAGCAATCCAGTAAAGAACTCTGCCCAAAGATAAAATTGTCCAGTACCGTAACATTATACCCAAGTTTCAATAGTTCCGGCACAAGCACAGAGCCGATATAGCCTGCTCCGCCGGTGATGAGTATATTTTTGCCATCTCTGGTTTTCATTATACAAGGCTCCTTTCTGAGCAATTTGTGATATCCGGATACGTCTGCATGGAGAACGCGTTCAGACACTTCAGGCAAGGTTAGGCATGGGCATATTTATCGAGAAATCTCTTGAGGGCCTGCATAACAAACCTTAGCTCTTGCGCCCGCAGGCCAGGCCATACTCCCAGGAAAAAAGTATCTTCCATCACCTTGTCGGCATTCTTAAGCCTGCCGCAAACTTTAATTTTTGTTTTTTTATAAGCCGGGTGCCTGGTGATATTTCCGGCAAACAACAGCCTTGTTTCAATATTGTTTTTTTCCAGGAAACCGACGATTTCTTTTCTTTTAAAAGGAGAGTTATCTCTGATAGTCAGGGGGAAAGCAAACCAGGCCGGCCTTGCTAAATTATCCCAGGCCGGCAGGATAAAGAACTCCTCGTAATTTTTAAAGAAAGCATAAAAAATATTAAAATTTTCGTTTCTTTTATCTATAAAAAGGGGAAGCCTTTTTAATTGTTCCAGGCCAAAAGCGCACTGCATCTCCGTAGGTTTAAGATTATACCCTATACTTGTATATACATATCTATTATCATAACCCAGCGGTAAATCACGGAATGAAGTGCCGTATCTTATATTGCAGCGGGCATCCCTGTTATTAATGACCACGCAGGTCTTGCAGACACAAGACCTGCCCCAGTCCCTTAAGGAACGTATCTTTTGCGCCAAAGATAAATCATCAGTGTATACCGCGCCTCCCTCGCCCATAGTGATATGGTGCGCGACATAGAAACTGGAGGTGCCCATATCCCCGAATGTACCGGTCAGCTTGCCATGCAGCTTAGACCCTAAGGCGTCGCAATTATCTTCTATTACCCTTAAATTGTATCTGGCGGCAATTGCCATTATTTCGTCCATCCTGCAGGGATTGCCCAGTGTGTGCGCCAGGAGTATTGCCTTTGTCTTTTTGCTTACCGCCTTTCTGATTAACTCAGGGCTAATGTTATAGCTGCCCATCTCTATATCGACAACTACCGGCGCAAGATTATTCTGCAATATGGGATTGAATGTTGTGGGAAAACCGGTGGCCGCAGTGATTACTTCGCTATTCCTCTTTAGTCCCAGCGCGGCAAGGGCAAGCAGGTTTGCGGAAGAGCCGGAATTGGTAACGATTGTTTCTTTTAATCCTAAGAATTTACCGAATCCCTCTTCGAATTCACGCGCCTTCTTGCCTATACCCAGCCAGCCATGGCGTAAAACATTCAATACCGCCTCAACCTCGCTGTCGTCATAGTAAGCGCCGGCATACTGGATTTTTGTCTTACCGGGAATAAATTTGTCTTTACGCATATTACTTTTTATTGAGACTAGCGGCAACATTTTTATATCAGCGCCTTTTTAAACCTTTTAATAAACCGGCCCACCGCTGTTTCCCAGCAGGAAATAGAAATGCCTAATTCTTTTGAGAGCTTGGCATTGCTCATGGCAGAAAAAAACGGCCTTTTTGCCGGCGTGTTAAACTTAGCCGCCGGCACAGGAATAAGGATATTGTCCAATGCCATTTTTTTAAGGAAATATTTTGCTAATTCATACCGGGAACAATAACCGCTATTTGCCAGATGATAAAGCCCCTTTAACCTTCTTTTAAGGGACAGGAGGGCGGCCTCGGCGATGTCCTGCGTATAGGTAGGCGTAGAAATTTCGTCATAACTGACCTCTAAAACATGTTTTTCCTTAGACCAGCGGGATAATTTATAAAGAAAGTTCCTCTCTCCTTGGCCGATTACCCAGCTTACCCGAAAGATAAGAAAATGCCGCAGGGTTTTTATTACTGACTCCTCGCCCTCTAATTTGCTCCTGCCGTATTTATTTAGCGGGTTCGGCAAATCAGCTTCGGTATAAAAATCTTTCTTTTTCCCGTCAAAGACATAATCCGTGCTGAAGTGGATAAGGAAAATGTTAAATTTCTTGCACAAGTAAGCTAAATTAGCAACCGCAGAGCCATTGACCAGGTCACTAGACGCCGGGTCTTCTTCGGCCTCATCTACCAGGGTATAAGCAGCGCAGTTAATGAGCACATCCGGCTTGGTTTCTTTAATTATCTGTTCTGTTTCTTTAAAATCTGTTATATCAAGTTTGTCCTTAGGAAATACCAGGAATTTCCGTCTTTGCTTGGTTAAAACTTTTTGAAACTCACTGCCTAATTGTCCGTTGCCGCCGGTAATCAAAAACATATTATTTTCCCGGATAAGTAAAATTATTGTCTGCTCCAGCTAAAACGGGGAACCCGGAATCTTTCTCGGAAAGAAGAGGTTTTTTTACGGGCCAGGCAATCCCTATTTGCGGGTCGTCCCAGATTATGCCTCTCTCATGCTCCTTAGAATAGATATTGGAAAACTTATAGAAAAGCTCGCTTCCCTCTGAAAGGGCGCAAAACCCATGCGCAAAACCCGCAGGTATATAAAGTATTTTTTTATTCTCGGCGGATAAAACCATGCTTATCCACTTACCGTAATACCCGGAACCCTTACGGATATCCACGGCGACATCAAAAATCTCTCCTCTCGCCGCCCGGACGAGCTTGGCCTGCGCCATAGGGTTCTTTTGATAATGCAGGCCCCTGACTGTCCCCTTTGCAGACCTGGATTGGCTATCCTGGAGAAACTGTTCTTTTATTCCGAATTGCGAAAAATCCGGGTATTTGTAAGTCTCCGTAAAGAACCCGCGCTCATCACTGAACACCTGCGGCTCAATTAAGATTACATCGGGAATCTCCAGGCGTTTAAATGTAAATGGCATCTGAGTTATTAACTATGTATCCCTTTCTTGATTTTTTCTAAATCTGCCTCAACCATCATTTTGACTAAGTCTTTAAAAACTATCGTAGGCCTCCAGCCGAGTTTTCTTTTGGCCTTGCCATAGTTTCCTTTAAGCAAATGCACTTCGGCCGGACGATAAAAAGTCTTGTCAATGATTACATGCTTCTTCCAGTTTAGGCCGACATAAGCAAAGGCCAATTCTACAAACTCCTTTACCGAATGCGTTTCACCGGTGGCGATGACATAATCATCGGGCTTATCTTGCTGGAGCATGAGCCACATAGCTTTTATATAATCGCCGGCAAAGCCCCAATCTCTCTTGGCCTCTAAGTTACCCAGCCTTAATTTCTTCTCCAGGCCCAATTTAATTTTAGCCGCAGCGTAACTTATCTTGCGCGAGACAAATTCAAAGCCGCGGCGCGGGGATTCATGGTTAAAGAATATGCCGTTACAGGCAAATAAACCGTATGCCTCCCGGTAATTCTGGGTAAGGTAGAACCCGGTGACCTTGGATACCCCGTAAGGAGAGCGCGGATGAAAAGGGGTATGTTCATTCTGGGGAGTCTGATGCACCAGGCCGAACATTTCGCTAGAGGCGGCAAAATAGAGCCTGCACTTGGGGGCCTGTTCTTTTATAGCCGAGAGCACAAAGTGCGTGCCGTTTATATTGGTATTGATGGTAGAGAATTCATCTTCAAAAGAGTAACTTACAAAACTCTGGGCAGCCAGATGGTAGCATTCATCCGGCTTTACCTTCTCAACTATCTGAAAAATACTGGGATAACTTTCCAAAGAGGCCGGATGCACGGTAATTTTATTCAGGATGTGTTTTATTCTCCAAAGGTGATGCTCCGGGTCTTCCAAAGCCACGCGCCTGACCATGCCGTGCACCTTGTAACCCTTGCTCAAAAGGAATTCCGCTAAATATGAGCCGTCCTGCCCGTCAATCCCCGTGATAAATGCTTTTTTCATTATGCAATGCCCTCCGCCTTTATTATCTGTACAACGCCCGGATGCTCTCCCACTTGCCTAATAGCCATTTCCTGTTTTTTACGCACCAGCGCACAGTATCTTTCAACCCTTGTTTGAAACTCACCCTCGGCTGCCAATCAAGCTCACGGCGCAGTTTGCGGGAATTTAACCTGTATCTTATATCATGGCCAGGCCTGTCCCTGACAAACTCAAAACTATCTTGCGGCGCGCCTAAAATAGATATAATCATCTTTACCACTTCTATATTTTCTCTTTCCTCATTGCTACCCAGATTATAAACCTCTCCTACTCTAGCCTCCTGCAGGACTTTTAAAATCCCCCTGGCGCAATCTTCCACATAGAGCCATTCCCGCCTGTTCTTTCCGTCGGCATAAAGGGGTACTTTTTCCCGGCGTAATATTTTAAGCACAGCCAACGGGATAAGTTTCTCCGGATATTGCCAGGGCCCGTAATTATTGCAGGGCCTGACTATAACCGCCGGAAAAGCGTATGTCCGCACATAAGACCTGATCAGGAGGTCTGCAGCGGCTTTGGAAGCGGCATAAGGGCTGTTGGGCTCTAAGGGAGAAGCCTCGCTGAAGGCGCCGCGCAGGATATCTCCGTAGACTTCATCCGATGAGATATGTATAAATTTCTTTATGGCGTATTTTTTTGAGGCATCCAGCAGAACCTGAGTCCCCAGTAGATTGGTTTTAGTAAAAGTTTTCCCCTCCAGAATGCTCCTGTCCACATGCGTCTGGGCGGCAAAGTTCACCACAATATCGGGTTTTTCTTTTTCAAAAATCTGCCTTATCTGCTTCGTATTGCAGATATCCGCCTTCCGGAACCCGTACTTCTGCTTTATGCCCCCCAGCCGCTTAAGGTCTCCGGCATAGCTAAGGTTATCCGCTATGCTTATTTTATAGCCGGCGCCAAGGGCTATTCCGGCAAAGGTGCTGCCCATAAAGCCCGCGCCTCCGGTAATCAGTAATTTAGGTAATCCCGTACGCACTCCTCTAGCGCCTCCGCTTCTGAAACAGCCTCTCTAAATATTCTCCGTATGCGGTATTTATCCGGCGGGCTAACCTGAGCAATTGTTTGGCCTTGATAAAACCCATCTTGTAGGCAACTTCTTCTATGCAGCCTATCTTTAAACCCTGCCTGTCTTCAAGGGTTTTTATAAAAAGGCTGGCGTCTATAAGGGAATCATAGGTACCGGTATCTAACCAGGCATAACCGCGGCCCAAGAGCCGGGTTTTTAGTTTTCCTTTTTTTATATACGCGTTGTTTACGTCGGTGATTTCCAGCTCTCCCCTTGCAGAAGGCTTGACCTTAGCGGCAATTTTTACTACCGCGTTATCGTAAAAGTAAAGCCCGGAAACTACCCAGTTAGACTTAGGGTGTTTGGGCTTTTCTTCTATTGAGACAACCTTGCCTTTCTTATTAAAACCAATGACCCCGTAACGGCCGGGGTCTTTGACATAATAGCCGAAAATAAGCGCTCCGTTTTTTAGGGAAGCTGCCTCCTGTAATACTTCAGCCAGGTTATCGCCATAGAATATATTGTCCCCTAAAATCAGGCATACATTTTCTCTGGCGATGAAATCCCTGCCGATAATAAAACTTTCCGCTATGCCGCCGGCAGATGGCTGCAGGGCATAAGATATACGCAGGCCTAAATCCCTGCCCTCTCCTAAAAGGTCTTTAAAACGCGGGGTATCCTTGGGAGTGGAAATTATCAGGATATCCCTGATACCTGCCAGCATCAGGGTGGATAAGGGATAATAAATCATGGGCTTGTCGTAAACCGGGAGCATCTGTTTACAGGCGCCTTTGGTTATGGGATAAAGCCGGGTGGCCTTGCCGCCGGCTAAGATTATGCCCTTCATCTGGCCTCCTTAATTAGTCGATAGTCGATAGTCTATAGTCGATAGTTAAATTCTGCTTCAGCCCTTCCTAAAGTAATAAAGGCATAATAAAATGATGAGGGTAATCAAAGTTACGAGATTAGCCAGGATGATAACGAAATTCCTCAGGTGCACTCCGTAGGCAATCCATAATAAAACGCCGCAAGACAGCTGGGCCAGGGTAATCAGGCTCACGTCTTTGACAGAGTTTGTGCGTACTGCCTTGATAATCTGCGGGACAAAGGAAAACATGGTAAGAAAAGCGGCGCTAAAGCCGATTATCTGCCAAAACATAATTTTAAAGGGTTGTGGATATAACGTTTAATTATAACAAAAGAGGCAGGTTTATTCAACGGCTTATTCTTCACTTGTATCCTTTTGCCTGAAATCAAAGATATGGCCGGCAACCTTCTTTGCCGCGCGCAGGTAATATTTCAGGTCATCAAAATCCCTTAAGGCAAAAATCTTCCTTAAGAGAAACTGCGGCTCTAAACTCACTTTATACATACTCTGCGCCAGGCGCATAATCTTCTCCTCGGCCATAGCCGTGCGCATGACCGGCTGCTTCATATCATAGGCATCCCAGTCAAGGGTCTTCAAGAGGCCTGCGGCCTTGCACTCCTGGAATAAAGGGCTGCCAGGATAGGGTATGACTACGGTTGCCTGCATAGTATAGGCATAGCCTTTTTTCAAAAGCCATCTGCCCAGATTTAACGTGCGCAAGGCATCTTCGTAAGATTCCCAGGGATAACCGAACATGATGGTTATATGCGGGTAAAGCCCTGCCTTTGTAGCCAGTTTGCAATCTTCAATAATCCTCTCTGCCTTAAGATTTTTGTTGATTCTGTCCAGGGTCTCTTGATTTGCGGATTCCAGGCCGAAGAGCAGCAGGCGGAAATTTGCCTTCTTCATCAAAGAGAATTCCTCAAGGCCTAAGGCCCCAAAACGCATATTGCAATCCAGGTATATTTTTTTATTATAGTGCCTCTGGAGCAACCCCCGGCAAAAATCTGCCAACCACTCTCCCACGGGAAAACAGCCGGTATCATCCATTATCTCGCGCACCCCGTATTTTTCTATCAACTCCCCTATTTCATCCAGGGCCTTTTCTACTTTTCTTACTCTAAATTGCGGATAGAGGGTGGGCCAGGAGCAAAAAGTGCATTTGGCCCACCAGCAGTCCCTGCCGCTCATAATATAGGCGCCGGGAGTCCTTTTATAATTGCCGTTGTTATAGGCATAAAGCTGCCAGCAGGTCAGCTGTCGGTCAATCAGAGGAAGCGAATTCAAGTCGTGGTTAAGCTGGAAAGGGCCGCTATTTCTAATCTCTCCATTGTCACGGTACCAGATCCCCGGCTCTAATTGAGTTCTTGAGTTCTTGAGTTCTTGAGTTCTTGAGTTAGGTGATCCTTGAACCAGCCAGTTACATAAATTCAAAAGCAAAAAGTCGTAGTCTCCGCCGGTTAAGATAAAATCTACCCTGCTCTTCTCCATTGACTCCTGTGGTAAGGCAGTAACGTGGTCGCCGAAGAAAACAAATAAAGGGACAGTCCCCTTCGGGGACTGTCCCTTTATTTCATTCAAATCATTAACAATGCTCCATATCTGTTTGATTACGGGAGTTTTGGTTTCAAAGGCGATTAAATCGGGTTTCTGGGCTTTTACGAAATCCTTAAATCTTTCCATGCTCCAGCCCTCTGCCAGGCAGTCATTCCAGATTACTTCGTGGCCGGCTGCTTTAAGCATGGTGGCTGCGCAAGCAGGAACAACCGGATATATATGCGTGGGCTCTTTAAAATATTGAAATTGCCTGTTTTGGCCTAAGGTGGGATAGCCTTTTTTCCCGCTGCTTAAGGGCGGATAGGAAATTAGGATTTTCATTTTAATAAATTCAGGGACAGTCCCCCTTGTGATTAACGGAGGCACCCAAACCTATCGGATGGTTTGGTGCCCCGCCTTCTGCGGGGATATTCCCTGCTACATTTTCTTCAGGAAGCTTCTTTGAAAAGATTCCTTTCAAAAAATAAATACCGTAGGTAATATGCGTAAGGATTATGCCTGCAAATACATAGGGAATTAAAGGCAAACCCTCACACCAAAAATTTTGGTGTGAGGGTAAATCCCGCGACAGGCTGGATAAAAATACCAGGAGAAGATAGGCGGATAAACAAAAGATATAGGCCGTCTTAAAGAAAGGGATAAATGCAGCCAGGATGCCGCCTGCTAAAAGCGCCAGGACAAAAATACTGGGTAGAAAATAAGCTATTTTTTTGGAAGTCTGCGGGTATCTCTTGGCAAAATAGCCCCTGTGCAGGGCATAACCGGCTATCTGTTTAAGGTGCTCTCTAAAAACCGGCCGGCGGTGGTGATAAACCAGGAGTTGCGGGTCATAAATTATTTTCTTTTTGAGTTTCCCGGTGATATCCAGGCATAACTTCGTATCTTCTCCGGGCCAGAAAGCCGTATTAAAGCCTCCCAGTTCCTGCATTACGGATTTACGCACCAGAAAATTACAACTGGGCAGGTCATCGACCTCCTGTAATTTTCCCGGAAGATAACGGTACCTGAATTTACCGCTTACCAGAAAAGAGGAATAAATCCTGCCGCTTGCCTTCTCTCTTGCAGTATCATCCGCAGGCGTAACTGCCGGGCCGCCCACTGCTGCCACTGTATTATTTTCAAAATGCCTTAATGCCTGTTTTAACCAGTCCTCCCTGGGCCAGGCGTCATCATCCAGAAAAGCCAAGATTTCTCCTTTTGCATAAACCAATGCTATATCTCTTTTGCGACTAGGGCCAAGCGGGCCGGTGGGAATAAGCCTGAGGCGAGGGTTTGTTTTTGCGTAAGAGGCGACGGTGTCCAGGCTATCCGGAAAAATCAGAATTTCAAAATCCGGATAATCCAGCTTAAGGCATTTATTTACGCATTCTTCTAAGTTCTTGGCCCAAATTTTTACGGCGATAATAATCGATACGGTCATAGTATTTTAATATTTTCATCCGGTAAAATACGACTAATGTATCCCAGAAGGTGGTAAATACCGCAGCCGGCCCTATGCGGCCATACTTTCTCTTTGGGCTTAAGACAATGGGTGCCTCTGTAATTTTATAACCTAAGTGGTGGGCGTTCACCAGGACCTCCAGGTCAAAGGCAAATTGCTTCACCAGTATCCGCGGGAAAACCTTACGCACGACTTCGGTTTTAAATAGTTTTAAACCTGTCTGCGTGTCATGGCAGGGCAGGTTAAACAGCAACCTTACCAATAGATAATAGCCGAAACTGGCTATCCTGCGCTGGAGGGGGTAATCTACTACGGAATTAGGGTGCAGCTTTGAGCCGATGACGATATCCGCCTTATCCAGGCGCATAATATCAAAAAGGGTTTGCACCTGCAGGGGGTGTAAATCCATATCAGCGTCCAGAAACACGACATAATCTCCGCTTAAGTAATGCAGCGCCTTTTTTATCGCCCTGCCCTTTCCGAAGTTATAGGGGTTTTTTCTGACAATGAGCTGACCAGGATGCTTCTTAGCAAGCTCCTCCAGGACCAGGAAGGTATTATCCGTAGAGCCGTCGTCTATCACGATTAATTCGTAAGCGCAGCCGAAATTATTGAAGGTGGCGATAGTCTCTTCTACGCTATCGGCGATGCGGCCTGCCTCGTTAAAAGCAGGCATAATCACGGATATTTTACCCTGAATGTCTTTCATCTTTTATAAGCCAGCGCCAGGTTAACGCAGAAAAGCAGAAGCGCATTGACGCAAAGTATAAACTGCACTGCGAATAGCGAAGGGTGGAAAAAGGCGATTGCCAGGTATTGCAGGAGGCAGGAGGCAACCAGGTATTTGATAAACCTGAATTCTTTTATGGAGAGAAAATAAGAAATAAGTAGATAGGTTGCGGTAAAAAAGCTCATAGAAATACCAAAGAGCCGGCCCAAGGTTATCGCGGAGGAAGATGACTTCCCGGTTAAAACCCTTAAGGTAAAAGAAGGAAAAAGGCTATAAAAAATATATGCTGACAGGCACAGCCCTAAAACATAAAGCAGCGATCTTTTTAAGGTTGTAGCCGTCTCCATATTTTTTGCGTTGAGGGCGCTTGCCCTGGGAAACATCACCACGCTTATTGAGGCAGGAAGAAACAAAAAAATCTTGCCCAGCATCTGGGCCAGCGAATAGACACCGGATTCCTCAGGAGTAAAATAATATTTGACCAGCACCATATCAAAGTTGACCAAGGCCATAAAACAGAAGCTGCTTAGCGCCACCGGCAGTAAAAAAAGAAGGATTTCCCTATACTTTATATCTTCTCCGGATACATCAGTATAGAGGTAATCTCTTAACGGCAGGTAACAAATAAAGATGCTAAACAAGCTGGCCACTAGCAGGGCGCCTAATGCGCCGGCAATGCCGTATCCTAACCCGACAAATATAACGGCAAGGCCTAACTTTAATAGCGAACTTAATACCGAGCTACCTGCCAGCCAGCGGAATAATTCCAGGCCCTGAATGCCCCCTGATAAAACCGGGGATAGCCAGGCCAGCGCAAGTAATACAGCCAGGATATAGCCGGAATAAAAAGACGGAATGCCTAATGCCCTGGTTATCCCGGAAGAAAACAACCCGAATACCAACAGGGTTACCCCTGCCAGAAGCAATGCTCTTTTAAAAAAAACGGATAACAATAATTTTACTTTTTGAATATTACCCTGGGCCTGGAACTGCGCACAGTATTTAGCCACTGCCATCTGAATTGTGCCGAAAGGAGCGGAGATAACCGTGAATATGGCAAGCAGTGAATTAAAAGCCGCGAATTCCGCAGGCGTAAGCCGGTGAGCGATGAGCAATTGATAGAGCAGATTTAAAAAATTTACTAAGGATATACCTGCGAAAACAAGGATTATATTTTTGGCAAAGGGACCTATGGTCCTGGTCTTAAGGGGCATTCTCTAAAGAGGGGCATTATGCGTTAACCTTCAGGAACTTTCTTGAACCGACTTTTAGCACACCGTTTCCTTTAGGGGTAAAATCCTCTTTCTCTATTTTTTCGTCATTAAAAGTAACTGCGCCCTGTTGCAGGAGCCTGCGGCCTTCGTTCCTGCTCTTGGCCAGGCCGCTTTCGGTGAGTATCTTAAGTATTGTCTTTGTGCCGCCGGTTTTATATTCCGGCATATCCAGCGGCGAGCCGCCCTGCGCGAACACACGCTGGAATTCCTGCGCTGAGCTCTCTGCCTCTGCCCGCGAATGGTATTGCGCAATCAGTTCCTTGGCCAGCCTCACCTTGGCTTCCTTAGGGTGCATTTTCTTGATTTCCGCCAGGGTTTCATCCGTGAGCAGTTCATAATACTTAAACATGAGCGTATCAGAGATGGACATAATTTTTCCGAACATATCCTGCGCCGGCTCATTGATAGCGATATAGTTTCCGAAAGACTTGCTCATTTTCTGTACTCCGTCAGTGCCTTCCAGAAGAGGCATAGTAATAACCACCTGCCGGGGCTTTCCATAACTTTGCTGAATATCGCGGCCGACCAAGAGGTTAAATTTCTGGTCAGTGCCGCCTATTTCTATATCCGATTCTAACATGTAAGAGTCATAACCCTGCATCAGGGGATAAAAAAGTTCCAAGAAAGTTATGGGCTTGTTTTCTTTTAATCTTTTCTGGAAGTCGTCCCTTTCCAAAAGGCGGGCTACCGTATATCTCTGGGCAAGATCAACAAACTGCTCAAAAGCAAAGGGCGGAAGTTTCTTTTCCCGGCAAGACTGCCCGGAAAACCATTCGCTGTTATGCCTAAGCTCAAATACTTTTGCGTCTTTCGTGTGTAGGATCTTGGCGGCCTGTTCCACGTAAGTTAAGGCATTTCTCTCTACTTCTTCCCGGGTTAATGTCTTGCGTGTCTGGGACTGCCCCGTCGGGTCGCCTATTAAAGCTGTGGCATCCCCGATGAGAAATACAACTTTATGCCCCAGCTCCTGGAATTGCCGCAGTTTGCGGAGCAAAACCGTATGCCCCAGGTGTATATCCGGCACTGTAGGGTCAAAGCCGGCCTTAATTACCAGCGGCCTTTTCTCTTTTTTGCCCGCCTCTAATTTGCTTTTAAGCTCTTCTTCAGAGATTATCTCAACCGCGCCGCGCCGGATAATCTCTAATTGCCTCTGTATATCCATCTTTAACCTAACCCTCTGTCTTTTTACAGGCGTGCCGAAAGCCCAATCTTGGCCTGCTCCACATCCACTTTTATTACCTTGACCTTGATTTTATCCCCGGGCTTTGCCTGGGCTGCCGCCTCCTTATCTATCTCGTTGGCAAAAATAAGGCCTTCTAACTCCTCTTCTATTTTTACAAACACCCCGAAATCCGTGGTGTTGACTACCGTTACCTCTAAAACAGTATCCAGAGGGTATTTTTGCGCTATCTCGCCCCAAGGATTAGGCTGCAGCTGTTTTAGCCCCAAAGCAATGCGCCGATTCTGCGCATCCACGGAAAGCACCGTCACCTCTATCTTCTGGCCTTTCTTCAATACGTCCTGCGGGTGCGCTATCCTTTTTGTCCAGGACATATCCGAGACATGGATCATTCCCTCCAGGCTGGAATCCAGCTCCACGAACGCGCCGTAATCGGTAAAACCTCTTACCCTGCCCGAGGCTTTTGCGTTTAAGGGATATTTGGACTCAGCCTCCAGCCAGGGATTATTTTCCAGCTGCTTCAGGCTTAAGGATATCCTGCGCGCTTCCTTGTCCACGCTTAAAACCTGCGTCTCCAGCATATCTCCGACGGCAAACATCTCATTGGGATGATTGACCCTCTTTACCCAGGAGATCTCCGAGACGTGTATCAGGCCCTCAATGCCTTTTTCCAGCTCTACGAATACGCCGTAAGGCACCATATTCACCACCTTGCCCTTGACTTTTTCTCCTACCTTAAACTTCTCTGCCACATCCTGCCAGGGGTCAGGCAGCCTTTGTTTTAAACCCAAGGATATTTTTCCGGCTTCCCGGTCAAGGTTTAAAACCACAACCTCTATTCTATCCCCCAGCGCCACAATCTCAGAGGGGTGGCTGATCTTTGACCAGGACATATCCGTAATATGCAACAGGCCGTCTACCCCGCCTAAGTCTACAAACGCCCCGAAGTCAGTGATGGCCTTGATCGTGCCCGGATAAATCCCGCCGCTTTTTAAATCCTGCCATATTTTTTCTTTGGCTGCTTCCTTCTCCTTCTGCATTGCCTCCCGCCGGGATAAGATGATACTGCGCCGCAGGCTATTGACCTTGACGATCTTAAACTTAAAAACCTTGTACATAATCTCTTTTTCCACAAGGTTCTTGAATGCGGAAAGCGAAGAGGGCAGGAACCCTTCCACCCCCATCACATCAACCAGGAACCCGCCCTTTACCTTCTTGACCGGCCGGCCGTCCACCAAATCTCCGCCCTGGGAGAATTTTACTATTTTATCCCAGCCCTGTATGCGCATTGCCTTCTCGCGGGAAAGCACGATAACCCCGGCGTCATTCTCTACTGATTCGATGAAAAACTCCAGCTCCTTGCCCACTTCCAGCTCCTGCGGGCTGAATTCGTTAAGCGGGATTACCCCTTCGGATTTAAAACCTACGTCTACCAACACTTCCTTAGGTTTTACGCAGACAATTTTTCCGCTAACTACCTGCCCTTCCCGGACTATTTTGATGCTCTGGTTGTAAAGCTGTTCTAGTTCGGATTTGACTTCTGTCATTGGTTATCTCCTTATTAGTCGTTGGTTTTGGTATTGTGATTTTGGTATTTGGTATTGTTTGTGATTTGGAATTTGTGTATTGTAATTTTCTAAAAGATACCCCCCTTCATCCTTAATTTTTGAAAATTAAAATGCCAACTGCTTTATGCCTGCCGTTACCAGTTCGGCAATCTCCTGATAAGACAATTTCTCTTCTATCTCTACCCGCCTGCCGAAATGCAGGGAAATTTTTTTAAAACGCGGGAAGCGGGCCTGGCGCGGCAGGACTTTATCCGTGCCTTTTACAAAGACCGGTATCACCGGAACGCCTGACTTCTGCGCTAAAAAACCCACTCCCGGCTCAGGATGAGTCAAGGTATCTTTTGCATCTCTACGCCTGCCCTCGGGGAATAAGAGCATCCCGCTGCCGGCTTTAACCAGGCGCAGGGCTCTTTTTAAAGCGCTTAAATCCGCTGAATCTCTCTTTACGGGGAAAACTCCCAACCTCTTAAGCAGCCATCCGAAAAAAAGGTTATCAAATAAATCGTGGCGCGCCATATAATTTAACCTGCGCCTTACGCCAACGCCCACCACTACAGGGTCAAAGTAACTGACGTGGTTAGAGGCGAGGATAAAACCTCCATCCTGCGGCACATTCTTGGCGCCTTTTACCTCTAAGCCAAAAAACAGTTTTAAGATAAGCCAGGATAAAAACCTTAAAACTACATAGAGCATTGCTTTAGGATTATCCTCTCGCCCAGCCTAAGCAGGTACCTAGCCCGTTTTAAATTTTTTGCCTCGGCATATACGCGCATAATCGGCTCTGTGCCCGAACCCCGGAACATCAGCCAGCTCTCGTCAGCGCAGATAAGTTTGAGCCCGTCGTAATCCTTTACCCGGACTACCCTCTCCCCCAGCAACTCCTGCGGCAAGTCTTCTTTTTTTAAGGAAACCTGCCTTGAGAGATTGAGGTCGCTCCTGACGTAATAATAACGGCCGAACTGTTTCTCCGTTGCCTGTAAAATTTTTAAGATATTTTTATTGCGGAAGGCCATCATCTCCAGGAGCAATAATCCCGCGACCGTGCCGTCCCGCTCGGGAATATACCCCTTGACCCCCATGCCGCCCGCTTCCTCTCCTCCGGCTACAATATCCTGAGTTTCCATAAGATTGGAGATATATTTAAACCCTACCGGAGTTTCATAAAGTTTAACGCCTAAGAAATCCGCTATCTTGTCAATCATGGTAGTGCCGGCGATAGTCTTGACAATCCCGCCTGACCAGTGCCTGTCCTCGTGAAGGTGCAGGGCCAACAGCCCCAGTATTTTCTGCGGATGGATAAATACTCCTCCGGGAGCGACTGCCGCAATCCTGTCCGCGTCTCCGTCTAAGGCTATTCCTAAGTCAAATTTTTCTTTCTTAACCCGCGCTATCAATTCTTTCAGGTTTTCCTCAACCGGCTCGGGCCGCCTTCCTCCGAAAGAAGGATTGATGCTGTTACGCATAAACTCCAGGCGTATCCCTGTGCCCTTAAGTACCTGGGCGATAAAGCTATCCCCCGAGCCGTACATGGCATCCACCAGCACTTTAAATCTTTTAGGTTTTATCTTTTTTAAATCAATATAAGAACGGATGAACCTGATATAATCCCGGGTTAAATCCTCTTTTCTAAGCAGGCCGGCTCTAGTGCAGGTTTCCTTTACGGAATTCTTACCCAGAAGCCCCTCTATCTCTTCGGTCACTTCCAGGCCTGCCGCGCCACCTGAGGAATTTTTAATTTTAAAGCCGTTATACTCCGCGGGGTTATGCGAGGCAGTAATCATAATCCCCAAATCCAGTTTCCGTTCTCTTACGCAAAAACTTAAAGCCGGGGTAGGGATAGGCCTGTCAGAAAGCAGGACCTCTATGGCATTATTTGTCAGGATGCGCCCACAAAGAGCGGCAAAATCACCGGACATAAAACGGGTATCAAATCCAACGGCTATTTTTTTGCCGCTCCCCAAATAATCCGCTACTGCCTGGGAAACAATTTTTAAGTTATTGAAGGTGTAAGTATCTCCGATGACAGCCCTCCAGCCGTCAGTCCCGAATTTAATCTCATTTTCCGCCTGCATTCCTTATCCTTTCTATCGCCTGTTTGACATCCCTGGCTGCGAACACATAGGAGCCTGCAGCCAGGATATTCGCGCCTGCGGCAATAACCTCTCCTGCTGTCTTTTCATTTATCCCGCCGTCAACCGCGATATCCCCGCCATAGAGTGCACGGAGTTCTCTGATTTTAGGCAGGACGCCGGGTATAAATTCCTGTCCGCTAAAACCCGGGTTGACTGACATTACCAGGACAAAATCCGCGCAATCCAATACCTCTTTAATCTCTGACAAGGGCGTCGCCGGATTAAGAGAAATACCGGCCTTAACCTTTTTTTTCTTTAAGGCTGCGGCCTCGCGCCTGAATCCCGCGGCACTTATCGTCTCAATATGCAGGGTAAGCATATCGCTGCCTGCGGCCACAAAGGCGCCTATAAAATCCTGCGGCCTTTCAATCATCAGGTGCACATCCAGCGGTATGCTCGCGGCCTTGCGTATGTATTTTACCACTGACGGCCCTATGGTGATATTGGGCACAAAATGCCCGTCCATCACGTCAATATGCAGCATGTCCGCTCCGGCGCGCTCAACTTTTTTAATCTCCTCTGCTAGACAGCCGAAATCAGCGGAAAGTATGGAAGGGGCTATTTTAATCTTCATAGATTATAGACTTTTTAAATTCCAAATCACAAGCACCAAATCACAAACAATACCGAATACCAAAATCACAATACCAAAATTACTTGTTGGTTTGGAATTTTGGTCATTTGGTATTGTAATTTGTTTGTGATTTGTGATTTGTGTATTGTGATTTATAACTTGTGCTTTGAATTTTGTCATTTGGATTTATCTATACAGTCTCTTTTTGATGATAAAATTATACACCGCCTCCGGCACCAGGTACCTGAAAGATTTCCCTTCTTTGATACAGCTCCTGATTTCAAACCCCGATATATCCACTGCCCGTATGGCCAGGGTAGAAATATAAGCGGGTATTTTCTCCAAGGGGTATCCCGGACGGGTAACGGCGATGAATTTGACCATCTTGATAATCTCAGAGACATCCTTCCAGTCATCAAGGTACTTAAGCAGGTCTGAGCCGATAAGAAAATACAATTCCTCCTTGGGGTATATCTCCTTGAACTTCTTGATAGTCTCAATGGTATAAGACCTGCCGTCTCTTTTTATCTCAATATCGGAAACAGCAAAATGTTTATTGCCCCCGCTAGCCAGTTTTACCATATTAAGCCGCATCCCCGCAGGGGCGATATCGGAATTATCCTTATGCGGAGGAAGGAACGCCGGCACAAAAATGATTTTATCCAGGCCTAATTTCTCCCTTGCCTCTTCGGCTAAAATCAGATGCCCTATATGTATGGGATTGAATGTTCCGCCTAGGATGCCTATCTTCATAGTAAATATAAATTCCAAATCACAAGCACCAAATCACAAACAATACCGAATACCAAAATCACAATACCAAAACTTACCTTTTAGTTTGTAATTTTGGTCATTGGGTATTGGGATTTGTTTGTAATTTGTGATTTGTGTATTGTGATTTAAGATCATCTTGTCCTTATCTCCTAACCTGCCCGTTACCAAAAACCATATACTTATAGGTGGTCAGTTCCTCAAGGGCCATGGGCCCGCGGGCATGCAGTTTATCGGTGGAGATGCCTATTTCAGCGCCCATACCAAACTGGTGGCCGTCAGTAAAACGGGTGGAGGCATTGACGTAAACGCAGGCAGAGTCCACCTGCCGCAAAAATTGCAGGGCGTTTTCGTAATTTTCCGTAATAATGGCCTCGGAGTGCCGGGAACCGTAATTATTGATATGGCTTATCGCCTCTCCCAAATTCTCTACTACCTTGACGGAAAGAACCAAATCCAGGTATTCTGTGCGGTAATCCTTATCCGTGGCTTGAGTAACCCAGCCCAGGTGCTTTAAGGCCGGCTTAATCCTGGAGGCAATCTTCTGCGTGAGTGAGCAGCCGCGGATTTTCACTCCCGCCTCTTGAAATTGTTTGAGCATCCCCGGCAGGAACCTGGCAGCCACGTCGCGATGCACCAGCATGCTCTCCATGGCATTACACACTCCGGGCCGCTGGACCTTGGCGTTAAAGCACACCTCCTGCGCCATATTTAAATCCGCCCATTCATCAACGTAAACGTGGCAGATGCCTTTATAATGCTTGATCACCGGGATACGCGATACGCTCACCACGCGCTTAATCAGGCCTTCTCCTCCCCTGGGTATTGCCAGGTCAATATAGTTATCCAGTTTTAAGAGCAGGTCCACAGCGCGCCTGTCAGTGGTAGGAACTATATTGGCAACTGCTGCAGGAATCTTGTATTTTTTAATCACTTCCTGCAGCGCGGAAAATATCGCCAGATTGGAATTGCGGGCTTCTCTACCTGCACGCAATATCACGGCATTACCGGACTTAAAACACAGGCCTATGCAATCCGAAGTGACATCAGGCCGCGACTCGTAAATAATGGCGATTACCCCGATAGGCACGCGTACTTTATGGATCCGGAGCCCGTTAGGTATGCGCCAGGCCTTGATAACTTCTCCGACGGGGTCATGGAGTTTGGTGAGCTCAATTAAAGAATCCGCCATAGCCTTAATACGCTTGCTATTTAAGCTAAGCCGGTCAATAAGCGCTTTGTTGGCCTTTGGGCCCTTAGCCTTTGCTATATCCTTTTTGTTTGCGGCTAAAATATCCTTTTTAGCCTTGAGTAAAGCCAGGGCCATGCTCTTTAAGGCTTTGTTTTTTGCGGCGGAAGAAAGCGTAAGCATAAAACGCGATGCGCTTTGCGCCGCTTTAGCCGTATCAGTTAACTGTTGTTTCAAATTCATTTCTCCGAACCTCTTTTTATATTATTCTACCTGTTAAATTCCAAATCACAATACACAAATCACAAACAATACCGAATACCAAAATCACAATACCAAAACTTACCTTTTAGTTTAGAATTTTGGTCATTGGGTATTGTGATTTGTTTGTAATTTGGAATTTGTGATTTGTGATTTAACAATTCTAAAAGTAGTTTATTAAGGCGCCTATAAGATTACGATATTGTCCCTGTGCGCCACCTCTTTCGGAGCGCGCCTGCCCATGACCTTTTCTAATTCCAGGCTGGATAGCCTGACTTTGCCCTTGGCGAACTCGCAGGCTGCTTTATCCCTGATACCCACAATATCCCCTGCCTTAAAATCTCCTTCTACGGCTATTACGCCTACTGCCAGCAGGCTTTTTTTAGCCAGGAGCGCATCTTTCGCTCCGTCATCTAGCGTAATATTTCCTTTTGGCTTAGCGCCGAAGGCAAGCCAGTGCTCTTTTGCCCTGCGGGCTTTTTTAGGGATAAACAAAGTCCCTGCTGCCGCAGGTTCCCTGGCCACGGATAAAAGTATATCTTTTGCGCGGCCATTGGCAACCACGCAGGGTATGCCGGAATCTACCGCAATCTTTGCCGCTTCAATCTTGGTAACCATGCCGCCCACGCAGGTTTTTTTAGCGGTGGGGCGGACAAGTGATTTTATCGCAGGCGTAATCCCCTCTACCACCCTGATAACTTTTTTCTCTTTATCCAGCAGCCCGTCAACATCAGAGAGGATAATTAAAAGGCCGGCATTGATAAGAGTAGCTACAAGCGCGGAAAGCCGGTCATTATCCCCGAATTTGATTTCATCCGTGGATATTGTATCGTTTTCATTTATTATCGGCACAACCCCCAGCTTAAGCAGCTCTAATAAAGTATTCTTGGCGTTTAAATAACGCTGGCGGTTAGCAAAATCATCCCGGGTAAGAAGGACCTGCGCGCAATTTAAGCCCTCTTTAGCGAAAAAACTGCGGTATTGGCTCATAAGCAGGTGCTGGCCCACTGCAGCAACGGCCTGCAAAGAAGACAGCTGCCTTGGCCGGAATTTCATCTTTAATACGGACATACCCAGGGCAATCGCTCCTGAAGAAACTATGATTATTTCCTTGCCGCTGGCGATTAATTCTGAAACCTGCTGGGTGAGCCCGCTTGCCGGATAGGCAAGAGATTCCGGGGAGGCGGTATCGGTATGTAAAATGCTCGAGCCGATTTTGATTACGATTCTATTATAACTTTTTTCCGACGGCTTCAATTAATTCCTCCAGTCCTTCTTTCTTTAACGCGGATATAGGATACACTTTTTTCTTTACGGCTACTTTAAACCGCTTCAGGTTTTCCGAAGCGCCCTCTAAATCCATTTTGTTGGCTGCGATAATCTGCGGCTTTTTTAGAAGCTCGTTTGTATAACCCCCTAGCTCCTTGTTTATAACTTTGTAATCTTCCAGCGGGTCCCTGCCACAGGATCCGGAGATATCCACCAAATGTATCAGGATTTTCGTACGCTCTACGTGCCTTAAAAATTTATCTCCCAGGCCCCTGCCTTTTGATGAACCTTCAATGAGCCCGGGTATATCCGCCACCACAAAGGATTTCCCCTCTGTCCCGACTACGCCCAGCACAGGGATTTTGGTGGTAAAGGGATATGCCGCTACTTTAGGATGCGCGTTGGAGATAGCCGCAACCAGCGTGGATTTTCCCGCGTTAGGGAAACCCACAATGCCTGCTTCCGCGATGAGTTTTAAATCCAGGAAGAGCTCTCTTTCTTCGCCGAGCTCTCCGGGAGTTGCTAGCTGGCGATGCCTGTTGCCCAGGCCGCCCCTGCCGCCTGCGGCAACAATGAATTCTTCCGCGTCCTTTTGTAAATCGCGTAAAAGGCAGCCTGTCTTTATGTCTTTGACGATTACCCCCGGCGGGACTAAAATAATTACCTTTGCGGCATCCTTGCCCTTTTTATCTTTGCCAGAGCCGTGTGCGCCGTGCCTGCCGGTAAAATGCCTGTTGTATTTAAAATCCAGCAGGGTGTATAGGTTCCTATCCGCCCTGATGACGATATCCGCGCCCCTGCCGCCGTCTCCTCCGTCGGGAATACCCCTGCGGGTGTATTTATCGCGGTAAAAGCAGTTACAGCCGTTGCCTCCGCTGCCGCCTTTTACATAAATCTTTGTATGGTCTATAAACACGCTCTATGCCGCCTGTATTTCTTTTATCTTGAAGCGGGTTAAATTCTGCCTGTGGCCTTTGGTCCAGTGGGAAGACTTGCGGCGGCGGTACTTAAAAGAGAGTTTTTTCTCATCCTTGACCTGTTTTAAGGCAACTGCCAGGACCTTTGCCTCTTTAAGATAGGGCTGGCCTACCTCAATTTTCTTATCTTTAGAGAGTAAAAGCACATTGCCTAACTTTATTTCTTTGCCTATTGTTACTTCCTGCTTTTCCACGTCAATAACATCCCCTGCTTTTACGTTATACTGTCTTGCTCCAACTTCAATTACCGCATACATTTGCGAGCCTCCCTTAATTTTGATTGCTGCTTATAGAGAAACATAATAATAGCATATAAAGGATATGCGGTCAAGGATAAATTATCTATCGAATTGACTCACATTAAATGTTACCCAAAATAAATTTTAAAGGTATCGTTGACTCATAATTAATGTTACCCGACAATATACCCTAAAAGGGGGTGTATCGTCATGAGTCCACGAGCCAGAATGGAA
>Ga0315282_10004372_pt1 | contig 24631 bp, 22 predicted proteins | sample YL17G07_20_MG_FD_203693 | JGI IMG/M metagenome (GOLD analysis project Ga0315282, IMG submission 203693) | Sediment microbial communities from Yellowstone Lake, YNP, Wyoming, USA - YL17G07_20 | ecosystem: Environmental > Aquatic > Freshwater > Lake > Sediment | place: USA: Wyoming | collected... | reverse complement strand
GTCCCTGGAGCCTCTTCTTTCGGAGAGAATTGTCGGAGCCCTTTACAATCCCCTGGACGGAGGAACCAATCCTTTTCAGCTCATGGTAGCCCTGAACCGTAAGGCGATACAACTGGGCTCAAAGATCATTTACCACACGGAGGTTCAGGATATCCAGATTGAGGATGGAAGAGTCAAGGGGGTGGTGACGGACAAGGGTGTGATCCGCACAAACACGGTCATTAATGCCTGTGGCTCGTGGGCTTCTTTTATTGGCAAGATGGTCGGGATCAAGATTCCCATCATCCCGAATGAAATGGAATTCGTGGTGACTGAACAACTCCCTCCCATGGTCTCCCATATCATTATGGGAGCGTCCTACCTGACGGAGGAGTACGGCAAGGACGAGATGATTGCTAATCGGGAGAAATTTGGGATGGGCCTGTGCATCCATCAGACCGCTTCTGGGAATCTTCTCCTTGGCGCCACCTGGAGATTCGTGGGATACGACAAAAGGACGAGCTATGAGGAAACGGTGGCCATTGCGAAAGAGGTGGCAAGATTGTTTCCTCCTCTCAGGCAGGTCCATGTGATTCGAACTTTTGCCAACTTCTTCCCCTTCACCCATGATGATCTTCCCATCGTGAGTACTGTAGAAGGGATCGAAGGGTTCGTGACGGCCGCAGGTCATTGCGGACACGGAGTCTGTTTAGGACCCATCACAGGGAAACTCGTTTCGGAACTCATTTGTACCGGTCGGACTTCCATTCCGATCGATGAACTGAGCTTTTCACGGTTTGCTGAGGGATAGAACTTCCGTAAGTTGCGAGAAATAGTAATTTGGTTAACGCTTGTCTCACTCGCCAGCATTTTTGGATAGAGTTGATCTTGTTTTCGAGGAGGAGCAGATGACAACGCCAAAAGAAGTAAAGACGGTGGCTGTGATTGGGAATGGGATTATTGGACATGGCTTAGCTCAGGTGTTTGCCGTGGCGAACTACAACGTACGGATGATCGGGAGAAACCCAAAAAGCCTATCGGCGGCGGTGGATAAAATCAAAGAGAGCCTCAAGCGTTTCCAAACCCACAAGATTCTCAACGCCAAGGATTCCAAAGCAGCGATTGGAAGAATTGTGACCTCGACCCATCTTGAGGACGCGGCAGCGGCAGAACTTGTGATCGAGGCAGTGACCGAGGACCTTCCTCTCAAACACCAGATTTTCGAACGGCTGGATCAGATCTGTCCCCTGCCGGCTGTGCTTGCTTCCTCGAGCGGACAGCCAGCGAGCAAGCTGGTCACCAGAGTAAAGAACCGGGAACGGGTTGTGGCTGCCCACTTCTGGTTTCCTCCACAGCTCATCCCGCTCGTAGAGGTGTGCGCGGGGCCTGAAACCGCTCCGGATGTCGTTCCCTGGATCTGCGACGTCCTCCGGAAGGCAGGGAAGGAACCGGTCGTCATAAACCGGGAAATCCCGGGATTCATCGGGAACCGTCTGCAGTTTGCCCTGCTTAGGGAGGCATGGGCCCTCTGGGCTGCTGGGGTCGCGACAGCAGAGGCCATTGACGCTGTGGTTCGAAACAGCTTTGGCCGACGGGTTGCGATCACGGGTCCCATTGAGTCTGCGGACGTGGGAGGTCTGGATACCATGCATGCCTTCGCCGCCTTCCTCTTCCCGGACATCGATGCCGAGGCTCAACCCCCTGCAGCGATCGCGAATCTGGTCAAGGAGGGGCACCGCGGGCTGCCCAGTGGCCGGGGGGTCTACGATTGGTCCAAGCGAGATGGCCAGGCTCTCGTTGCAGAGAGGATGGAGGAACTTTTCCGACACCTGAAGCGGAAGAAGTGAGATGGCGATTGTTCCTGGGGATGTCGTGGCTCCGCGGTGGGCTGCTACCCGCACGCCTGATCCCACATTAATGGTTGAAGGTGGCACGCTTATCCGTTATGGAAGGCCGATTGAAATTGCACGCGTGGTGGAGTTCTTCGCCTCTGAGGCAGGTTCGTTTGTCAGTGGTCAGGTCATTCGTGTCGATGGCGGGCTGCAGTGCTGGCCAGCTTGAGACAGGGAATCGCCTGATTCTACGCCCATCGGTCTGGGATCGGGAACTCACAGAACTCACACTTTCCTTCCTTCACATTCATGTCGGCAATGTCAGAGTTTCTCCGTTCGATAATGTGAGCATTGAGTCGCGGGTGGCGACCGGGTCAGTGTGGTCTTCTCCGAACCCCTGCATGGCGGGTCTCCAAAGAAATGGGTGACCGGACTTCGGGAACTGTGAGAGCTTCCAAGGGGTTTCATTTCCGCAGTTAGACAGGCAAAGGTGCCGCCGCAGGGTTTCTCCGAAGACCGCACCAGCCCGTTCGCCCACCATTTCACCCCCCTTGAATGCTTACTCGATAATTCTCTTCCCACGCAAAAAGCAATATCATCTTCCGATTCGAGTGTATAATAGGACGAGCACAAAGCTACTCGTCTTGATGATCGCAACCATGAAACAGGTCTCTCTGAGACCGAGGATAGGAAGAAAGAGAATTCCTGCCAAAAGTCCTCCGAAGAAGCCTCCTAAAAGGTCTGCTCCGTAAAGCAAGCCCGCCGTGTGACCCAAGGCCCCTTGAGCTCGATGAGTCTGCAGATAGAGATGAGTTGCCAGTGGAAACTGGAGTCCGACCAGTGTACCACAGAGAAAGGACATGACCAGAAAGAGGGTATAGAGAAGAAGTGAAAGGATGGGACTCTCTCCATGGAGAGTGGGGGCGGTGAAGACGAGGGGGAGAACAATGGAGAATGCAACGAACCCCAATTCCGTGAGGAGAAACAGAATGGAAGCATTCTTGATCCTCGGCAAACGCCGTGTGATAGTGAGACTGCTCGAGGCAACGCCGAGCATGAAGACCGTTATGAGAAGACCGATCTGGTGGTAAAGATAGCCGAAAACCGCTTGGAATGTAAAAATGATCGCCAGATCAAGAAGGATGTCCGCAAAGCCTGAGGTGAAGATTGCAAAGGGGAGAGAGAGTCTGGAGGCGTGGGGTCTCCTGAGAAATAACAGGAAAAGAAATGCTGTGATAACGATGACGGTACTGAAGGTCATCTTCAGGCTCAAATGCTCGAACCACCGGAAGACCGCTGTCAGGTAGGGGGAAAAAAGAGCATTCCAATAAGAGAGGCTAAAGAAAACAGCGATGGGCCGGAAATCCGAATTGATTCGAGCTTCTCTCTTCTCCATAGATCGAGAAAACCACTGAACCCATCTCTCGTGCAACCGATACTCCATGTAGGACTGGGTGAATAGACTTGTCGCGATGTTTCTCTCTTCGAGCCTTCTTATCATGTCATTAATGGAAAGGGTGGCCAACTTCTCTGAATCGGAAGCCAGGTAGAGATGGGTGTCTCCTGGGATGATTTTCACAAGACGGAAAGCGCGCTTGAGGGTATCCCAGATACACCCATTCAGGTCCCTCAATTCAGGACTGATGTACGTCAGCGAGCCGGGCAGGGTTAGGACAAGAATCCCTTCGGAATTCATTTTCCTTTTGGCCATGGAGAAAAATTCAAGAGAGAAGAGCCGGTTCGTCTGTAATTCCTGGGGAGCAGAAAGTCCGATGAAAACCACGTCAAACCGCTCAGAGGTCCTTTTGAGAAAGACTCTTCCGTCTGTGTAATGGATCACAACCCTTGGGTCGGAAAGTTCTGATCGAGTCAGAGGGGTTGGAAACTGATGAATGAGCGTGAGGAGCAAGGGATCGAGTTCCACATAGTGGACCTGCTTCACAGGATATTTGAGGACTTCATGTATCATTCCTCCCGCTCCCCCGCTCAGGATGAGGACAGATTCAGGTTTTTCATGGGAAAGCATGGAGAAGTGTACCAGATCCTCCAGGGAAGCCACATCGGGGACAGGCGTCGTGATGGATGGGATGCCATTGGTGTAGAAAGTGAGCTGCTCACCCCGTTGGGTGACCGTGATGTTTCCATAGATGGAGTCCTCATGGTGAATCACATGGAGACCTCTCCACTGAGATTGGATAGAGGATAAATGGATCTGATTGGCCAGGGGGCTCAGTAGAACAAACGCGCAAAGCACCGTGAGAAGGAGGGATAGACTCCAGAGACCCGAACGGAGTCGAGACGACGGAGAGGCCTTTCTTGGCCACAGAAGAAGAGCCGAGATGAGAACATGGACAAGCGAGAGAGTAAAGGCGATCTGAAATGCATGGAGGAAACGAATGAGCACGAAAGTGATCAAAAGTCCACCCAGAATGGATCCGATCGTTTCCAGGACGTAGACTTTTCCCACTGAAGTAGCATCCTCTCCCATGAATTGCGCATAGATCTTGGCGCCGTAAGTGAAAAGGGCTCCATGAGAAAGGCTGACGGGGAAGAGAATGAGAAAGGAGGAATAAAAGATAGGAGCGAAACCCAGACCCTCTCCAGGCGTGATCAAAAGAACATTCTTGAAGACACGAGAGAGATAGAGGGCGAGAGGGAGGGCCGCGGCAAAGACGAGTTGCAGTAAAACAAAAACCTCGAGCCGCTTTTGGATTTTTTCGACCGACTGGCCGACCATGAAAGAACCGATGGCTTCCAAGAGGAGCCAGTTGGCAAGAATGACCCCCAGGGTCAGTTCATTCCCGAGGAAGGAGACGAGCAGTTCCCGCAGTAGAAGAATCTGGGCGGTCATGCCGCTGAGTCCCATAAGGAGGAGCGATATCTTGAATGCGGATGCCGCCATCTCTTTTCTCTCTCTTTTGGATGGGACCTTTTACATGACGGGCAAGTCGGCTGGAGGTCCCGCCCTGTGGGCGGGGAGCTTCACTTTTCACTCAGGATTCTTGTTCCCAGGTAGATGTAATGGGCCCCCGAGATGATCGTAAAAATGAACGTTCCGTAAATCGCGATGGGAATCAGAAGTTTGAAAGAGGGATGGTAGACGGTTAAAAGGGCAAGAAGGATCGTTGAAATCTGGAAACCGGTCGTGATCTTACTGACGAGTAAAGGCTGAATTTTTGGCCTCCGGTTTGTGAGAATAAAGATAAAGAAGCCCAGAAGGATGATGAGGTCTCGGGTAATGACGATGACCGTAAGCCAGTTGGGAAGGAGCTCGATGATGGCAAGAGTAATGAATCCAGCAGAAAGAAGGAGTTTGTCTGCAATGGGATCCAGGTAAGCACCCAATTCCGTCCTTTGATGAGTGATCCGTGCGATCAGCCCATCCACTCCGTCGGTTACTCCGGCAACAGCATAGGTGACCAGAGCCCAGCCAAACCGATGCTGCATGATCAGGATGACGAAGATCGGAATCAGGAGGACCCGACTTAAAGATAGAAGGTTCGGCAGATTCATCTCATTGAAGAAGCGTCACTCGTAGATGGGTTCAGACTCTCCTTTATAGAGCTCTTTGAAGGTTGTAAATTTCTCTAAGAAGGCCAGTTCGATCTTTCCAGTCGGACCATTCCGTTGCTTTCCGATGATAATCTCGGCCTTGCCTCGGTTGGGATTGTCCTCCGAACGGTTATAGACCTCGTCCCGGTAGATAAAGACAATGACGTCGGCATCCTGTTCAATGGCTCCGGACTCTCGCAGGTCCGAGAGCTGGGGCCTCATCCCCTGGCGCTCCTCCGTTCTTCGACTGAGCTGGGAGACCGCAATCACCGGGACATTGAGCTCCTTGGCCAGGGCTTTTAGGGAGCGGGAGATTTCAGAGATCTCTTGCTGTCGGCTCTCGACTTTTGCCCTTCCCCTCATGAGCTGGAGGTAATCGATCATAATCATCCCCAGACCGTGCTCAGCATTGAGGCGCCTTGCCTTGGCGCGGAGCTCAAGGACCGAGAGGGCTGCCGCATCATCGATAAAGATGGGGGCGTCTGAAAGATTTCCGGCGGCCAGCGTCAACCGTGGCCAGTCACTCTCGCTTAGGAACCCTGTCCGGAGCCGTGTCCCCTCGACCTGAGCTTCCGAACAAAGCATCCGAATGACGATTTGCTCCTTCGACATTTCGAGAGAAAAGATGGCGACAGGGATCCGTTTTTCGATGGCGGCATATTGGGCCACATTGAGACAGAACGCTGTCTTGCCCATACTGGGCCTCCCAGCCACGATGATGAGATCGGAGGGCTGGAACCCTGCTGTCCGTTGGTCCAGATCCCGATAACCCGAGGGGACCCCTGTGACGAGCTCTTTCTTTTCGTAAAGTCTCTCAATAGTCTTGAAACTCTGTTTGACGATATCGCGGATCGAATAGAAAGAAGGTTTAACCCGATTCTCAGAAATCTCGAAGATGGCCCGTTCGGCCTCATCGAGCAGACCTTCCACATCACTCCGATCTTCGTAGCTGTGGGTGATGATCTCTGTCGAGGTGTCGATGAGTTTGCGCAGGATCGCTTTTTCCTTGACGATCTTCGCATAGTACTCGATGTTGGCGGCCGTGACGACGGAGTCAATCAGAGAGGTGACGTAAGAAGCTCCACCCACCGAATCAAGATGTTCCTTCTTCCTGAGTTCGTTGGTGAGGGTGATGAGATCGGCAGGTTCATCCCGCTCTGCGAGATCCATCAGAGCATCGTAAATCTTGCGATGGGCATCGCGATAGAAATCCTCCGCCGTGAGAATCTCCATCACTTTGTGAACGGCCTCATTCTCGATGAGGACGCCTCCCAAGACAGATTGCTCTGCCTCAATGTTCTGAGGAGGGAGCTTATGGGAGGAGGCCTCGGTTTCAGCCATCGACGATTACTCCTGAACGACCCAAACCTTCAGGTGTGCCACGACATCCGCGTGGAGCTTGACGGGAACCGTAAACATTCCCAGGTTCTTGATGGGTTCTTCCAGATGAATTTTCTTACGGTCCACTTCGATGCCATTTTCTTTGAGAGAGGTCTCAATATCCATCGAGGTCACAGAGCCAAAGAGCTTGCCTGTTTCTCCAGCGGGCTTGGCAATCGTGAGAGAGAAATTTTCGATCTCCTGAGCCATTCCCTCAGCAGTCTTCTTTACCTTTCCGAGACGTTGCTGGACCTGGCGTTTCTGATGTTCAAGGGATTTCAAGTTTTTTTCGGTAGCGAAGACGGCTTTTTTCTGAGGGATGAGACAGTTCCTCCCGTAACCGTCAGAGACCTTCACGAGGTCTCCGCTTTTTCCCAAGGAAGGGATGTCCTCCAGTAGGATAACCTGCATGATTCACCTCCTTCAGATCATGATCCTGGCTGCTAACTCGTTTCCGGGTTGATTTCTGGACTTCCTGATTCCTGCCGGCTTCAACACAGGCTGTCAGGGCCCGTATTTTCCTTATTGAAGCGCTGTCGTAAAGGGCAACAGGGCGATGTTCCGCGCCCTCTTGATGGCTACGGTAATTTCCCTCTGGTGTTTAGCACAGTTTCCCGATATCCTGCGGGGAACGATCTTTCCCCGCTCCGTGATGAAGAATCGAAGGACCCTCGCATTCTTGTAATCAATTTCGAGCTTTTTATCTGCACAGAACCGGCAAACCTTTCGTCTCAGGAAGGGCCTCTTCCTCCTGTCCGGTCCTGGCCTCTCAGAAGGCTTTCTCATTGTTCTCTCCTCTCTGGGTGTCATCTTGCTCCTCGATTCTCCGGAGGTCTGTGGCAATGACTTCGACGCGGGTTCGATGTCTCCCCTCCGGGGTTTGCCAATGGCGCTGTTTCAATTCGCCTTCCACTCGAAGAGGAGTTCCGGTTTGGAGATGGTCGAATTCCTGGTCTCCTAAGGTGCCAAGGGCTACGACCAGAATCCAACCGGGATTCGTCTTCGAAGAAAGACCTTCTTTGGAATTTAACTCCAAGGGAAATTGAATCACCGAGGATCCATCGGGGCGAACAAAACGCTGTGGAGATTTTGCCACTCTCCCCGAAAGGATCACCCGATTGATACCAGTCATCTCACCCCGCTCCCTACCCCTGACTCTTCCTCGGGGAGCTCTTCCGGAGGGGCTTTCAATGAGGACTCCTGTTGTTCATCCAACCGAACAGATTGGAATTTGATGACGGCGTCCATCACTCGAAAATTTCTGTGAAGTTCAGAAAGGAGGGTCGGGGGGCCCGAAAAGTGAGCTAGAACGAAGTGTCCTCTCAGTTTCTTCTTGACTCGGTAGGCTAGCCTTCTTATCCCCCAATCGTCAACCTTGAGAAGCTCTGCCCCCGCCGTCTGAGAAATGATCCCTTTAATTTTTTCGACGGCGACCTGAGCCTGGTCCTCTGGCAAATCTGGATCGATGATGAAGATGGTTTCATACCTATTCATGACATACCTCCTCGTGGATTATAGCTCTAACACACGGGTTAGAGCAAGGAGCTATAAAAACATTAAGCAGTGATCAGTCCTTAGTGGTGAGTGGCCAAGAGTCAACGGAAAAAGATCAACGAAACATTGTGGGAACCAACGAGAATTGAATCTTTGCCCATTTTGGATCGATCATTTGACCACTGAGACTTGATCCTTAATCGGTTTTCATGACATCCGTCTTTACCACACCTGCGATGTGGCCACGGCTCACCTTGACCCTCACTTTGTCAGAGATTTCAAGGGTGACGACATCATCGCGGAGTCCAGTGACCCGGCCGTAGATCCCTCCGTTCGTTAAGACCTGATCCCCTACTTTCAGGCTTGACAAAAGGGCCCGATGATCCTTGGCCCTCTTCTGCTGAGGTCGAATCAGCAGGAAGTAAAAGATCGCAAAGATGAGAATAATGGGGAGAAAGCTCATCCACTGAGAGCCTCCGGCTCCTCCTCCGGGTGGTGTTCCCATGGCATACGCTAAATCCATAACGCCTCCTTTCTATTTTTCTCCTTCTCGGTTGGACTCACGGGTACTGGAGTTCTCAGATTCTGATCTCATCGAGGACTGCTCTCGATAAAAATCGAGAAATCGTCCTTCCCCAATTACCTTTCTTATTTTCGCTACAAGGTCCATATAATAATACAAATTGTGTATCGTATTCAACCTCGAAGATAAAATCTCTCTAGCCAAGTAAAGGTGACGGAGGTAGGCCCTCGAGTAGTGTCGGCAGGTATAGCAACCGCACTGTTCGTCGACCGGTCTCCCGTCTTCTGCATACTGGGCCTGCTTGATCGATAGTTTGCCTGAAGAGGTGAAGAGGGTCCCATTGCGGGCGTTCCGGGTCGGCAGGACACAATCGAACATGTCGAGCCCGAGCCTGACAGCCTCAAGAATATCCTGGGGTGTTCCAACCCCCATCAGGTAGCGAGGCGCCTGTTCGGGAAGCAAGGGAGCGGTCGATTCGAGGATGTCTTTCATGGCGTCCTTAGGTTCCCCAACGCTGAGGCCGCCGATGGCATAGCCATCGAAATTCAATGGCACGAGATCCTTTGCGCTCTCCTCTCGTAGATCTCGATAGATGCCTCCCTGCACGATGGCGAAGAGAGCGGGATCATTCTCTTTCCGATCCTCCAAACACCTCTTGGCCCAACGCGTCGTGAGGCCGATAGATCCTTTCGCATACCCATACGGGGAAGGGTAAGGAATACACTCGTCAAGGACCATGGCAATATCCGATCCGAGGAGCCTCTGAATTTCCATGACTTTCTCGGGGGTCAGGGTATGAAGAGATCCGTCAAGATGGGACTGAAACGTTACTCCTTCCTCTGAGATCTTCCGAAGGCCGCGGAGGCTGAAGATCTGATAGCCGCCGCTGTCTGTTAGGATAGGTCTGTCCCAGTGAATAAAGGTGTGGAGCCCGCCTAATTTTCTGATCACCTCATGCCCGGGTCTGAGATAGAGGTGGTAGGTGTTAGCCAGAATCACCTGAGCACCTACCTCGGTCAATTCTTCAGGAGTCAGGGACTTGACCGTCCCCTGAGTACCGACGGGAAGGAACGCAGGGGTCAAGAATGACCCGTGGTTCGTTTCAATCCTTCCCACTCTTGCCCTCAACAAAGGGTCCTTTGCCAGAATCTCAAAACGAAAAGACATTTCTCAACCTAGGGGCTAGGGGTTGAATGACGTGTCCCTGATCCCCAATCTCCAATTCTGCAACTGTTTAGCCAAGGCAAGGTAATGATGATGTAACAGGTAATCCGTCAGTTACTGCACGGCACGCCTTGATTCCACGGAGGTTGAACTGCTCACCCGCAACGGTTCAGTGGCGGATCCTATGGCGAAAGACCTCCTCACGGCCCTTGGCAAACCACCGTCCATCAAAATTCGGAGGCTCATTAGGCTCACCTGTGAAGTTCCGAGGTCGACCTCCGTGGACGACGGTTTGTCCTGTTCCGACTGCATGAGTCAGCGCTATTTGGCTAAACAGTTACCCGATTCTTAATCCTTATAGAATTAGCATGGCATCGCCGTAGCTGTAAAATCGGTATTTCCTCTCAATGGCTTCGTGATAGGCTCGCATCACGAATTCCCTTCCCGCAAAGGCAGACACGAGCAAGATGAGGGTTGATCGCGGCAGATGGAAGTTGGTGACGAGACCATCGACAACCCGAAACCGATAAGAAGGGTAGATGAAAAGGCCGGCAGTCCGTTGGCCCGGCCGGATTCGACCCTCCGAATCCGAGGCAGACTCCAGAGCCCGCGTCGTCGTCGTTCCTACCGCAAAGATTCTCCCTCCTTTCTGTTTTGTGTCTGCGATGTGGTGGGCCACATCCTCTGAAATGTCGACCCATTCCGGTTCCATTGAATGCTTTTCTACGTTCCCCACCCGGACAGGCGCGAATGTTCCGATGCCCACATGAAGGGTAATCAAGGCGGTCTCAACTCCCTGGGTTCTCATCCGTTGAAGAAGCCCGTGGGTGAAGTGAAGTCCTGCCGTGGGGGCAGCAATCGATCCATCCTTTTCAGCAACCACCGTTTGATAGCGTTCACGATCCAAAGGTTCATCCTGCCGCCTGATGTAGGGCGGAAGGGGAGTGTGGCCTATCTCTTGGAGTCGGTCCAAGAGGTCGCCATTGGCGGTCAAGCGAATCCGCCCTCTCCCATTCCTTACTTCCTGCACCTGACCCTCCAGTCCTGCTCCAAAGTGAATTCGGGTTCCCGATTTGACCTTCCTCGATCTCTTGATGAGGATATCGCATTCATCTCTCATGCCATGATGAGAGGGAATCAGAAGAACCTCGCACGTTCCACCCGTCTCTCTCTTTCCGATCAGACGGGCCGGGAGAACCCGGCTATTATTCATCACCAGGAGATCTCCGGGTTGAAGATATTCCCCGATGTCCTGAAAGACTCGGTGTTCAATCTCCCCGCGGCACCGATGGAGCACCATCAAACGGCTGTCACCACGTTGGGCAGATGGGTACTGGGCGATCAGGGAGGGAGGAAGGGTAAAATCGAATTCCTCAATTCGCATAGAATGAAAGCGTCTCTTGACTCATCAGGAGAATAACAAAATCTCCTTAGATCTTCAAGAAGAACAATTGACATTTCTCAGGTCATCGTTTAACCTAAACTGAAATTCAAGCCGTTCATTCAGATGGAGTGGAATCGGTGAAAAGATTTTCCTATAAAGAAGCCGGAGTGGATGTCGCCAAGGGAGATGATTTTGTCCGGTCGATCAAATCCATGGTGGAAGGCACGTTCCGATCTGACGTTCTCACGAAACTCGGAGGGTTTGCAGGATGTGTCTCGCTGAACCTTCACCGGTACAAGAAACCGGTCCTTGTTTCATCTACGGACGGCGTGGGAACAAAGCTCAAAATCGCATTCTCCATGGATCGTCATGACACCGTGGGCATTGACCTTGTGGCCATGTGCGTCAACGATATCATCGTCATCGGAGCCAGGCCCCTCTTTCTATTGGATTATCTCGCTGTGTCGAAGTTGGACCCGGACCGAGCGAAGAAGATCGTCGGAGGTATTGTGAAGGGGTGCCTTGAGGCAGAATGCTCTCTCATCGGTGGTGAAACCGCTGAAATGCCTAGTTTTTACAAGAAGGGGGAATATGACCTCGCGGGATTCGTTGTCGGAATATTAGAAGAAGATCAGACGATCGATGGGTCCGGTATCAGGATAGGAGACAGACTCATCGGCATTGCCTCAAGCGGGCTTCACAGCAACGGTTTTTCACTGGTGAGGAAGGTGCTTCTTGAACACCATAAACTCGATCTTAGAAAGCGGGTGGCTGAAATCGGAGAAAAACTGGGAGAGGCCCTTCTTCGACCCACAAGAATCTATGTGAAGACCATCTTGGATATCCTCAAGGATTTCTCACCCCATGGCATGGCACACATCACGGGAGGGGGGATCACAGGGAATCTTCCAAGAATTCTTCCCAAAGGATGCAAGGCGGTCATTCGAAAGGGAACATGGGATGTGCCGCCCATCTTCCCATTCCTTCAGGAGAGGGGAAACATCTCAGAAGATGAAATGTACAAGACATTTAATAACGGCATCGGAATGATCCTTGTGATTCCTCCAAAGGATGCCCAGAAGGTCATGGCCCGACTCCAGGCTCTCGGAGAGAAGGGGTTTATCATCGGCGAGATTGTCAAAGCGGATAAGCCTGAGGAACCCATCGCATTGGTCTAACTCTCCGTTTGCCTCATCGCATCATTCCACAGATTCCAAACCATGATGGAGCAACAAGAACAGGTTAAAGAGTACGATACGATCCTCTTGGGGTCTGGCCTAGCCAGCTTGATAGCTGGGATCCTGTTGTCGAGAGAAAAACATTCCGTCCTGGTTCTGAAAGAAAAAGGGTACGAGCCTCTCTTTCTCAAAGACGGCTATCACTTCATCCCATTTTCGAGTTTTTCAGAGAGACTCCTGCGGTTATCCACCCTCAGAGGGCTTTTCCAATTATTAAGTTCTCCCGTCCCTTTTGAATTCCAGAAAGGGGAGGAATTAGATCCTCCTCACCTCAAGACACGGAGGGAGGTCACTTTTCAAGTTATTCTTCCGACAGCACGCATCGATCTTTTTTGTGAACGTTCTCGACTCGAAGAGGAGTGGAAGAGGGAATTTCCCGGAGAGATTCCCCAGATTCATCATTTATATAGCGAACTGGGAAAACACAGGGATCACCTTTTCCCTTTCCATCGGCCACCTTCCTTGTTTCAAAGACTATTCTGCTCTGAATCCCATCTGGATCTGTCTCCCTTTTCGCAGGAGTTTAGGTCCACCGTAGAACTGCAACTGCGGGCCTGGAGTAATTTCTCTCTGAAGGAAATCCCCACTTCCCTGGCTAGTCGTCTGTTGAATCTCACCGGAGAGGGTGACTGGGTTCTTAACAACGATGTTGATGAACTGGAAAAGAGCCTGTGGCAGGAATATCTCCGCGCTGGAGGGTACGTTGACGAAATTGAAGGTGTGCAGAAGGTCACCCGGGAATGGAGGAAAGGGTTTACGCTCCACCTCGAAGAGAATCGAAGAACCCTGCGATCGAAGGTCCTTGTCATCAACTGTCCACTCCATCGTCTTCCGAACTTTGAGGGAAAAGGAGGAAGGCAACTTGGTCACTGGAGAAGTTTCACTGAACCACGATACGTTCTTTATCCTTTTTTCTTGGCTCTTCGGGAGAAGGGAATTCCCGTGGGGATGAAGGACTTCCTCGTTTCCGTCTCTGATCCTGGGAAACCTTACCATGGAGGAAATCTTCTCTATCTTTCGATCAGTCCAGAGGGTGATCGATCGAAGGCACCCGAAGGAAACAGAGCCTTGACGGTGGAAAGCCTTCTGCCATGGGATAAGGTCAAAGAAGGTTGGGATCCTCACTGGATGGATGAACAACGAGAAAGTGTGCTGAGACACCTGGGTCAGCTCATTCCGTTTCTTGATCATCACGTTGAGTTTCTGGAGTCAGACCGAGGCCGCGAACTTGTTTCTCACTGGTCCTATCCCCATTTTATTTATGAAACCCATTCGGACGTCCATTGGAGGAAGGGAATGATCCGCACGCGAATTTCGAGAAACCTCTATGTCGCAGGAAAAGAGAATCTCCCCTTCCTGGGCCTGGACGGGGAGATTCTCAGCGGAGGGAAAGCAGGACGTGAAGTCCTGGGAAAGCGCCTGGATTGAAATCTTCTCGTGAGTCTTTTTTTTCTATCCCTGAAACCTAATCCGTCAGTTTCTGAGCGAACTCGTCTTTGAATCGATTCACATCCGCCACATATTTCTTGTGGGAGGGGCTGATGCCGCTCTGCACGATGGAGTTCTTGCCCCCGTAATAAGCTGAAAGCACGAACTCCCAAAGATCGGAGTCCGAAGAGGCTGTCTCCTTGTACGAATCATAGAGATCGCGAAGGATATGCGTTGCTACGAACACATTGGTAACAGGATCAAAGGCAGCTTGGGAAGAGACATTCAGTTTTAACTTGTTCACATACTCATTCCAGGTCACCGGGTGGACCTGCATGAGTCCCATCGCGTTTTGAGAAGAGACGGCGTGAGGAGCAAATTGGCTTTCCTTCTTCATCACGGCGAGAATCAACGAAATGGGAACCCCAGACGATTTCGACTGGGTGGTCAATACCTCCGCGATGTCAAGACCCTGATTCAAGCTGATTCCCGTGCCCCTCAGGATGGAGTAGATTGTTTCCTTTGTTTTCAGTGTTTCAAGTTCTTTCGATTGAAAAGAGGCGGATTCCATCGGCTGAGAAGAGACAGGTTCTATTTTCTTCTCGTTCTGGATGAGGGATGCTCCTAAAGCTCCAACTATTACGAGGTAGAACAAATTTAACAGAACGAATCTGGCCTTCCATCTGTGTCTGAGCTCATTGAAACGGACTCGGAGAACAATCGGCGGCGTGTAATGTCGCTCTTTAGTCATTCTTTTGCCCTCCTTTCCAGATTTGTCTACACTTTGCAATCGTCGTGCCAACATAATGAACATATTCTAATATATTGTAGTTACAACACATTTGAAACTCACAGTATACCAGAGGTAGAGAAAAAATGACAAAATTTGCTATAAAATGGCGCAATTTTTGACAAAATTGACAATTTTTTTCTCAAAAGGACTGGGGCAACCTTGTTAAGGTCCAGAATCCAGAAATGGTTGCTAAAACGACAGCATTGGAATTCAGGATACCTGGACGGGACTGAAGAGAGGGGAGTGATTGACCTTGCTCGGGTTGGGTCGAGTTTTGTTCGGAACCTGACTCCTATTATGATTTATCCGTACACTGGGAAGAAAGTGTGCGCTTCAGCGGTTTTCCCCCTCTTCTGAGAAGAGGCTGAAGGTCAAATAGCTAATAGTTTTTGAGTGGTTATCCTTCCAAGGAATCTCCTATGTTTTGGCAAGGAATTTGCTATCCTTATATATAATGTTAAGGCAGGATGTAAAATGTCTACTCCAACCCTAGATTTGAAAGCAACGGCTGGTCGAAGAGTTAAACTCTCATGGATCATCGGTTCGATGTTCGTCATTGGTTTCGTTACCCTTCTTCTAATCCGTCTTGGTGTCTTCCAAAGAGGAGATCCGCAAGCAACGAGAGACCATTCCTTAGCGACCCGGACTTGGGTGGACCGTGAGACCTGGATGTCCATCTCACAACACGGCCAGAAGATCGGTTATTCTCATCGGCAATTCTCCAGATCCAATGAGGGTTTTCGGGTGGTCGAGTCTGTCTTCATGCGGATCAACATGATGGGAATGATCCAAGACATACGTTATAGAACCGAGGGATTGTTTCAGCAGGATCTTACCTTCTCTTCCTTCAATTTCAACTTGCAGTCCAACCTGTTTCAGTTCAAAGCCAGGGGGATCTCTGATGGAAAGACACTGATTCTTATGGCGGGCCCGTCGGGGGCAGAACGACGAGTTCAACTTCCCCTCGAGCGTGAAACGTTTCTTCCTGTCGGTATTCTCGAGATCTTGAATACCAAGAATCTGAAGCCGGGATTCAGTCGAACCCTTTATGTCTTTGACCCCGCAACTCAAGCTTCTCGTCCTCTCAAAATTGCCATCCTGGGTGAAGAAGCGATTTCTGTCGTGGGACGTCAGCAAAATGCGCTGAAAGTCTCCCTTGATTTCATGGGGGCACCCCAGTTTGCGTGGATTGGCAAGGATGGAACTGTGCTCAAGGAGGAAGGATTTCTGGGGATCAACCTCGAGCAGGTGACCAGGGAGGAAGCCCTGGCCAGGCTTCCTGTTTCGGCTGGTGCTGACCTAGAAGAAATCGCTTCGATTCCCGTCAATAGAACGCTCGATGAAGTACATCAATTGATGGAACTGAGAGTGAGGTTAGACCGCATCGAAACAGAAGGCCTATTCTTGGACGGAGGACGGCAGTCTTTTAGAGACAAGGTCTTAACGATTCGTAAGGAATCCCTCCCACGGTCCAATTCTCCCGAGACAGAGAGGAGACTCTTTGAGGATGGGAAAACTTACTTGGAGTCAACGCCCTTCATTCAGGCTGACCATCCCGAGATACTCTCCAAGACCAGGGAGATCGTTTCGCCCAGTGATTCAGTCAGAGTGAAGGCGAATAAACTGGTCAGCTGGGTGAACCGCAACATACAAAAAAGGCCCGTTCTCTCCGTTCCAAACGCCCTTGAGACGTTGCAGAGACGGCTGGGTGACTGCAATGAGCATGCGGTGCTCTTGGCAGCACTCGCCAGAGCCGCCGGAATTCCTGCCCAGGTAGAAGCGGGGCTGGTGTATCAAGAGGGACGCTTCTACTATCATGCTTGGAATATCCTATATGTGGGGAGTTGGATGACGGCGGATGCGGTCATGAATCAGTTGCCGGCAGATGTGACGCATATCCGGTTGGTGAGAGGGATGGAAAGGCAGGTCGATTTAATGAGTGTCATTGGCAGAGTGAAATTGGAGATCCTCAAAGCTTCCTTCCGATGAAAGGTTGCAAACATTCGTTGGCAAAGCTCCACGCCCTTAAGGGCGGAGCTTCCCGGTAAGGTCACGGGCAAGCCGGCTGGATGACCCGCCTTCCTGCCGGTAGGCAGGGGCGGGGAGGGCGGCAACGGACTCCAGCACTGGAGTCAAAGCCGACCGTGTAATCATAACTACATTTCCCGGAAGCCCACGCCCTGCGGGCGGGGAGCTTCATTTCCTTTTATATTGTGCCCCTTGACCCGCCCTTAAGGGCGGAGCTTCCCGGTAGGGTCACATGCCGGTCAAGACACGGCCGTGAGGTGAAAATGATCGAGCTTCATCATCTGAGCAAACGTTATGGTGACTTGACTGCCGTCAACCGACTCAGTCTCTCCGTGGAGAGAGGAGAAGTCTTCGGGTTTATCGGGCCGAACGGGGCCGGCAAGACGACGACCCTTCGGATGATCGGTGGCGTCCTTGCTCCTACCGAGGGTTCCGTCGTCATTGGCGGGATCAATATGGCCCAGGAACCGGAGAAAGCCAAGAGGCAAATCGGTTTCATCCCGGATCGGCCCTTCTTGTATGAGAAGTTGACCGGCATGGAGTTCCTGAGATTTACGGCTGATCTCTATGGCCACGGGGACGGGGTGTTCAGTGCAAAAGCAGAGAGGGTCCTCAAACAATTTTCCCTTTCGGATTGGGCCGATGAATTGATTGAATCCTATTCCCATGGCATGAAACAGAGACTCCTCATGGCCTCGACCCTCTTGCACGATCCTGAGGTCCTGGTCATCGACGAACCGATGGTGGGGCTTGACCCCGCAGGAATCCGTATGGTGAAGAAACTCCTCCGAGATCTTGCCCAGAAGGAGACGACCATTTTCATGTCGACCCACACCCTGGAGGTTGCGGAAGATGTCTGTGACCGAATCGGGGTCATTCACAAAGGGGTCATGATTGCCATAGGCACCCTTCAGGAGTTGAAACATCGGGCCCAAATTGAAGAGGGAGATCTTGAAGAGATCTTCATGATCCTAACCGAGGCAGAACCGACTGTATGAGAGAAGTTCTCATCCTCCTCAAGCCGCGTCTTTGGTCTTTCAAGAATCGAATCGTTTCTCGAACGGGGAAGCGACGGACGTTCAGAATCATCCTCTTTGGGACGATTGGACCCGCCTTCTGGGCAGGGATCTTTTGGATCTTCTATCGCTTGTTAACCTACTTCAAAAGTTTTGAAGGCTTTGGGGACATCCTCGCCTATAAACTTCTCTCTATGGCATTGATTACCTTTTTCTCACTTCTCCTCTTCAGCGGGATTCTCACCTCCTTATCGAAACTTTACCTCAGCAAGGATCTTGACCTCGTTCACGCCATGCCGGTCTCAAGATCAAAAATCTTTCTCGCCCGCTGGATGGAGAGCACCCTGGACAGTTCTTGGATGGTTCTCGTGTATAGCCTTCCCATTTTTCTGTCTTACGGCTTGGTTTACCAGAAAGGGGTCATTTACTATGCCATCCTGTGAATCAATCTCCTGCCGTTCTGCATGATCGCGTCGAGTCTCAGTGTCTTGCTCGTCATCGTGGCGGCCGCGTATCTGCCGGCCGGCCGTATTCGAAGCGTCTTTCTGTTGCTGGGTTTTCTCGTGTTTCTCGTCCTGATCATCTCCTTCCGAATGATGAGACCTGAGAGGTTCGCCAATCCCGAATCGTTCACGGCCCTCATGTTCTATCTTCAAACACTAGAGTCCTCTCACTCTCCACTCTTCCCCTCGACCTGGTTCTTCGATAGCCTGAAGGGAGCCCTTTCTGGAAGGATGGAAACGGTCTTCCTCAGCTCTGCCCTTTCCTGGACGGGTGCCATAACCTTCATCTTTCTGACGACATGGGCGGCGGGAGCACTCTATTTCAGAGGACTGTCGAGGGCACAAACGGTGCCTTCGAGATTTCTACGATCTCTTGGGACGACGAGACCCAGGGTCGGCCTCCTCCCGAAGGTCATTCCAGGCCCGATGAGAGCGTTGGCCATTAAAGAGATTAAAACCTTTTTCCGTGACCAGACGCAGTGGTCCCAGATCTTCCTCATCATTGCCCTGATTATCATCTATCTCTACAACTTCTCTGTCCTCCCTCTGGAGAAGAGCCGGATGAAGGTGGAATATGTTCAGAACCTCATCTCATTCCTCAACATGGGACTGGCGGCCTTTGTCCTATCCGCCGTGTCGGCGAGGTTTGTCTTCCCGGCGGTGAGCATGGAGGGCGATGCTTTCTGGATTTTAAAATCCTCACCGGTCTCAATTAGGACAGTGTTATGGGCTAAGTTTGCGGTCTATCTCCTTCCGCTCCTCTTGCTCTCCGAGATTCTGGTGATTGTCACCAATCTTCTTCTTCACGTGACCCCGTTCATGATGGTCACGTCTGTGGTCTCGACCCTTTTCGTGGTTCCCGGCATCGTTTCCATGGGGATTGGCCTGGGTGCGATCTATCCGGACTTTCACTCTGAAAATCCGGCTCAATCCGTAACCAGCTTCGGGGGGGTCATCTACATGACACTCAGCTTGGCCTTCGTCGCAGCCGTGGTTGCCGTGGAAGCGGGTCCTGTGTACGACGTTTTCATGACAGGGATGCGAAAGAATCCTATCACACACATGCAGATTGTGGGACTTTCAGCGTCGTTTGCCATGGTTCTTGTTTTGTGTCTCCTTGCCCTCATCCTGCCCATGCGCTTGGGAGAGCAATGGATCTCTCGGTATGAATTTGGTCGACTGGAATCAGGCAGCCACCGCCGGAACGTACGTCGAAGAAGGAAAGGAGCCGTCTTACACAGAAGTTGACAATTAGAAGAGAGGTGGCCGAGAGGTGCAACTAATGTTGAATCAGTCAGAGGCGTGGTCGCTACGGGGGGCCTCCCTTCATAGAGAAACCTGGAAGATTTTCAGAGATCAAAAATCTTCCCGGGATTCAGAATATTCTTCGGATCGAAAGCCACTTTTAGTCTTTTAAAGAGTTCGATCTGCTGAGCATCGAGGTTCATCGACAAAAAAGGTTTCCTTAGAAGCCCGATGCCGTGCTCCGCCGTAATCTTTCCTCCAAGATGGACGGTCTCTTGATAAATCGTCCTTTGAGCCTGTTCGATCTGCCTGTTCCATTCCTCCTCTGTCAGGTCGCCCTTGAAGAGAAGAACATGCACGTTTCCATCCCCTGCATGGCCAAAGGACATGACCTTGATGCGATACCGGGCAGAGGCCTCGTTGACCTTCTGGATGAGGGTGGGGATCAAGCTCCTAGGGACAACCACATCTAAGCTCTTGTACATGCTCCCGACCCGGTTGGCTGCTTCGAACAGACACTTGCGGCCTTCCCACATTCGGGCCCTTGCTGACGGGGTATTGGCAATCAAGACGTCATAGGCACCGTTCTTCTCGCAGATTTCTCCCACACGATTCTGGTCCTCTTCTAGGGCTTCGGATTGATTTCCGTCAAGGGCGATCAGCACATGGGCGGCTGCGTTTCGAAAGGAAAGCTCTCGCTGAGTGAACGCCTCGGCCAACTCAAAGCTGTTTTTCTCCATGAATTCGATGGCGGTGGGAACGATCTTCGCCTGAATAATCTCAGAAACCGTTCGAGCCGCCTGGTCAATCGAATGATAGGGGACAAGAAGGTCTTTCCGGAGTTTCGGAAGAGGGATCAGTCTAAGAATGATTTGGGTTACGACCGCCATCGTTCCCTCAGAACCTACCAGGAGTTGGGTGAGGTTGTAACCCGTCACGTCCTTGACGACTTTTCCTCCGGTGTGCATCTCTTCACCCGAAGGGAGGACACCGTTCAATCCATTGACATAGTCTTTGGTCGTTCCGTATTTGACCGCTCGACTTCCTCCTGCTCCTTCAGCCACGTTCCCACCAATGCTGCAACTGTCGAGACTTGCAGGATCAGGGGGATAGAAGAGTCCTTCTGCCTCCACCGCTTTCTGCAACTCACCGGTGATAATTCCTGGTTCCGTGATCAGCATGAGATTCTCATGGTCAATATCGATAATTCTCTCCATCTTTTCGCAAGAAAGAACGATTCCGCCATAGAAGGGAACCGCACCACCACTCAACCCCGTGCCTTTTCCTCGAGGCGTCACCGGGACGTTCTCGAGGATCGCTAATCGGAAAACCTCCCTAATCTCCTCCGGTGAGGTCGTTTTGACTACCACCTCTGGCCGATGGGAGAGGCCGATCGTTTCGTCGTGAGAGTAGGTTTGAAGCGACTCCTCATCAGAGAAGATAGACTTGGGGCCGACAATCTCTTCCAGCCGCTTCAAGATGGGTCCGTCAACAGCTCGGTACAAGGTAGATTCTCCTTTCTGCAATAGGCTAGGGATGGGGGTTAAGTCTTGTGCCCCCCACTGGAAAGAAACGTCAGCTTGAAACAGTCAGATTATTATGTTAGTAAAAACAAATATTGTCTGAGGTGAAAGCTATGGCAAAGGTATGCGACATCTGCGGCAAAGGACCGGTCTTCGGACACAACGTCAGTCATGCCAATAACAAGACCCGGAAGACGTGGTATCCAAATCTTCAAAAGGTAAAGGCAACCAAGGGCGGAAAGACGATGCGCATCAAAGTCTGTACTCGATGCCTTCGATCAGGACTGGTGACCAAAGCGGCATAATCGCCTGTCATCTACTCCCTCACCCTTTCCACCCGATTCACCCCCTTCACTTTTTCAACATCGTGGATGATCTTTTTGAGGTGCTTGAGGTCTCGAATCTCAACCTCAAAGATCCCTATCGCCTTTTTCTCATCCGTAGTATCGATCCTAGCATTCGTGATATTGGCCTCATTGGCTGAGATCGAGCTACTGATTTCAGCGAGTATTCCTTTCTTGTCGTCTGAATAGACACGAATCCGCACAGGGTAGCTGTATTCCTTGTTAGCATCCCACTCCACATCGACCCGTCGGTTGGGGTCATTGTCCAACGTATTCCTGCAATCTTCCGTATGGACGGTGACGCCCCTTCCTCGAGTAATAAAACCTACGACCTTGTCCCCGGGGAGGGGATTGCAGCACCCTGCAAAGCGGACCATCACATTGTCAATTCCCTTGATGAGGAGGGCATCTCTGGGTTGGTGGGTGATCTTCTGTAGAAACTCTTTGAGGACACCTTTACCCTCCGCTATCGGAGAGCCTTCCCTCTGCTCCAGTTTTTCTTGAGGGACGACCTTTCCGAGAATTTGATTGACCGTCAGTTTGCCATAGCCGATGGCTGCAATAAGGTCGTCAACCCCTTGGAAGCTGAACTCACTGGCCACTCTACCTAAATCACCCGACTTCAGAAGTTTGGCTGTGTGGAGATTGTACTTGTGGAGTTCTTTCTCCAGAAGTTCCTTCCCAAGGTTGATGGATTGTTCCCTTTCCTCTGCGGCAAACCATTGACGGATCTTCGCCTTTGCTCGCGACGTCTTGACAAACTTCAGCCAGTCCTTGCTCGGCCTCTGATTCGGTGAGGTCACGATCTCCACGGTATCTCCGCTTCGAAGTTCGTATTTAAGTGGGACAAGTCTGCCGTTTACCTTGGCACCCGCACAATGGTGACCTACCTCGGAATGGACACTGTAAGCAAAGTCAACCGGAGTCGAACCTGCAGGGAACTGTCTCACATCGCCCTTGGGGGTGAAGATGTAAACCTCGTTCGGGAAGAGGTCCACCTTCACACTTTCAATGAACTCGGCGTCATTCTTTAGATCGTGCTGCCACTCGAGAAGTTGCCTGAGCCAGGTAAAGCGTTTGTCGTCCACCTCTTCGAGGACTTCTCCCTCTTTGTACTTCCAATGGGCCGCAATTCCCTCCTCGGCAATCTTGTGCATCTCATGGGTCCGGATCTGGATCTCGATCCGTTCTCCATAAGGTCCAATGACCGTGGTGTGGAGGGATTGATATAGGTTTTCCTTGGGGAGACCAACATAGTCTTTGAATTTTCCGGGAATGGGTTTCCATAAAGAGTGGATAATCCCCAAGACGTCATAACATTCCTTGATCGAGTTCACGACCACCCGGAAGGCCACGATGTCGTAGACTTGATCGAGATCGATGTTCTGATCCTGCATCTTTCGGTAGATGCTGTAAGCCTTTTTCAACCGACCCGTGATCTCTCCCGGGATGTGATTCTCATAGAGCTTCTTCATGAGGGTCCGTTTCACCATGTCGATGTAACGATCCCGCTCTTTCTCCATTTTGGCCATCTTCCGTTTGATCTCCTCATAGAGATCGGACTGAAGGTAACGGAAGGCCAGGTCCTCGAGCTCGACTCTGATCCAATCAATTCCGAGTCGATGGGCTAGTGGTGCGTAGATGTCAATCGTTTCCTGGGCGATCTCCTTCTGTTTCTCGGGGGAATGGTACTGGAGGGTTCGCATGTTGTGGAGGCGGTCGGCAAGCTTAATGAGAATCACCCGAATATCTTTCACCATGGCAAGAATCATCTTACGAAAATTCTCCGCTTGGTTATCTTCCGAGGAACGGATGGGCATCTTGCTGATCTTGGTGAGTCCGTCAACGAGTTGGGCGATTTCGTCACCGAAGCCGTCTCTGATCTCTTCGAGGCTCGCCAACGTGTCTTCAACGGCGTCATGGAGGAGTCCAGTCGCAACGCTGGCGGTGTCGAGCTTGAGTCGAATGATGAGTCCGGCGACCTCCATGGGATGAATGAGGTAAGGCTCTCCAGAGAGACGGACCTGTCCCATGTGGACCTTCGCAGAAAAGACGTAGGCCTTTCTGAGGAGGTCGATGTCCGCATTGGGACTGTAAGCGAGGTGCTGCTCCAAAATGTCATTGAATCTCAACATCTTACCCTCATCTTACCCATTATTGCTTGTGAATTCAAGAGGAAAGACAAGGTTAGCGCAACCCTTCAGGAGGTGTGAAAAAATTAGTCTCCATTATCCTTGGCCCTTTCAGGATGGCTCTCTTTCTGGAACCATCCTTGGCGGGCCTGGACCTATTTTTGTTGGGAATTTGATTTTTTCACACCTTCTTCTCAGTTACCGCACGGCACACCTTGGCCGGAGCGTGCCCCATAAGTCCCTCCCTATGGGCGGGATCAAGGGGCACAATATAAATAATCAATCATTGCCGGGAAGCCCCGCGCTGTGCGCGGGGAGCTTCATTCCACGGAGGTTGGCCTGCTCACCCGCAGCGGTTCAGTGGCGGGTCATATGGCGAAGGACCTCCTCACGACTGTTGGCAAACCATCGTCCATCAAAGTCCAGAGGCTAATTAGGCTCACCTGTGAAGTTCCGCCTCTGAAACGCGAGGATGGAGGTGGTCGACCTCCGTGGACGACTGTCTACCCCCGTCACGAGGGGGTACTCTGGACGTGGGAATCTGGTTGAAAGACCAGGTGGTTTTTGTTATCGTTCATTCAATCGAAAGGATGTCTCAGCAACTCAGGAAAATCTGGATGATAAGATGAGTGGACAGAAACAAGTCATTCTCGGGACGGCAGGCCATATTGATCATGGGAAGACCTCTCTCGTAAGAGCGCTGACGGGAGTCGACACCGATCGGTTGAAGGAAGAAAAAGAGAGGGGAATTACGATTGAGTTGGGATTCACGTTTCTCGACCTGCCAAGCGGCATCCGTTTAGGGATCATCGATGTGCCCGGTCATGAGAGGTTTGTGAAACACATGGTGGCCGGGGCTTGGGGCATTGATTTCGTCGCCCTGGTCGTCGCGGCTGACGAAGGCGTCATGCCTCAGACAAGGGAGCACCTTGATATCTGTAGCCTCTTGAAGGTGAAGAAAGGTCTCGTCATTCTCACCAAGATAGACCTTGTGGATCGCGAACTCTTGGAGTTAGTCACGGAGGAAGTGAGAGAGGTTGTTCAGCAGACGTTCTTGAAAGAGGCACCCATCC
>Ga0315282_10004371_pt1 | contig 24636 bp, 18 predicted proteins | sample YL17G07_20_MG_FD_203693 | JGI IMG/M metagenome (GOLD analysis project Ga0315282, IMG submission 203693) | Sediment microbial communities from Yellowstone Lake, YNP, Wyoming, USA - YL17G07_20 | ecosystem: Environmental > Aquatic > Freshwater > Lake > Sediment | place: USA: Wyoming | collected... | reverse complement strand
GCCCTCAACAGCTCCGAAAAGCCCCTCGAAAGTCCCTTGAACGTCCCCTCTTCGAATTTCCTCGATGGCCCCACGCCTTCCCTCGAGGCTGAAGCATTCCGTTTTTACTGATTTTGCGGAATCGCTGATCGTCCGGCGGTTCAGTTGACGGCCGGCGAACCTTCAGTATAATATTTTGCTCTATTCTGGGGCAGGCGCCCGCCGAGAGAGGATGACGATTACGAAACCGAGCTCCTTCCTGAACAAAGGCGCCGTTCTCTGGCTTCTGTTCGTCCTCTTCCTGGGCATGAGGATCATAAACCTCTCCGCCGACCCTCCCGACAACATCAGCCTTGACAGCTGCGGTGAATACGGCGATCCGGGGAACTACGCATTCAACGCCCGGAGTAAGGTCGTGCTCGGCGACTGGCAAATTGATGAGCTGGGCGCCGCGCCGTTTACCCCCCTCGCCCATTTCCTGACCTACGGCGTCTTCCGCCTGTTCGGTCCGGGAATCGGGCAGATGAACGTTGTGCCGGTGATCTTCGGGGCTCTGCTCTGGCTCGCCCTGGCCCTCCTCGCCACCCGTTTTTTCCCGCAGGCGCGCCTCCTCTTTTTCCTCCTGCTCGCCTTCAATTATCCCCTGGGGATCTTCAGCCGAATCAACGATCAGGTCGTGCCCATGACTTTTTTTGCCGTCCTGGCCCTCTATTTCTACCTCAGAGCCTGGGAAAGGCCCGTTGACTTTCTCTGGACGGGGGTGTGTCTCTGGCTCTCGCTCATCGCCAAGGCCAAGATCGTCTATTTCCCGGTCGCGGTCCTCCCCCTGACGACCCTGGCCATCCTCATTCAAAGAGGCGATCTGCGCAAACTCAAGCTCAACCTCGCGCGGCTCGCCTACTTCGCTGCCGGCGTCCTGCCCGTCGCGGGGGCGTGGCTTTTTTTTGTGTACCTGAAGTATACCAAGCCCTTTAAAATCGTAGCCTCGTTGAATGCCAAATATGCGTTGCCCGGTGTTGCGGGTCAGGCGCTGACGAATTGGTTGAAGAAACCTCCATTTTCTTTTCATCCCACGAACGAAATCATCACCTTTCTCCTTTTCTTCTATATCTTCTTCGCCATCGTGGCCTGGGCCGCGCGGAAGGCGAAGCTCAACCTGTCCGCCCTCGAAATCGTCTGTCTGGCCTGGCTGGCCGTCGGCTTTGGCTCTAACTCGTTTATCGGCTACAGGCCGATCCGCCACTACGTCGAGTTCACGATTCCCATGCTCATCCTGGCGAGCCTATTCCTCGCTAGGCTGACTTCCGGGCTCAGGCTGAATTTTCGTGTCGAGAGGCGCGCTTTCTTTTTTTCCGCGGCCGCGCTCTTTCTCTGGGTGACACTGGCGGGGTTGATCCGGCGGATTCTGGCCCTCGCGGGGGTCGGCCTCGAGCGTCGCCTCTTCATTTTGTTGGCGACACTGGTGACGGCCTTGACTTTGGCGCTGATCCTTTTAGTCGTATTTCGCCTTTCCGCGCCTGATCGCGAGATCAGCTTCCCTCGAAAACCGGCCTGGGCTCTGGCCGCTGTTCTCGTCCTGGTCTATCTAGGCCAGAATGTCACGGAATATGTTCGCTGGGCCACTCACCCGACCTTCAACCTCAAAACAGTCGGCCGGGATTTGGGGGCTGCTTTTCCGGACGCCGTGTTCGCCGGGCTCCTGACCCCGAGCCTCTCGCTCGAAAACCGCAACCCGGTCCACACCTCGTTTCCGGCTTACGCCAACGACGACCCGGAATTCCTTGAGCGAGTGAAGGCGACCCACCTTTTCATCGGCCTCTTCAATCAGGAGCTGGGCAATTATTATCAATATTATCCCAAAGAGATGGAGCGGGCCGTCCCCATCGCCCGGTTCTGGATCTGGCGAAGCTGGTTCATCCTCTTCGACATCCAGAAGGACGCGCAGTCGTCCCGGGATCCCGGCGTTCGCGAAGCGGAGGCCATGGAGCGGAATATCGGCCGCCCGCGTTTCGACGGCGCAGCCTCCGGGAAATTCGCCGTCCTGGCCGAAACTGCGGAGAAAGGAATCATCGGCCGGGACCGGGTCAGCCTCCCGGGCCAGACGAAGATCACGGGCGGTCTCTATGTTATGCCGGCCCAAACCGGGGGGAAAGATCTTCGCTTGTCGGTCCGCCTCATCCTCAGAAAATTCGCTTATTTCGACCGGACGTTCACGCTCCGCGCGTCGGAATCGGGGCCCGGGTACAGGAAGTTTCCCTTCGAGTTTTCCCTTCCGGAGGACGGAACCTATACGCTCCTGATCAGATCGGACGGCGGCCGGGCTTATTCCCTGGACAGGATCGAGTTCAGGCCGGAATCCTGAGCACGAGGACCGCGTCCGGCCTCCCGCCGATTCTCCGGTCCGTTGCGACGCTCAGAATTTCAAGACCGATTTCGCGACCGAGAACGTGTGGTATGCCTCGGGGACCGAGCCGATTCCGAGGACGACGGACGACACTTTCTTGTCGGCGAGGTAAGGAAAGGCTTCTTCCGGGCTCAGCCGTCCGCCGGCCAGGACTTTTTTGGCGACGATCTCGTAGCCCGATTCCTTGACCAGCGACTCGCATTCTTCCTTGGAAGGCTTCATCATGAAGCCCTTGGAGTTGAGCGGGGCCATGATCGGGATCCTGATCTTCCACTCGATCAGTTGCGGGAGAAGGACTCCGAAGTTGTGGGTCGCGAGAATGGGCTCGAGTCCGTACTCCTCGCGGATGATATCCTGGAAGATGCCGATGATGTCCGGATTCTGCGACGAGAGCGCCAGGTCGGTCACCTGGCCGTGTAGAATGACCCCCCCTAGCTTGAACTTCTCGAAGCTCGCCAGCTCGAAATGGAGGAGCTCCAGGAGGAGGTCCATGACGTCCTTGGAGAGGACGCTCTTGATCTTGGTCAGCGCGCGCAGTCCGAGCCTGACCTTCTGGTACATGCTGAAGCCCTTGGCTTTCGACAGGACGGCGCCCAGGACGCCTTTCTCGGACGCCTCCATCGCGTACTCGTACGCGTTCGGGATGACCGGGAGAAGGGACAGGTCCTGGACCCGGGGAAATTTCCGGATCGCGGCCATGACGTTCTCGCAGTTCGAACAGACGAACGATGTGACCCCGAGGTTGTGGGCCGCCTCGAGCACGGCGACGATGTTGTCCTCGCGGCTGAAATGTTCCTGATAGTGAAGGGCCTGAGTCCTCGAGAGATAGCTCACCCCTTCGAACGAGTTCGATCCAAGAAGAAGTTTATCGAGCGGCATGTCATTTTACCTCGGTCATGGAAATCACTTTGTTGTGGGCGGCGGAGCGGTAGATGGCTTCGATCAGGCGCTGAACCTCGAGCCCGTCGGCCCAAGTCACGGCCGGGGCTTTCCCGTCGAGACAGCGGCGGACAAAATCCTGGTCCTCCTCGTAGAGGCCTTCGGCGCCGAGCTCGAAGCGCGACGTGGAGGGAAGATCGATCTTGTGGATCGTCGTCCACTCCCGGCAGTAGCCCTTATGCGCCTTGTAGAGATAGAGCTTGACGTAGTCATTCGTCAATTCCAGCGTGCCGTTTTCGCCCTCGACGAAGAGGCTGACGTACGGCAGGCGGTACCCTGGGAGACTCCACGAAACGTCGAACGTCCCCGTGACGCCCTCGCCGTACTCGAGGACGGCGGTGGCCGCGTCCTCAACCTCGGAGTGGAGATAGCCCGACCGGGCAAAGACGCTCTCGGGCAGGCCGAAATAGGCGTAAATCAGATAGAGGAGATGGGACCCGACATTGATGACCGCGCCGCCCCCTGCCTGGGCCTTATCGTAGTACCAGCCTTTCTTTTTGCCCATGACTTCGGTCGTGTAGAACGAGGAGCGGAATCGAAACACGCGGCCGACGACACCCTCCTTGAGCAGGACGCCAGCCTTCTTGCACGGCCCGAAGTGGGCCAGAAGATAGCCCGTTGCATTGACGATTCTTTTCGACTCGGCCAGGGCCGCCATCTTCTTCGCGGCTTCAAAGGTGTGGGCGAGCGGTTTCTCGGCGAAGAGATGAATCCCGTGGCGAGCGCACGTCTCCGCCAGGGCCAGGTTCGCCGCGGGCGGAGTGCAGATGAGCGCGGCATCGGGCTTGGCCTCGGCGATCATCTGCTCGACATCGGAATAGAACGGCGCCTTCAGCCCGGCCTGCTCGACGTATTTGGACAGTTGCTTGTTGATATCGGCGATCGCGACCAGCCTGGCTTCGGGAATCATATTCACCAGGGCGGTGTGGATGATGCCCATCTTTCCCAGCCCGATGACGGCGACGCCGACCTTTGTCGAATCTTTCACTTCAGAGGCTCCTCAATGGTTCTTTCGGTCCGGCCGTTCACTCGCCCTTGTAATACAAGGGCACGCACCAGTGATTTTTCGCGACCCACTCCGTGTTCGGAAGGTCGTCATCCCGGCCTATGATCTTGTGACACGGCTGATCGTAGACCTTGCCCGTGGATTTTTCGATCGGATCGAAGACGATGTATTTATAATACCCCGAGGCCATGCCTTCGGGGAAACGGACCCGGTTGGGATATTTCGCATCGAGGGTTTTTTCGGCGTGGGCCTTCTTCCAAGCGACGATATCGCCCAGGCGGTCGACCTGGGCGACCCCGACCGCGGCGGCGAATTCATTGATACGGAAGTTCAGCCCCGGGACGGCATAATCCGGCTTGCCGTAGTTCCGGCTTCTCTTAGCGAACTCGACCAGGCCCGGGTTGGCCGTGACGAGCATGCCGCCCTCTCCCGTGGTGATGGTTTTCGTGGCGTAGAACGAATAGACCCCCGCGTCTCCCCAGGTCCCCGGCTTCCGTCCGTTCCAGGAAGCGCCGTGGGCGTGGGCGCAGTCCTCGAGGAGGATGACTCCTCTCTCCCGGCAGAAGCGGCTGATCTCTTCGATTTCGAAAGCTATGTGGCCTCCGATGTGGACGACCCAGACCGCCGCGGGCCGGTGAAGCTCGACCTTGCGCTTCAGATCCTCGAGCGAGAGGCAGAGGTCCTCCCGGTTGCAGTCCACAAATTCGACCCGGGCTCCGGCTTTGAGGACGGCCAGGGGCGTGGCCATGAACGTATTCGACGGGCAGAGAACGATCTTTCCCGCGAGCCCGAAGAAGTCCATGGCCGCGAGCGCCGCCCCGCTCCAGCTCGAGAACGAGAGCGAAGGCAGTCCGTTCCAGGCGGACCATTTTTCTTCGAAAAGGGACGTGAATCGTCCCTCGGTCCACTGCTGGGAGGAGAAGATCTCATCCCAGTAGGCGTGGACCCTCTTCTTGTCGTCGAGGTCGAAGCCGATAGTAAATTTCATGCTCCTATCCTTTTTCCCGATTGCCCAGCCGGCCGCGTCCGGAAACTCTCCTCCCGCCCGGGTCCGATCCGGCTCATCCGACCAGGAGAACGGCGATTCCGGCCAGGATGAGAATCAGGGCGATGATCTTCGTTAGCCCGAATGTCTCGCCGAACATCGCCGCGGCGAACAGGGACGTCGAGAGAAAGAGAACGGCCTGGATGACGAGAGTCGTCGTGATGACATCCGTTTTGCGGAGGATGTACAGGCAGAGGACGTATCCCGAGCCGCTGCAAAAAAGCGAGACCAGAATATATTTGTTCGTGACAAAACTGCGGACAAGCTCGAAAAGGCCGGCCGAGGTCCGGAAATCCAGGGCGCCCTTTTTCATGACCGCCCCGCCGAAACCGTAAGCGATGCCGCTGGCGATCGCCAGGAGCAGATAGCCGACGCTGAAAAAATTCAGTTTCACCGTTCCGTCCTTACCTATAAATATTCCGAAAAACCGTCCGGAAGAACAGCAGAGGCCAGGCGAAGACATACCAGAGATCTTTGACCCTCAGCCGGCTTCCCGAGAGACCGAAGTTCCCGTAGATCCGGGAGACGTCGTCCGCCCTCTTGTAAAAACGGCCGGGGACCTCGATGACGGAGAACCTTTTCCGGGACATGAGAAAGAGCTCTTCGAGATCGTTGATCCGGCCGTCGTGAAGCCTGGGCGTCGTTTTGTAGATCTCCGAGAGCACTCTCATGACCCGCAGGCTCCAGCCTTTGAACCCCGAGCTCGAATCCGTGATCTTCGTCCGGAAGCGCGGATAGAAGAGCAGGCTCACGACGAACGAGTAGAGCCGCCGCCCGTACTTGTGGAAGAACGGGTCGCCGTGAGGCGCGCTTCCGAGCACGCGTGAAGCGATGACGTAATCCTTCTTGCCCTCGACCAGGGCCCGGATGATCCGGCCGATGTCCTGGGGCTCATGCTGGCCGTCCGCGTCGCACAGGACGAGATACTCGTAGCCGCCGCGGAGGGCATATTCTCGCGCGGACTGCAGCGCATGAGCATACCCGTAGTTCCGCTTGTGCCTGACGAGCAGGACGCCCTTGGCCCGCGCGACCTCGGCCGTCCGGTCCGAGCTTCCGTCGTCGACGATCAGAATATCAGTCGCGGGGAAGTAGCGGCGGATCTGGTCGAGAACGGGCCCGAGCTTTTTCTCCTCGTCTTTGGCAGGCAAAGCGATCAGGATGTTGCTCATGATCTCGCGGTTAACTGATTGAAAGCGTATAATATAAATCCTCATGGCCGCAAAAGTCAATCGGACCGCACCGAGGGTGAGTGATTTCAAACGGAAGAAACACCGAATCCTGGGACAGCACTTCCTGACGAGCCCGGGTGTCCTCGGAAAGATCCTGGACGTCATCGATCCCGGTGAAAGCGATCTCGTCGTCGAAATCGGAGCGGGCAAGGGGGTTCTGACCTTCCCCCTGGCCGAAAGGTCCGGAAGGGTCGTCGCCGTCGAAAAGGACCCCCGGCTCATCCCTCCCCTCGAGGAGAAACGACTCCCCAATCTGGTCATCCTCGCCGCGGACATCCTGGATACGAGTTTCAGGAAGCTCGTGGAGAGATACTCCGGATCCGCGCGCGAGGCGAAACTCGTCGGGAACCTGCCCTATTCCATCTCCTCCCCGATCCTCTTCAAGGTGATCGACGAGGGGGAGGTCTTTACGAAATGCATCTTCCTCGTCCAGAAGGAAGTCGCCCAGCGGATCACGGCGAAGCCCGGCTCCAAGGATTTCGCCCCTGTATCCATCTTGCTTCAATTGGAATACGACGCGGTGCTCCATTTCAAGGTCGCGCCCGGATCGTTTTCCCCTCCGCCCCGGGTCGAATCGGCCCTCGTCTCGCTGACCAGGAGAGCCGCGCCTCGATATCCCGTCCGCGACCGCGGGCTTTTCCTCGACTTCCTGAGGACGGCCTTTCGACAGAGGCGGAAAACGCTGGAAAACAATCTCGCCGCCTCCGGCCGGCCCAGGGGGCTCATCCGGCAAGCCTTACAGGCGCTCGCCCTGGGCGAAAAGTCCCGGCCCGAGCAGTTATCCATCGAACAGTTCGTCCGCCTGTTTGAGTTCTTTGACCCCGCCCCTCCTCAAATTTGACCACTACGGATAGGGATTTCGCCTTCTTGCCTCGATCTTCGCGCACTCAAATCTGCGATAAATTCAGGTCGTGGCGGGGGCTCGGGGTGGGAGTTTGCGACCAGCGTCGGTCTTCGCGCGCTCCGCCCCATGATTTCCTCGGCGCTGCGTAACTCCGCATGAAAGTTTGAGGCGACTCATGTCAATTCATGCCATCAGGTCCACTTTCGTTAACTTGAAGCGTGCTCAGGCATACTCGCGCCCCCAAGAGGGGGTGGCCGTCGGAACTCGGGGCTGCGCTGCGAGGACCTCCTTACGGTCGCTTCACTCCCCACCCCTCGCCTTGGCTTCACAGTCGCCGTTAGACTCCGCCTCGCTATTCCCATATAACGCAGATCGAGAGCCCGCAACATCGTGAGGACAGAGCAGATTCAAAGGCAAGCCGCTAAGCCAAGGCGAGCGGGGAAAGTCGCAGCGACCATGTCGGGGTCAGGCATCTTTCCATCTTAGGCGATCCCCCTGAAACGCTGACGGGGTGACGCAGTCAGGGGGCCCCCCGCAACGCCCGGAGTGAGGGCAAGGCTTTCCGAGGTAAGCCCGAACGAGGACGGACGGGGGACGACTGCGGCAGGACCCCGGCACGATTTGAATTTATCGCAGATTCGACCGAAATGATCGCCGACGGCCGCGCGCAAGTCCCCCACCCGAGCCTTCTCTTGACAGAGCTTTACAAAATCTATGAAGATGAGGGGCGTGAAGAAGGTCTCGCCGCTTCATCTCATCCTGGCCTTGAGCCTGATCCTGAGCGCCGCCGGAATCTGGTGGGGCCTTCCGAGCCTCAACGGCTGGGCGCCGGACGAGATCTTTCCGTCTCGGGTCCTCGACGGACTCCTTCGCGCGTACTCGAACGGTTGGTTCGACAAGTATCCGCCCCTCCATTTTTATCTCCTGAGCGTGATCTACGCGCCGTTCCTCCTCCTCCACGCCCTCCACGTCCTCGATCTTCGTCAGCTCAGCGGGTACACGGTTCTCTACTTTCTCGGACGCATGCTTAGCGTAGCGATGGCGGTCTTCGCCGTTTATTTTGTTTTCAAAATCGGCGAGGAAATCCGGGACCGAAAAACGGGCCTGGGGGCGGCCCTGATCACGGCCCTGATCGTCCCCTTCGAGTATTACGCCAAGACCATCAACCTGGATGTCCCGTACGTTTTCTGGTTCGTCCTCTCTCTTCTTTTTTTTGTCCGCATCGTGAAAACGCACCGGCGCAGGGATTATTTGCTCTTCACCGCGGCGGCGGTGCTCGCGGTCTGCACGAAGGACCAGGCCTACGGACTGTACGTCCTGGCGCCGTTCGCCATCGTTTTTTCTGATATCCGGTGGAAGAAAACCCGGGGCCGACCCCCGAGCTTTTTCCGCGCCCTGCTCGACCCCACTTATCTTTATTGTCTCCTCCTCGGCGCCGGGCTTTTCGGTCTCGTCCACAATCTGCTCTTTAACTTCCGGGGCTTCACGCAGCACATCGAATTGATCACGGGCCCGGCAAGCAAGGATTTCCAGATGTACGCGAACACGCTCGCGGGGCAGCTCGGGCTGCTGGGACTGACGCTCCGCAACATCCGTTTCTCGCTGGGGTGGCCGCTCTTCATTCTCTGCGCCGCGGGCCTCGCAAAATCGCTGATCGACAGGAAAAAGGACAGCCGGCTCCTGTGGCTTCTCCTCTTCGCCGTTTCTTATTACGTCTTTTATATCGCCCTCATCCGCTACGACTACGACCGGTTCAATCTCCCGGTCAGCATCCTTCTTTCTTTTTTCGGCGGAGGCCTCCTGTCCGATGTCGCGAGGGGGCGCTGGGGCGGGAATCGGACGGTGAGAGCCGCAGCGATCCTCATTTTCGCGTATTCGTTTTTTTATTCCCTCTCGGTCGACGTTCTGATGATCACGGACTCTCGCTATCGGGCGGAAAAATGGATGAAAAAGAACGTCGGGCCCGAAGCGGTCGTCGGATTGGCGAGTCCCCTCGAGTATTCTCCCCGGCTGGACGGCTTTCGCTGGATCTCGCTGCCTCTGTCCCCCGCGACGCTCCAGAGAGAGCCCGCGCCCGACTACATTCTCTTCGTTACCGAATACGGCCAGGCCTTCCCGGAGGACAGCAAGGAGGGCCGTTTTTTCTCGTCTCTGGTTCGAAGCCGAGAAAAATACAGGCAGGCTTTCCGGTACAAGACCTCTCTTCCCTGGCTCCCTCTGCGGACCGAGGGGATCATGACCAATATCAAAGCGATCAGCCCGGAAATTCAGATATTCAAGCGCGTCGGGACGGAACGAACCATAGAGGGTGAATCCCAGCGGACGGCGCGGGTGCCGGCGCTTCCGTAAGCCGAGACTTCTCGACCATTTTCAGACCCTGAGAATTGAAGCGGGCAGTTGATTTTGCAGTCCGCTTGTATATAATTGCCACTCGGAATCCTTAAGGAGCGCAAGCGATGAAAAAAGGTATCCTCTTTGTTTTATTGCCTTTGGCGGCTCTCTTCCTTCTGGTCGTGGGGGACGGCCGGACGGCGGCGCAGGCCGGGGACCAGATTCTGCCGGTGATCGGCGGATTTCCTTCGGGCTGGACGACGCCGGTCAATATTTCGAACACGCCTGCGAATAGCGAATCTCCGGTTGCGGCGGTCGACACGAACGGAAAAAACTATGTCACTTGGACAGAGTGGTATGGCGGGGTGGGCGACCGCAGGGACATGATGTTCAACACGGACGCCAGCGGACAGTGGGGGACTTCGAGCGGACCGTCCCTCAATTATACGGCCATCGACGATGTCGGGTTTCCGAACATGGGGGTGACGACCGACGGAAGCGCGGTTTACCAAACCTATCACGACGGCGATTTTTCTCTCAGCCTCATGGGGATCTTTTTCCGCCAGCGGATCGGCGGAAGCTGGAGCCAACCGGTCAATATATCCGGTGCTCCGGCGGCGAGTTCTTATGCGACCCTGGCGGTTTCGCCGGTCGATAATTCGGTCTTCGTGGTCTATATGGCGGATGTCGGCGGCTTTGACCTCGCCCTAAGATACAAGGACGGAGCCACGGGTCAATGGAGCTCTCCGACCCTATTTCTTTCCAGCCAGAGCGGAGGGAAATACCTGCCGCATTTATTCATCGATAAGAACGGGACGGCGCATGTCGTATACATCGTGCGCTCTCCGGCCGAGGTTTGGTACTCCAAGAACACCACTCCGAAAAACCCGAACACCTGGACGACGCCTTTCAACATTTCGGGAGGGACGGGCCTCGACTGGACGTATCCGAAGGTGGTGGCCGACGTCGATAGCCCGCAGAACGCTTATATCGTCTGGCAGACGGTGGTGGGGACGACGACGGACATCATGCTCCGGAAGCAGGTGAACGGGGCGTGGCAGTCGGCGGAGAACGTGTCGCAGGCGGTGGGGCTGTCGGAGACGGCGAGTCTGGCCCTCGACACGAAGAACAAGGATCTGTATATCGTCTGGCAGAGCCGGATCGATTCCTCCAACTGGGAGGTTATGCTGAGGGCCAACGAAACGCAGGCGAGCGGCCAGAAGGCGTGGTCGGAGATCTACAGGCTGACGAACTCGCCGGGGCATTCGGGCGAGCCGTGCATCCGGCTGGATGTGAAGGGGAACCTCCATCTCTTCTACTTCGACAACCCGTACGGGGGAGATGGAGATGCGGAGATCATGTACAGCACCAAGCAGAGGGCGTCGGATAACATGCTGACGCTGACGTCGCCGAACGGCGGGGAGAGCTGGCCGGGGACATCGATCCACAACATCACCTGGGCGACGAAGGGGACGGTGGCGAACGTGAAGATCGAGGCCTCGACGAACGGGGGGACGAGCTTCAGCCAGGTGGTCGCCTCGATTCCGAACACGGGCACGTACGCGTGGACGGTGCCGAACACGCCGAGCGCGAACTGTCTGGTGAGGATTTCGAGTCCGGCGGACGCGACGATCTCGGACACGAGCGACGCGCCGTTCGCGATCGTGCAGCCGCCGAAGCCGCAGGCGCCGCTGAGCGTGAGTCTGGACACGAGGCTGGACGGGACGGGGACGAAGAAGATCAACGCGGTCGTATGGCAGGCGAATCCGGCCAACGCGGCCCTGCCCCTCAAGAACTACCGGATCTACCGGAAGAGGTCGACCCAGGCGGACAGCTTCTATGCGTTTTTGGCGGCGGTCTCGGGGACGACACTTCAATACGAGGACACGGGCCTCGAGGTGCTGCAGAAGTACGCCTACCGGGTGACGGCGCTGTCGATGAGCGACGACGAGAGCGATCCCTCGGCGACGATCGTCGAGACGAAGAAATTCGAGTTCAGTCCGCTGAACCTGGCGGTCCAGACGGCGTTCAACCGGATTCTGTTTTTCCAGGTCAAGCTCAACACGCTTACCTTCGAGAAGAATCCGCTGAACGACGAGACCGAGGTGAGCGGATATAAGGTCTATCGGCGCAAGGCTGAGGAAGGGAATTCCGCGTACACTCTGATCTCGACTCTGGGCGGATCGACGTTCACCTTCAGAGATGGGACTTCGGCAAGCGCCCGCTTGACGGTGAATCAGAAGTACGCTTATTCCGTGACGACGACATTCAGCGACGGCCGGGAAAGCGGGAAAGCCGAAATTCTTACCGACAAATAAAAGAGTTCGCAAGTTAGAACGTTATAAAGTTTGAACGTTCATTTTTTTGACTCTGATCTTAATCGTTATAACGTTTAAACGTTCCAACGTTCTAACGCTTTATTAGAAGACGATCGCGATTCCCCCGCCGTATTCAAGCCCGCCGAGCTCGAGGGCGATGTCATTCTCCGTCGCCGTAACCCACGTATACTTGACCTTCGCGTTCAGCCGAAGGGGGAAGGTCTTCCCGAGCTGGAGATAGAGCCCGGCCAGAACGTGGGTGCCCTTGGCGACGTTCAGGGTCTTGGCGATGGGATTTGTCTCATAAGAAAAATAGACGTCCACGCCCGCGCCCGCGTAGGGAATGAGATAAGGCCACGGAGGCGCGTAGCGGAGTCCGAGCGAGAGGGGCAGCAGGAGGAACTTCGTTTCCTCTTTGGTGTAGGTCAGGGCGCCGACCTTGTAAAACTCCTTCATCTCGGTGTAGAACTCGAGCCCGTACGCCAGCGCCGATGACAGAACCAGGCCTCGGATCGGGCCTCCCGTGACGTACACGTCCTTGAACCGGGGGTCCTTGATCTCGTAGTGCCCGAGAAAAAATTCGAGGGTTCCCTGATGTCGATCGGCCGCGTGCGACGGAAGCCGCGAAGCGGCCAGGAGGGCGGCCAGGACGAGGATTCTCCAAAAAGGTTTCTTCATAGGCCCGGGGAGTATATACCATTTCGAAAAAGACCAAGTCAAATACGGTCGTCCGTGCGTCCGCTCGGCCTAAATTGTGCTATAATTTTCGGCTATGAGCGGGAAAAAGAAGAAGGGCGCGCCCCAGGCTCGGAAGGTCGGGCGGAAGGGCCGCGTCATCGCCGCGGAAATTATCGGCATTCTCCTGCTTTTTTTCGCGGCCTACATGCTCATCAGCCTCGTGAGCTATGACTCCCGGGATCCGTCCTGGGCCAACGCCGGCCCCGGGAAGGTCCATAATTTCGGCGGCAAATTGGGCGCGTGGCTGGCCGAGGGCCTCTTTCAGTTCTTCGGCTTTCCGGCGTTCCTCCTTCCGTTCATGGCGGGCTATATCGGCCTCAAATCGGTTCTCACGGGAGAGAAGAAGAAAATCGTCCTCAAGACCGTCAACCTCACGCTTCTGGTGCTCATCCTCTGCCCCCTGCTGATTCTCATGTTCCAGCCGCTCTCGTGGCGCGGGGCGGAGATCAAAGCCGGGGGCCTGCTGGGCGACCTCCTGAATTCGTTTCTCCACAGTTTCCTCAACAGCACGGGCACGCTCATTTTTCTGGCCGCCGCGGCCACTCTCTACGTGATTTTCTCGACCGGATTCTCGTTCAAGAGGCCGATCGAAGCCCTCGGCCGGATGTTTTCCTTCGCCCTGAAGGAAGTCCGGATCAAGATCACGGATTCCCGACGAGAAGGGCGCCGGCGCAAGGCGGCCGAGATATCGCCGCCGATGGCCGGCCGGCCGAAGGCCGTTCCGGGCGGGGAGCCCGAGACCGAGAAAGAGGCTCCCCCCGCGGAGGCTCTGCCGAAAGCCCCCGCCCGGACGGAACGAACGGGCAAGAAGGAGGCGAGGAAAGCCGAGCGGGAGGAGCTGAAATCCGGCCCGGTCAAGCCGCCGTCCATCCAGCCTCCCGAGACGGAGCGGCTGCTCTTCCCCGACCTCGCGACCCGGGAAAACTATGACTTTCCTCCGCTCAGCCTCCTCGACCCCGGCAAGCCCGCCGAAAAAATCGACAAGAACGAGCTCCACGAAAAGAAAGAGCGGATCGAGGAAAAGCTCAAGGAATTCCGCGTCGAGGGCGAAGTCAAGGAATACCATCCCGGCCCGGTGATCACGACCTACGAGTTTTACCCGAACCCCGGGATCAAGATCAGCCAGGTCGCGAACCTGGCCGAGGACCTGTCCCTCGCCCTGGGCGCCGAGTCCGTCCGGATCCAACGCATCCCCGGAAAGTCATCGCTGGGCGTCGAGATCCCCAACAACAAGAGGGAGACGATCAAGCTCCGGGACATCCTCGAATCCGAGAACTTCGCCAACTCGCCCTCGAAGCTGACCTTCGCCCTGGGCAAGACCGTCCACGACGAGGTCTACGTGACCGATCTCGGGGTCATGCCCCACCTTCTCATCGCCGGCGCCACCGGAACCGGAAAAAGCGTCTGCCTGAACGCCCTGATCGCGAGCATCCTTTACAAAGCCACGCCCGATGAGGTCAAGCTCATCCTCATCGATCCCAAGAGGCTCGAGTTCACGCTCTACGAGGGCATCCCTCATCTTCTCAGCCCGGTCATCAACGACTCGAAGAAGGCGGGTATCATTCTCATGGACGCGGTCAAGAAGATGGAAGACCGCTACCACCTGCTGAGCGCCCACAAGGTCAGGAACATCGAGCAGTACAATCACCAGATCGCCCAGTTGATCAAGGAGAAAAAGGGCAAGCTCACCGACGAGGAAAAAGCGGAGCTCAAGCCGCTGCCCTACATCGTCATCATCATCGACGAGCTGGCCGAGCTGATGATGGTCTCGGCCCAGGACGTGGACTACGCCATCGCCCGGCTGGCCCAGCTCGCCCGGGCCGTCGGGATCCACCTGGTCCTGGCCACCCAGCGGCCGTCGATCGACGTGATCACCGGAACGATCAAGAACAATTTCTCGAGCCGCATCGCCTTCCGCGTGCCGTCGAAGATCGACTCGCGCATCATCCTCGACACGGGCGGCGCGGACAAGCTCCTCGGCATGGGCGACATGCTCTTCATGCCGCCGAACTATCCGCGCATCATCCGGCTCCACTGCTCCTATGTCTCGATCCCCGAGATCCGCCGCCTGGTGAAGTTCGTCCGCGAGCAAGGCACGCCGGATTACGACGAGCGTCTCATCCGAGTCATCCGGGGAACGGGGGATTATGCCCTGGGCGAGATGGGCGAGAAGGACGAGCTGTACGAAGACGCGGTGAAGCTCATCCTTCACACCGGACAGGCTTCGGCTTCGTATCTGCAGCGCAAGCTCAAGCTCGGCTACGCCCGCGCCTCGCGGATCATCGACCAGATGGAGCAGGAGGGCATCCTGGCGGCCTCCGAGGGAAGCAAGCCGCGGGAGATCCTGATCGATATCAAGCAGTGGCTCGAGCAGTCGAAAAAGAAGCCGCCGGAGAGCTCGTCGTGATCGGCCGGTCGAACAGGCGGGCCGCCAAGAAGGCCCTTCGCCGGGCGGGCCTCAAGGAGGCGCTCCAAAAAGCGAGCGCGAGCCATTTTTCCAAATACACCAAAACCACCCGGGAGGTCTCCTGGGATGAAATGAAAGACAAGGCCCGGGCGATCCGCCGCGAATGCCTCCCGAATCTCGAGGCCCTGATCGAGAGATTCCGCGAGGAGGCGACCAAGGCCGGCGCCCGCGTGACGAGGGCCGCCTCGCCCGAGGACGCGCTCGCCGCGGTCGAGAAGGTCCTCCGGGAGAGAAAGGCCAAGCTCGTCGTCAAGTCGAAATCCATGGTCAGCGAGGAGATCGGGCTGAACGCCTATCTCGAAGGGAAAGGCTACCGCGTCCTCGAGACGGACCTCGGGGAATGGATCGCTCAGCTCGCCGGGGAGCGTCCCTCCCACATCACGGCCCCGATCCTGCACAAGACGAAGGAAGAAGTCGCCGAGGTCTTATCCAAGCATCTCGGGCGCCCCGTCAAACCCGATATCAAGGAGATGGTCGGAATCGCCCGGCAGGAAATGCGCAAAGCCTTCGCCGAGGCGGACGTGGGAATCACCGGAGCGAACCTGGCGGTCGCCGAGTCGGGAACGCTCGTCGTCATCAGCAACGAGGGCAACGCCCGGCTCGTGACGACGCTTCCGCCCGTCCACATCGCTATCGTCACGGCCGAAAAATTCGTCGAAACCCTGGAACAGGCGACCGCCCTGATCAAGGCCCTGATCATCGCCTCCTCGGGCCTCAAGATGACCTCTTATGTCTCCATGATCACCGGGCCGAGCAAGACCACGGACATCGAGAAGGAGCTGGTCGTCGGAGTTCACGGCCCGGAAGAGCTCCACATCATCATCCTGGATAACGGGCGGCTGGATCTCTCTGAAGACAAGGATCTCGAGGAGATCCTCTACTGCCTGAAGTGCGGCGGATGCATGCTCCAGTGCCCGGTTTTCCAGGCGGTCGGGGGGCATGTCTACGGCGGCCCGGTTTATCCCGGCGGCATCGGCATCCTGCTCACGGCCATGACGAGATCGGCCAAAGAGGCCGAACGCCTTCTCGACTTCTGCGCCGACTGCAAAAAGTGCGAGGTCTTCTGTCCGGTCGGCATCCCGACGAGCGAAATCCTGCTCAAGCTGAAGAACCGGAAGGGGCCTTCCCCGTCGGAGCGGTTTCTCTCCGGAATTTTCCGCCGGAGGGGACTCGCGGATGGCGGAGCGAAAGCCCTCTCCGTGTTGCAGAGGATCTGGCAGAAAAACGGACATCTCCGGAAGCTCCCTTCCGCCTGGGCGAGGGGGAAATATTTTCCCGCCCTGAACCCGAAAAAGAGCGGCGGCGTTCCGGAAAAGGGCTCCGCCGGGAAAATCTATCTCTTCCAGGGGTGCCTGACGAAATATTTCTTCCCCGAAATCAGAGAGAGCGTCATCCGCGTTCTGTCCGGGTTCGGCTTCGAGGTCGTCTGCCCCGCCGATCAGGCCTGCTGCGGCGCGCCGAGCTACCACCTCGGAAACACGAAGGACGTCCGGAGGCTCATGAAGTCGAATCTCCGGTCCTTCGAAAAAGAGAACCCGGACGAGATCCTGACGGTTTGTCCGACCGGCCATTCGATTCTGGCCAAACTCTATCCGGACCTGGACGAGAGGTCCCGGGTGTGGGCCGCCAGGGTCTCGGATTTCACCGAGTTCATGGTCAAGAGAGGTTTCCTGCCCAAGGGAGAACCGGCCGCGGCGCCGCCCGAGGTTCTCTATCACTATCCCTGCCATTACATCAACGACCTCAAGCTCAAGGACGAGCCCCTCGAGCTTCTTCGCCGGCTCGGCTTCGCTCCGAAGGTCGAGAGCGAGCCCGCCACGTGCTGCGGATTCTGCGGCGTCTTTTCGCTCAAGAACCCCGAGATCGCGTCAAGGCTCTGGGACAACAAAAAGAAGAAGATCGAAGAGAGCGGAAAGACGCTGATCGCCACGGACTGCCCCGGCTGTGTCTTTCAACTCAGGGCGGGCTTGGCCGGGCTCGAGAAGAAGTTCACCGTCGTCCATACGGCCGAGCTGTGCGCCGAGACTCTCAAGAACGCGAAGAAATCCGCCGTTTGATCCGACGCACTGGGAAAAATCGGGGCGTGACGCCCCGGACTCAATGGGCGATCGCAGGGCGAAGCCGGGAGATCAGGCTTCGTTTGATCCAGAGCCAGCGCTCGCTGGGAATCGAGAGCATGACCCTCACCAGCTCGGGATCGAACTGGCTTCCCGCCGCCGCTTCCACCTCATCAAACGCTCCTCCAAAACTCGCGCCTCTCCGGTAAGTCCGGTTCGAGGTGATGGCATCGATCGTGTCGACGATCGAGAAGATCCGCGCTTCGGGGGGGATTTGACGGCCGGATAATCGGAAAGGATAGCCCCGGCCGTCGAAGCGCTCGTGGTGGTAAAGGACGACCTGGGCCGCGCCCTTCAGAAAATCGAATTCCCGGACGATCTCGTATCCGAGGAGAGGATGTTCCTTGACGACTTCTCTTTCGAGCGGCGTGAGGGCCCCCGGCTTCCGGAGGATGGAGTCCGGAATGACGATCTTGCCGATATCGTGGAGGAGGGCCCCCCGCTCGAGGTCGATCAATCGATCCGGAGAGGTGATCCCGGCGGCCTTGGCCAGCAAAACCGCATAGGCGGCGACAGACCGCGAGTGGCCCATCGTATCGTCGCTGCCGTCGGTCGCGGCGATGAAATACAGGAGGTCGCGCTTGAGGAGGTCGGGCCATCCGAAAACGCCGGGGGAGCCGGCCTGAGTCTCTTCGAACGACTGAGTCGCGGCGGCCGGGTTCAGGTTCCTCAGGATTCTCTTGGCCGAGACGGCCCGTTTGAAGCCCGGGTGGGACTCGTTCCGGCTGAGAAAGTCATCTCTCTCCGAAGCGGCCTGTGACCGCGTCCTTCGGCTCTCCATCCAGAGCACGCGCTCACATCGAAGCAGCGACTTCAGGTCCCGGAGCTGGGAGCGGATCGACGTCAGCCTCTCGTCCGTTTCGATGATCAGTCCGGAATTCATAAAAACGCACCTCCGAAATCAAGAGTTTAGTCGCGCGGCCGGAGCCGAAATTGATTTTTTAAGGGCCGGGGCCGGCTCGCCTTGTCAAAGCCTTCGGACTGCCTATATAATGGGCTCGGCGGACGAAGGAAGAACCGCGGGAACAAGACTTGGACATCGACCTCGATCAGCTCGTCGCCCGTTACCGGCCGGTCATCGGCTTCAAGGTGAAGAAGGCCCTCGGGGCCGGGAACGTGGAATGGGAAGATATTGTCAACGAGATCCTGACCCAGGGGATCGAGAAGATCAAATCGGGAGAATTCCGGGGGGAGTCCTCGGTCGGGACTTTCCTTTATACCATCACCAGCCGCCGGATCGTCGATTACATCCGGCAGAAGACCAGGGTCCTCAGGGAGGCGCCCGAAGCCCACGTCCCGGTCGATCCTCAGGAGCAGGTCGAGAAGGATGAGCGCGCCGAGTTCCTGGCGGATGCGATCAAGAAACTCCGGCCCAAATACCGGGAAGTCCTGCACCTCTATTATTACAGGGATCTGTCCCGGGAAGAAGTCGCCCGCGCGCTGGGCATCACTCCGGCCAGGGTCAGCGACCGGGTGAACTACGCCCAAAAGCTCCTCCGCAAATCGCTCGGGAAGCGTCATTTTCCATTTTTTGACCGGACGGGCGACTAAAAAGGTTGAAAAGAAAGGACTCAGGAACGATGATGAGAGATTGCGAGGACGAAGAAAAAATCGACCTGTACCTCAAGGGGAAGCTCTCCGACGCCGGGAGCGCGGAGTTTGAGGAGCACTTTTTCAACTGTCCGGCGTGTTTCCGAAAGATGGAGGAGCGCGCCGAAATCCTGGACGTGATCCGACGCCGGGGGGCGTCCATTTTCGTGCCCGCGGCGGACGACCGCAGGGAGCCGCGCGTTTCGCTATGGGGCAGAGCCGCGGCCGCGCTGACCACGCGCCGGTGGGTTGCCGCGGCCGTGGGCGCGGCGGTCCTGCTGGTCGTCGTGCTCGGCGTCGTGCCTCGATTCAAGAGCCACGCCCCCGAGTTCGCGTTGTCGGGAGACGAAACCGTCCGGGGCGAATCGCTTGTGCTCGTGGCACCGGTCGGGCGGGCGCCGGCCGCGCCGGCTGCGTTCGAATGGAAAGCCGTTCCCTCCGCCGCGGAATATCAGCTCACCTTGGCGTCCGGCTCCACCGTGATTTGGACGACGACGGTCCCGGAAGCGAGGGTTGCGCTTCCCCCGGACATCAAGAGCGGATTGCGGGCCGGCGGGCATTATTCGTGGCAGGTGAAAGCGTATTCGGCCCAGGGAACGTTGTTGGCCGCCTCTCCGAAAGAGGCCTTCGAATTCTCGGATCTTAACTAATCTTCGATCAGGGCGGTGTCTTCCTCGTAGTAGATGCGGCCGCGGCCTTCTTCCTCGAAAGCCAGGCAGCACATCAGCCGCCCGCACAAACCCGAGATCTTGGTCGGGTTGATGACGATCTGCTGCTTGCGGGCCTTCTGTATGGTCACCGGCTCGAAGGACCTCATGAAGCTCGCGCAGCAGAGCGGCCGGCCGCAGACGCCCAGCCCGCCGATGAGTTTGGCCTCGTCCCGGACGCCCACCTGGCGCATCTCGATCCTCATCTTGAGTTCCTTGGCCAGGTCCTTGACGAGCTGCCGGAAATCGATCCGGCCGTCGGCGGTGTAGAAGAAAATGCCTTTTTTTTCACTGAAGAAGTAGCGGACCGCGGTCAGTTTCATGGGCAGCCCCCGGGCCCGGATCCGCTCCTGGCACAGATGGAAGGCGTGTTTCTCCCTCTCCCTGAGCCACTCGAACTTGCGGCGGTCCTCCTCGGTGGCTCGACGGACGAGCCGGGGGATCTCCTGGATCTTCTTCTGGCGCCGGCAGATCTCGCTCGTGGTATCGAGCACGGTCGCGAGGTCGCCGCCGAACTCGGATTCGACGATGCAGAGGTCGCCCCGGTGGACCTCGACGTCGCCCGGCTGGGCGAGAATGGTCTTGCCCGACCTATCGGATATCAGAAAAACGAATGCGGACATGGTCTTATCCTCTGGCTTGGGAATAGAACGAGCTCACGAGAAGGTTCGTGTTGAGGCTCCGGTCCAGGTTGGCCAGGGCCCGGTCGGTCTGGCCCAAGAACCTGAGGGTCGGCTCCAGCCCGAGCCGCCTCTCGGCGGCCGCGAGCTCGGGCTCATAATCCGGGTTGAAGAGAAGCGCCGAACCTCCGTTCACCTTCAGAAGCAGGAGGTCGCGGCCGAACGAGGAAAACAGCTCGAGCGTCTCGGTCAGGTCCTTCTGGACCGCGTTGCGGCGCTTGTAGGCGAAGCTTCTCAGGAAGAGCGAGGATTCGCGTTCGCCGATCACGGAATCGAAAAGATCCCAGGCTTCGCGGCGGCGCCGCTCGATGTCGTCCCAGTCCAGGCTCGAGGCCGCCTCGAGATTGCCGTGGACGAGCGAAGCCATGATCCGGGCCCTGCCCTTCTCGATGCCCCGGCCGAGGAGGACGCGCTCGATGTCCTCGTCCGGGATCGGGAGAAAATTCAGGACTTGGCAGCGCGACTTGATCGTGGGAAGGATGAGGGACGGATTTTCCGAGATCAGGATGATCGTGGAAAAGAGGGGCGGCTCTTCGAGGATCTTGAGGTGAGAGTTGGCCGCGTCGGCGGTCATCTTCTCGGCTTCATTGATGATGAAGACCCGGCTCCGGCCCGACATCGGCCGCAGATGGACCAGCTCCTTGATCCCCCTCATGGTCTTGATCCCGATCGTATCGCGCCCGGCCTCCCCGGATTCGTCCCCCTCGGCCTCCGGCTCGTCCCTGGCGCTGTCGCGGTCCGGCCTGAGATCCTTGACGTCGACCTCGATGACGTCGGGCATGTTGCCCGAGTTGATGAGACGGCAGTGGTCGCACTCCTCGCAGGCGTCGTCCGTTTTCCGGAGACAGTTCAGGGCCTTGGCCACGACGAGGGCGGTCTGCCTCTTTCCGACGCCCTCGGGACCGGCGAAGAGAAGGGAATTGGGGACTCGTCCCCGCTCGAGGGAGCGGCGAAGAATTTTCTTAACGCGGCTGTTGCCGACGATATCGTCAAAAGCCATGATGGCTTGGCCCGGGCCTACAAGGTCCGCGGAGCGGCTTTTGAGGCCTCCGGGATCTCCTCCTTCAAGACACTCTTCAAATATCTGCCCGTGTGCGAGGCTTCGGTCGCGGCCACGACCTCGGGAGTTCCCTCGGCCACGATCCGGCCCCCCTCCTCTCCTCCCTCGGGGCCCAAGTCTATAATATAGTCGCAATATTTGATGACTTCAAGGTTGTGCTCGATGATGACGACCGAGTTGCCGAGCTTGACGAGTTCCCCCAGGAGCTCGAGGAGTTTCCGGACATCGTCGAAATGGAGGCCGGTCGTCGGCTCGTCGAGAAGGTAGAGCGTCCGGCCGGTGGCCTTTCGACCGAGCTCCCGGGTGAGCTTGATGCGCTGGGCCTCTCCCCCGGAGAGCGTGGGCGCGGGCTGGCCCAACCGGATGTAGCCGAGGCCCACTTTCTTGAGCGTCGCCAGCTTTCGCTTCAGCCGGGGGTGGGCTTTCAGATATTCGTAGGCCTCATCCACGGTCATGGCCAGAAACTCGGCGATGTTCTTCGTCTTGTAGCGAACGGCCAGCGTCTCCTTGTTGTAGCGCATCCCGCCGCACCGGTCGCAGGTGACGAAGACGTCGGGCAGAAAATGCATCGCGACCCTCTTCACTCCCGCCCCCTGGCAGTCTTCGCACCGCCCGCCGGGGATGTTGAAGCTGAAGCGGCTGGCCGTATAGCCGCGGACCTGGGCCTCCTGCGTCCGGGCGAAGAGAAGGCGCAGGTCGGCGAAGAGGCCGGTGTAGGTCGCGGGATTCGAGCGGGGGGTGCGGCCGATGGCCTTCTGATCGACGCTGATGACCTTGTCGAGCTTGTCCGCGCCGCGAATCGCCTGGTGCTCGCCCTCTTTGTTTTTGGCATGATAGAGGGTATTTTCGAGCGTTCGAAAAAGAATGTCGTAGATGAGAGTGCTCTTGCCCGATCCCGAGACGCCGGTGACCGCGGTCATGCAGCTGAGCGGAATGCGGACGTCGATATTCTTGAGGTTGTGTTCCCGGGCTTTCAGGATCGTCAGCCAGCCGCCGGCTTTCCGGCGCTCCGGCGGAAGCGCGATCCGCGACTCGCCCCTCAGGTACCGGGCGGTCAGCGAATCCGGAGACGCGAGGATCGCGGCCAGAGGGCCGTCGGCGACGACGAACCCGCCCTGCTCTCCTGCCCCCGGGCCGAGGTCGAGGACGAAATCCGCGGCCCGGATCGTCTGCTCGTCGTGCTCCACGACCAGGACGGAGTTGCCGTCGTCGCGGATCCGGCGGAGGAGCGATATCAACCGGCCGTTGTCGCGCTGGTGGAGACCGACCGTCGGCTCATCCAGAACATAGAGGATGCCCCGCAGCCGGGCGCCGACCTGGGCCGCCAGACGGACCCGCTGGGCTTCGCCGCCCGACAGCGAGGCCGTCGTCCGATCGAGGTGCAGGTAGGCCAGTCCGAGCTCGGTCATCACCTCGAGCCTCGTCAGAATTTCTTTTTGGATTTTCGAGGCGATGATCTCCTGAGACACGGAGTACCGGAACGAGGAAATGTCCGTGATGAGGCAGCTCAGCGGGACCGAGCTCAGGTCATAGATGCTCTTCCCCCCGATCTTCACTCCGAGGCTCTCCGGTTTCAGCCGGCTGCCCTTGCACGCGGGGCAGGGCTCCTGGGTGACCTCGACCTCGCCCCAGTCGTTGGTGACCGTCCGGTAGCCGAGACCGTTGCAGTTCGGGCACGCCCCGTACGGCGTGTTGAACGAAAAATTCCTCGGCTCGAGCTCCGGGAGGCTGATCTCACAATAGGGACAGAGCAGCTTGAGGGAATAGTAGGTCTCCTGGCCGTTCGGCCGGAGGGCGAGGACTTCCCCCTCCGAGATCTCGAGCGCCCGGCCGACGGCTTCGCTCAACCGCATCTGGGATGACGGCTCCACGACGATGTCGTCGATCAGGACTTCGGCCGTATGCTTTCTCGTTTTCTCGAGAAGGATGTCGTCGTCGAGGCTTCGAAACCGCCCGTCGACGCGCACCCGTAAAAATCCTCTTTTCCGGAGCCGGTCAAAGAGCTTGTGGTACTCACCCTTTCGGCCCTTGATGACCGGAGCGAGGATCTTCACCTTCTCGCCTTTCGCGGATTCGGCGATCCTGCGGAAGATTTCGTCGGCTGTCTGGGGGCTGACGGACCGTCCGCAGCTCGGGCAGTGGGGGACGCCGACCCGGGCAAAGAGCAGGCGGAAGAGGTCGTAGATCTCGGTGACCGTGCCCACCGTTGAGCGCGGATTCGAGGAGATCGTCTTCTGGTCGATCGAGATGGCAGGGGAGATGCCCTCGATCGACTCGACCTCGGGTTTTTCCATCATCTCGATGTATTGCCGGGCGTACGCCGACATGCACTCGATGTAGCGCCGCTGGCCCTCGGCGAAGAGGGTGTCGAAGGCCAGGGAAGACTTGCCCGACCCGCTCGGCCCGGTGACGACGATCAGCCGGTTTCGCGGAAGGCGGACGTCGATCCTCTTCAGATTATGTTGGGCCGCCTTCTTGACGATAATTTCTTCGAGCATAACCTATTATTATAGACCATTGGGCCCAGTTGATAAAGGGGGACTCGGAAAATCGGGAGAGGGTCGCGGGTCAATTTGAACGTTGAGGGAAGCCGCGCAGTGAATTGGCGCACCCCACGGGAGAGAGAATTCGTCCTATTTTGGTGACAGTCAACGCATTACCGAAATCCCTTCAGTAGAACCAGGAAAAAAACGGCAAAAAGTTCTTTCGGCGACGAGGATCAGGTCTACTTAAGCTTTGGACCGAAGCCTCGCGCGGGGAATCCTATATATCTGGTCGGCTCAGAATCCCGGAATTTCGGTAATGCGTTGACTGTCACCTAAACTAATCCTTGCTTAACGGTCTGCCGATAAGCTGTGGCGCGCCGCCGTCAGGTCCGCGCCGTCAGCTCCATCGCGGGGTTAGCCGGCCCGTATCTCCGCAACTGGACGTTCCACTCCGGATCGTATTTGAAAATCAGCGCCTTTTCGGTAGCCTCGATCGTCTCGTCCTCGACCATAGGATAAAGGTGTAGACGCACTTTGCCTGAGGCGCCGGCGATCAGCTCATTGAGATGGCAGTTCGTGCTCTGGCCATCCCGATAGCAGTTCTTGGGATGAATCCTGCCGTAGCCTTGGTCGATTCTCTTGGCAAAACTGTCCGTGCTCTTTCCGATGTACTTGAGCTCGCCATCAACCGTGAAA
>Ga0315282_10004370_pt1 | contig 24636 bp, 21 predicted proteins | sample YL17G07_20_MG_FD_203693 | JGI IMG/M metagenome (GOLD analysis project Ga0315282, IMG submission 203693) | Sediment microbial communities from Yellowstone Lake, YNP, Wyoming, USA - YL17G07_20 | ecosystem: Environmental > Aquatic > Freshwater > Lake > Sediment | place: USA: Wyoming | collected... | reverse complement strand
CTTGGGATGTATGTAGGAGCCGTCTATGGAGGTTCTTATGGCTCGATCTGTGTCAATATCCCAGGAACCGCCGCGGCAGCGGCTACGGCAATGGACGGTTATCCTCTCGCCTGCAAGGGAGAAGCGGGAAGGGCCTTAGGTCTTACGACAACCGCCTCTTTCATCGGGACCATGGTGGGAATGTTCTTTTTAGCAGTTTTCGCTCCTCTCATTTCAACCATGGCCCTCCAATTCACCTCCTTTGAATTCTTCCTCCTTGCCTTTTTTGGCATCATGATCAGCGGAGGTTTAACCGGTCAGGATCTCGTTTACAAGGGATGGATTTCGGGATTTATAGGGCTCTTTCTTGCAATCATTGGCAGAGATCATCTTCAATTTTTCCCACGCTTCACCTTTGGTATCTCCGAATTGGATGGGGGGCTTGAAGTGGTACCTGTTCTTATTGGCGCTTTCGGGATACCCCAGATCATCCAGGTCATAAGAGATAAATTGTCGGTTGGCGAAGCAAAAAAGTTCCAACGCGTTCTTCCTGAGTTAAGGATTATTTCGAAACATATCACTACAATTGTTCGGTCCGCCTTAATTGGCGTGGGAATCGGAGCCGTTCCAGGAATAGGAGAAGATATTGCGGCGTGGGTCTCTTACGGCGCAGCCAAGAAGGCCTCAAAGCATCCGGAAAACTTCGGAAAAGGAGAATACGCAGGCGTCATTTCTTGCGAGACGGGGAACAATGCCTGTATCGGCGGGGCAATTATCCCGCTCCTAACCCTTGGTATTCCAGGTAGTCCTCCCGCGGCCATGCTCCTGGGAGCCCTGATGATCCATAACGTCACTCCAGGGCCCATGATGTCCATCGAACACCCCCATTTTATCACGGAGATGACAGCGATTCTGTGTTTGGCTTCTTTCGCCATGTTCATCAGCGGCATCTTCCTGGCAAAACAGGTGGTGAAAGTTCTACGGATTCCACCTCCCATCTTTATGCCAATTGTCTTGGCTCTCTGCGTCATCGGTTCCTATGCCCTCGGAACGAAGGTTTTTAACCTTTACCTGATGGTACCCGTAGGGATTATCGCCTACTTTATGCAGACGATGGACTATCCTATTGCACCCCTTGTCATTGGAGTCATCCTGGGACCTATGGCTGATGAAAACCTCCGGAGGGCTTTAATGGTTTCGCAGGGAAGTTTTGTGCCCTTCTTCACCCGACCTGTTGCTCTGATTCTGCTTTTCATCATTGTTTGGATGTTCGTCAGCCAGATGGCTTTTTATAAAAGATTCACTGCCTGGCTGAAACGCAAAATATTCAAGAGGAAACCAGCCGAGGACATGGGAGTGAGGTAATGCCAGAAGGAGGAAAAAGATCAATGGATGAACTGATGATCTGTGTGGCCCCCCATCCTGGTAATCTTAAAGGGAAGATGGATGTCCCGAATGAAGTACATCGGTCTTTCAATGAAGGTGCCTCTATCGTTCATCTTCATGTAAGAGATCAATGGGGGAAACAGGTTGCGGATACAGCCTTTTTTCGAAAAAATATAGAGTCTATTCGTTCATTGTGTCCGGTCATCATTGAGGGATCGACTGGAGGGACGACCGAAAATACGCTCGAGGAGAGATGTGTTTCCATGACAGTCCAAGGGATCGAAATGGCATCCCTGAACATGGGATCGGTCAACATGAACGGAGGGGTTTATAAGAACCCCATGTCGGATATTCGGTTTTATGCTCAGGAAATGAAATCTCATAAGATGAAGCCTTTTTTATTTATCTTTGACCTCTCCATGTTTCATAATGTGATACGAATTAAAAAAGAAGGGCTGATTTCTCCCCCTTATGTTTACGGTTTTATTTTCGATGTCCCTGATGGCCTGCCTTTTACCACAAGAAATCTGGATATCTTTTTGGATCAACTTCCCAAAGGGTCTCCGTGGTTTCTCATCCGGCATCACAGCAAAGGCTGGAAAGATTTTCGCGAGGCCCTGGAGCGAGGAGGTCACGTTAGGGTGGGTTTTGAAGATAGTCCCTTCATCTCTTCCGGAAAACTCGCCCGATCGAATGCGGAGTTAGTAAAAAAGATTGCTGAAGCGGCAAAAGCCTTGGGTCGGAAAGTGGTTGATCCGGACAGGGTTCGTAAGATCTTGAGACTTGGATCTTAAACAACCTTTTTTATCTATTGGAGATTATTTGGATCTATCTTTTCAAAAATATTTTGATTTAGGAATTGTCATGCCGGCATCTTTCCCGGAATTGGGGTCTGGCAGCGGACCTATTTTCGAAAAATTAGATTACGTACTGGATACTAATCTTTTTCGTGTTCTGGAAATCACTTACCGGAATACCGAACAGGGTTTTATTGACCTCCAACAGTATTTGAGTCGGAAAGGAATCCGGACCGTCTATCTAGCTCCATCTGCGATTCAGGAGGGAGGATTAGACCCCAACAGTTTAAATGAAACCGAACGCCATAAGGCTGTTGAGGTATTGAAGGGATTTGTGGAAAAGGCCTATTTTCTGCGTGCAGAAAAGTTGATGATCTGTTCCGGGCCTGATCCAGGACCAACGGATAGAGAAAAGGCGAAAAGGCAGTTGATTAAATCTTTGAATGAGCTGTTGGAATGGACTCATCAGGTAAAGCCGGATTACTTCCTAGAACTTATTCTTGAGAACTTCGATCGGGAACTCCAGAAAAAGCGCCTCCTGGGGCCTACCCGTGAAAGTGTTGAACTGATCATGGAGGTCAAAAAGAATTTTGGGAACATCAACCTTATACTTGATCAGAGTCATCTCAGACAATTGGGTGAGGATCATCAAGAGTCTTTGTTCTTGGCTAGAAACTGTCTCGGCCATGTCCATTTGGCCAATTGTTTGCTCAAGGACAAAGCCCATTCCCAATGGGGCGATGCCCACCCTGCTTTCAATATGGAAGGGAGCGAGCTAGGAACCGACGATATCGTAGAGATACTCCATACCCTGTTTCAAATTGGTTATCTTAAAGAAGGAGGTGGCGATAAGCTTCCAACCATCAGTCTTGAAGTTAAGCCTTCGCCACCAAACAGTGACCCGTATGCAACGTTCAAAGACACTTGCAACACGTTCTTAGAAGCTTGGAAAATATTTAGGTTACAGAGGGGGATATGAATCGACCACTTATTGGAATCAGCGTAGGTGATCCTGCGGGGATCGGTCCTGAGATTACAGCAAGGGCACTTTCTTTACCTGAGATCTATGCGCTTTGCAGACCGATGGTGGTGGCTGAAGGAGAAATGGTGAAGGAGGCCATTCGATTCTCCAAGCTGAATCTTAAAACTCATATCGTCTCCTCTCCGAAAAAAGGTCTTTACCAGTTTGGAACAATCGATCTTCTAAATCTGAAGAATCTTGATGGTAGATCTATCAAACATAAAACCATTTCAGCCGACTACGGCCGAGCCTCTTTTGAATATGTGAGAAAAGTGATCGAGCTGGCATTGTCAAAGGAAATCGATGCTACCGTCACCGGGCCCATTAGTAAAGAAGCCATTAACTTGGCTGGATTTCATTATTCCGGCCATACTGAAATCTATGCTGACCTGACCCGAACTAAAGATTACGCCATGATGCTTGCACATGATCAATTCCGGGTGATCCATGTCTCAACCCATGTTTCATTAAGAGAAGCCTGCGACCGTGTTAAAAAGGACAGGGTCTATCGTGTTATCATGCTGGGATATGATGCGGTGAAACGATTGGGGGTCGAGAACCTAAGAATTGGAGTGGCCGGGTTAAATCCTCACGCTGGAGAACAGGGTTTGTTCGGTCGGGAGGAGATAGAGGAGATCGAACCGGCCATTCAACAGGCAAAGAAGGAAGGTCTCAATGTTGAGGGGCCTATTCCACCCGACACGGTCTTTTCAAAAATGCAGGGGGGTCAATACGATCTGGTTGTCGTCATGTACCATGACCAGGGACATATTCCAACGAAATTGATTGGCTTTCAGTATGATGACAAAACAAAAACCTGGGGCTCTATGTCAGGGGTGAACATCACCTGCGGTCTTCCCATCATTCGGGTATCCGTGGATCACGGGACAGCTTTTGGGAAGGCAGGAGAAGGCAGGGCAAACCCCGAGAGCATGATTCAGGCGATCAAAATCGCAGCGAAGTTAGCGCTAAAAAAATAGGGTTCCAGGATTCAAGCCTGCCTGCCGGTAGGCAGGGGTCCTAGGGTTCGAGTGAATTTTCTTTCTGATAGTTAAACCCTTGAACCCCTGCCTACCGGCAGGCAGGCTCGACCCCTCGAACCCTTTCTTATTCTACTTCTGCAATTCCGGAACGATCTTCTCGAAGTAATCCAGAACCTGTGGGTTACTCAGAGCATCTCTATTGAGAACCGGCCTCCCGTGGATGATATTGGTGACAGCGCTCTCCACCTTCTTCATATTCATCGTATAGGGAGCATCGGGCATTTCCATGACGATCGATGGGACGTGACGGGGAGAGGCCTTCTCTCGTAAGGTCTTTTTAATCTTGTCCATCAACTCCTTTGTTAAACTCGCCCCTGGAGCCAGCTTCACAAAGAGGATAATCCGCTGTTCGCCCTCCCAATTCTGTCCGATAGCCAGGCTGTCGGCGACTCCTTCGATCCTCTCCACGACATTATAGATTTCAGCGGTGCCGATCCGGACTCCGGAAGGTTTCAGAACAGCGTCGGAACGGCCGTAAAAAGTGATTCCCTTCGTGTCACTGTGAAAAACAACATAGTCACCATGGCGCCAAACATTGGGATAGTACTCAAAGTAGGCACTCTTGTATTTTTCCCAATTGGGATCGTTCCAGAAATAGAGCGGCATGCATGGAGCAGGCGCTTCGCATACCAGCTCTCCCTCCTTATCCCATACCGGTTTTCCGTTTTCATCATAGGCCTTCACCTTCATACCAAGGCCCCCGCCTTGAAGTTCCCCGGCATAGACACGTTGAATCGGGCTGCCAATGGCGAAACAGCCATTGATGTCTGTCCCACCAGCGATGGAGTTAAAATGGAGGTCCTTCTTGATCTCCCGATAGGCCCACTCAAAACCCTCTGCTGAGAGAACAGAACCTGTTTGAGAAATCTCTCTGAGGGAGGAAAGATCACAATTTTTCCCAGGTTGAATCCCTTCACTCCGGAGATAGTTGATATAGCTTGCGCTGAGGCCAAAAAAAGTTATCTTTTCGTCCTGTACCATTTTCCACATTGCATAGGCGTCAGGGTAGTTCGGGTTGCCATCATAGAGGACAATGGTGGCGCCTACGCCCAGTGCGCTGAGCAGCCAGTTCCACATCATCCAGCTACAAGTGGTGATATAAAAGACTTTGTCCTTGCGCTTTAAATCGCTGTGTAGCATAAGTTCTTTCAATTGGTGAAGTAAAATGCCCCCTGCCCCCTGTACCATGCATTTGGGTTTGCCGGTAGTCCCGGAGGAGAACATAATAAAAATGGGATGGTCAAAGGGTAATTGTTCAAATTCAAGGACTGGCTCTTTTTCCGGGGATAAAAAGTCTTCATAACGGACGGCATTAGGAATATTCCCAAGATCTGGATTAGTCCCCGTATAGGAAACAATGATGACTTTCTTAAGCGAGGGAATGCCTTTGGCCACCTCTGCCACATTTCCCAACGTATTGAAAGGTTTTGCCTTGTAAAAATAACCGTCCACTGAAAACAAAACCTTGGGCTCTATTTGACCGAGGCGATCCAGAGCAGCCTGGGGCCCGATGTCTGTGGCGCAAGAAGACCAGACAGCTCCAACACTGGCTGCAGCCAGCATGCCAATAGCCGTCTCCATCATGTTCGGCATATACCCTGCGACTCGGTCTCCTGACTGGATGCCTATTTCGCGCAAAGATTTTGCCAGCCGGGCCACTGTATGATAAAGCTCTCGATAGGTCATCTTCGCAGATTTTTGCGTTTCTCCTCTAAAAACAAAAGCCACCCGATCATCTCGATACCGCAGAAGATTCTCTGCAAAATTCAGCCTTGCCCCAGGAAACCACTTTGTCCCTGGGAACCTTTTCAAGTCATCCACCACTTGATCCCACCTTTTTGAGGCTTTGACGCCTGCAAAATCCCACATAGCGACCCAGAAGTCAGGAATCGAACTAACAGACCACTGATACAATTCATCGTAAGTTCTAAATCTTCTCCCATACTTTCTGTTCACAAATTTAATAAAACGCGCCATGTTAGCGTTCCTGATCTTATCTTGAGAGGGCACCCAAAGAGGCTTTTTTGCCCCTTTTATAGTTGACAAAGTTACGTTAACAGGTTTAATGGAGACCCTCTTAATGGGCTTCTTAGATGGCTTTGCTGAAGGTTTTATCAGGGGCTTCTTTGCAGGCTTCTTCAATGGTTTCTTCGCAACCTTTTTCAAGGGTTTTTTGGGTAGTTTTTTCAACGTTTTCTTCGAAGTCTTTTTTGCCATAGCCCCCCCTCCTTCTTTCAAAATTTTGCCTATTGCTTCACTTGCATATCACTCCTAAAATTCCCCGTCAAGAACAATTTGAAAGAGCTCTGAAAAACTACTTTTCGCTCACAAGGGGGGTAGGAGCGACTTCAGTCGCCTTAAATAGGAAGGCTAATGCCTCCCCTACCCACAGAAATCTCCTTGAAATCGAAAGGCTGAGGTTTAGGTTAAGGTTTAGGATAAGAGCGATAAAGAGGTCGACAAACCTTTAATTTTTAAAGCAGATATGTTATCTATTCCATTAACTTACCTTAGGGGGCGCACTGGGTGGGATTATTAACTGGACTAAAAATGCTTGATCTCTCAAGGCTTCTCCCAGGCCCTTACGCTTCCCTCCTCTTGGCTGACCTAGGAATGGAGATATTAAAGATCGAAGACCTTGAGATGGGGGACTACATGCGAAAGATGGGACCTGCCCGAAAAGAGGACAGTGCCTATTTTCTTGCTGTGAATCGGAATAAGAAGAGTATGACACTAAACCTCAAAGCAAAAGAAGGAAGAGGGATTCTCTTTAAATTGATTGATACTTACGACGTCATTCTTGAGAGCTTCAGACCCGGAGTCATGGACCGCCTTGGCATTGGATTCGAAGAATTGAAGAAAAGAAATCCCCGGATCATCCTCTGCTCCCTATCAGGATATGGCCAGGATGGACCTTATCAAGAGAGATCAGGTCACGACATCAATTACATGGGCTTAGGAGGGGTTCTTGAGCTAATTGGGGAGAAAGAGAAAGCCCCTGTTATTCCAGGCGTCCAGATGGCAGACCTCGGTGCAGGAGGAATGATGTCAGCCATTGCCATTCTTGCAGCAATCATCCACCGGGGGAAAACAGGAGAAGGACAACATCTCGATGTTTCCATGCTGGATGGGGTCATCTCATGGCTTTCTATTCACGCGGGAAAATATTTTATGGATGGAGAACTTCCCAATAGAGGAGAAATGTTCTTGACGGGGAGATATGCTTGTTATCATGTTTACGAAACGAAGGATGAACGGTACATGTCTCTGGGAGCCCTGGAGCCTAAGTTCTGGGGAAATTTCTGTGAAACGATTGAGCGGAGAGACCTGATCTATAAGCAGTATGCCGAGGGAGAGGAACGGGTCCGTTTAATTGAGGAAGTTCAAAACATTCTTCGGACCAAAACACAGAAAGAATGGGTTGACATTTTCAAGAGTGCGGATGCTTGTTGCGAACCCATTTTGAATCTTGAGGAGGTCTTCCATCATCCTCATGTGCTGCACCGCCAGATGGTGAAGGAAATTGAGCATCCTGTCGAGGGAAAGGTCCGGGCAGTCGGAAATCCAATTAAGTCGTCCCAGTATCCCCTTGAGATCCAGACTCCCCCTCCGAAATATGGAGAACATACAATGGAAGTTCTCAAGGCAGTAGGTTATTCTGAAAAAGAGATCCAGTATTTTAAGGATGTGAAAGCGATCTAACAAATCCCCCCTTTCCCCCCTTTGCTAAAGGGGGGTGTGGGGGGATTATTCCTGGCGTAGGATGTGAACCGTGGCCAAAATCGAAATTGATCGAGAGCGTTGCAAAGGTTGCGGGCTCTGCACGATCTCTTGCCCGAAGGAACTGATTCGGATGGGAGAAGAGATCAACCGGCAGGGATACTTCTTTGTGGTTTGGGAAGACAATGAGGTATGTACCGGTTGCGCAGTCTGTGGAGAAATCTGTCCGGATGTCGCTATTCGAGTCTGGAGGTAGCTGTTAAACTCACTGAAAAATGATAACACTTTAGCTCTTTGAAAAAACCTCCAATTATGTCATTCTCGTGAAAACGGGAATCCAGGAAATTCAAATATTTCTGGACTCCTGCTTTCGCAGGAGCGACAACTTTTCGGACTTTTTACGAAACCATCAAAAATCGCATCTGAGAAAAAAGGCTTAAGAATAAATGAATCAAGATCCTGAAAAATTATTAGTGAAAGGGAATGAAGCCATCGCCATGGCTGCCATTGATTCCGGATGTCTCCTTTATTTTGGATATCCTATCACTCCCCAGAACGACATTCCGGAGTACCTATCCAAACATCTTCCCCCTCTGGGCGGAGAGTTTATCCAGGCGGAGAGTGAAATTGCCTCCATCAATCTGCTTTTAGGCGCCTCTGCGACAGGGGCAAGAGCCATGACCTCCTCTTCCAGCCCGGGTATCTCCCTTATGCAGGAAGGGATCTCCTATATGGCTGGCAGTGAACTTCCAGCTCTGATTGTCAATATCTCGAGAAGCGGACCAGGGTTAGGTGGCATTTCCCCGTCTCAGGGGGATTATTTTCAAGCAACCCGTGGCGGAGGGCATGGAGATTATCGAGTGATTGTCCTTGCTCCTTCCACCGTTCAGGAGATGTATGATCTGACCTGTCTTGCCTTCAATCTGGCTGACAAGTATCGAAATCCCGCCATGATTTTGGGGGATGCCCTTATTGGACAGATGAAGGAGCCTCTCGTTCGAAAAAAATGCGAACCCATGGAACTTCCGCCAAAGGACTGGGCTCTTACAGGAGCGCAAGGAAGAAATCCCAACCGGTTAAAATCCCTCTATCTCCAGGATGGTGAACTCTCGGAGCATAACTGGAAACTCCATCAGAAATATGAACGGATGAAAAAGGAAGAGGTCCGCTTTGAATCCTTTGGGGTGGAAGATGCCCACCTGGTGGTCACCGCCTTCGGAAGTATGGCAAGGGTATCGAAAACTTCTGTCGAATTGGCCAGAGACGAAGGGATGAAGGTGGGTCTGCTGAGACCGATTACCTTATTCCCATTCCCCGAAGAGGCTTTCTATAACGTTTCCCAGCGGGTCAAAACGTTCTTAACAGTTGAATTGAATACCGGACAGATGGTGGAGGATGTCAAACTCTCGGTAGCCCGAGATGCCGAGGTCCATTTCTATGGAAGACCCCCGGGCTCCCTCCCCTCTCCGGAAGAAGTGTTGGGAGAGATTAAGAAATACCATCACTGATCGCAGATCGCAGATTTCAAATTTAAAAATCTGAAATCTGTCCCCTCACCCTTCCCCTCTCCCCTCAGGGGAGAGGGTGGGGGTGAGGGGGGTCATTTGGATTTGGAGTTTGGAATTTGTTTGGGGTTTGTAATTTGGGATTTGGAACTTAAATTCAAGACTTCGAAAGGAAGGCTTAGTTATGGATCTCGTCTTTAAGCGTCCCGAATGTTTAGTTGACGTTCCTTTCCATTTCTGTTCTGGATGTCACCATGGGGTTGCCCACCGTTTGGTGGCAGAGGCGATTGATTATTTCAAGATCAGAGAAAAGACGATTGGAGTCGCTTCCGTAGGTTGCTCCGTTTTTATGTACGACTATTTTAATATCGATGTCCTGGAGGCACCTCACGGAAGAGCTTCTGCAGTTGCTTCCGGAGTAAAAAGGGCCAAGAAAGACAGAATCGTCTTCACCTATCAGGGAGACGGAGATTTGGCGGCCATTGGAATTGCCGAGGGAATCCATACAGCCAATCGGGGTGAAAACATTACCATTATCTTTGCCAATAATGGAATCTACGGAATGACCGGAGGGCAGATGGCCCCTACCACCTTACTCGGGCAGAAGACTTCTACCAGCCCTTACGGAAGAGATTTTACCTACGATGGTTATCCCATCCGCATGGCAGAGATGCTTGCGACCCTGGAAGGAAGTGCTTTCGTAGCAAGGGTAGCAGTGAATAATCCTGCCAATCTGATGAAGGCCAAGAAAGCGATCCGTAAAGCTTTCCAGATGCAGATCGAAGAGATGGGTTTTTCCTTTGTGGAGGTATTATTGGCCTGCCCTACCAACTGGGGGATGACCGCTCTGGAAGCCAATCGCCGTGTTGGCGAAGAGATGATTCCCTACTTTCCACTGGGCATCTTTAAAGAACGGAAAATGGCTGATTACCTATAATAGGCAATTCGTCATGACGGCTTCATCTGCCGCGAACGATGTAAATTGATCAGTTTGTCATTCCTGCGCACGCAGGAATCCAGGATTTTCGATGGAAACAAAGGACGTCTGGATTCCCGTTCCCCGATTAAGGACTTCGAGGACAAGTTTCACGGGAATGACATAATGTAGAGAATTGACGGGAGTTTGAGCGATTGACTGATACCAACCGCTTCTATTATGACGTTATTATTTCGGGCTTTGGTGGACAAGGAGTACTGGTCATCGGAAACCTCCTGGCCTATGCCAGCATGAGAGAAGGCAAGCATGTCACCTACCTCCCCGTTTATGGAGTGGAGATGCGGGGAGGAACAGCGAACTGCACGATCGTAATCTCCTCACACGAAATTGGGTCTCCCGTAGTTGGAAGGCCCCGGGCCGCCATTGTCATGAATCTCCCTTCTCTGATAAAATATGAGCCTCTGATTTTTCCCAAGGGACTACTGATGATCAACACCTCTCTCATCGACCTTAAAGAAGCTTCCAGAACAGATATCGAACTTCTTCCTGTGCCGGTCAATGAGGTCGCCATCGAAAATGGAAACCCAAAACTGGCAAACATGGTGGCTCTGGGCGCTTTTATCGAAAAAACAAGACTGGTCCGGATGGACTCTCTGTTTGAGTCTTTGGAAAAGGTACTGGATGAACGTTATCATCATCTCATCCCGTCCAATATCAAAGCAATTGAGATCGGTGCGGAATATGTCCGTTCGCTTCCCTGAGTTCCCTTGCCCCTTACGGGAGGGTATAAGGTTGAGGTTTAGGTTAAGGTTTAGGTTTAGGAAAGACAAGGGAAGCGTTGTATGAACATCCTGCTTAAGAGGGGGGGACCATGGAAGAAGAACAAAAAGAATTTGAAGAGGTCCGCGTCGGAGAGCGGGTCAAGGAGTTGAGAGAACGAAAAGGGCTTTCGTTAAAGGAGGTGGCAGATTTAACCGGATTTTCAACCGCCTTACTCTCTCAGATGGAGAACCATCTCGTTTCTCCATCCCTTGGGACCATTATTAAACTGGCGAGAGCCCTGAGTGTAAAAGTGGGTGACTTCCTGGGGGAGACAGAGGGAGAACCCTTCACCATCGTGAGAAAGGACGAAAGGAAAATAGTCTCCCGCTTTGCTTCAAAGGAGGGAGTGAAGTACGGTTATTCTTACGAATCCCTGGGGTTCGATAAGAAAGACCGCCACATGGAACCTTTTATTGTGACGCTTGAGCCAGCGACCGTGAAGGCTGCAAAGACTTCTGTCCATGAGGGGGAAGAATTCATCTTTGTGCTGGAAGGGGAGATGGAAGTGATCTTAGGAAATCATACCGATATCCTTTACCCGGGAGATTCCATTTACTACGACTCGACCATTCCCCACAAAGTCCAATGCCATCAGGATAAGGTAACAAGAATCCTGGCGGTGCTCTATGCACCGAGTAGTTAAAAAAGCAGAAAGCAGAGTTAACAAATTCCCCTTTGTCCCCCTTTTCTAAAGGGGGAATTGGGGGATTAGAAGGCATGTGATCCATGAAACGATTCCCCGTTTTTCTCATCCTCATTCTACTCATCATCATCATATTTTCTGACAAAGGTTTCAGCCAGACACCTATCAAAATGGGAGCATTGATCCCTTTCACTGGCCGGTGGGAAGATTCAGGCCGGGAATGTGCAAAAGGAGTCTTAGACGCAGGGAAATGGATCAACCAACGAGGTGGAATTTATGGTAGGAAGCTGGAGATATCCCTCATCGAGGATACCTCTCAGCCTGCTGAGTTTATCGCTGCCTTCAGAAAATTGAACGAGGCTGATCGCATTCTTCTCCTCTACATTTACTCGCCGGAAACGGGTCTTGCTCTTCTCCCCTATATCCATTTTAATCGAATCCCCACCGTCATCAGTTCTTTCACTTCCGATTTAGCCAACACGGGAAAATATCCCTACGTCTTTTCAATCACGCCAACCCCTCTCGATCTATCGAAAATTGCCATGCGGTTTATCTCTGAGAGATCTGACGCCAAGATGAGAAAACCCAAAGTCGTCTTTGTCGGATCTGCTGACCATCACGGCAAACATTTCTTAGAAGATGCGAGGGGATATGCCAAGACCTTGGGAATTGACATCGGACCGGATTTCCTGATCTCCGATCCATCGTCGACAAAGAGCATTTCAGCAGCTCTTGAAGCGATAAAATCCTACAATCCTGACTTCGCTTATGTGAGCCTCTCTTCAAAAGAGGCCTCTTTCCTGCTTCAGGAAGCCAAGGGAATGGGTTTTCAGACTAAGTGGATCTGCAGTATAAGGGCGTTTGATGAAAATCTTTTCGCCTTTGATGGAGTCTTGGGAGTGCAGCCCATTTCTCCCTTTGGAGAAGACATCCCGGGGATGGTGGACATCAAAGAAGCTCATCGCCGGTGGCACCCTCACGACTCTCATACCCTTTCTTATGTTGAAGGCTGGACCACCATTCAGGTGGTTGCAGAAACCATGGGGCGATCCCTTCCAGAATACATGCTCTCCCGTGAGAGGGTGAAAGGGGTATTGGAAGGTTTCAAGGATTATGTCACGGGAGGTCTCGTCCCACCCCTGACCATCACCCCCAAGGATCATCGGCCCAGTGTGGAATCGAGAATGTTCATCATCAAAGACGGAAAGCTATCGAGATATTCCAGCTTCATCTCTATTGCCAGGTAAGGAGAGAACTCGAAAAAGTCCTCTCTTTGGGTCATTCTGAGCGATAGCGAAGAATCTAAGGATGCAATAACACTGAATTTCATAGACTCTTCACTTCGTTCAGAGTGACAAATTCTCCGTTTTCTTAGAGACTCTTACAATTATCTTGACAAAAGTCCTTGTGGGTAGGGGAGGCTTTAGCCTCCCTATTTAGGGCGACTGAAGTCGCCCCTACCCCACGAGACTGAGGGATTACTGAGACCCTCACAATTATCTTGACAAAAATCCTTGATAAAAGTAAAAAAATAAAACATTTAACGAATCGCAATTGAGAGGGGAATTTCTATCAAAAAAGGAGGGAGGAATATGAGAAAGAAAGGTTGGTTATTGGTCGGAATCTTATTTCTTGTTTTCAGTCTTTTTGTCATCTCATTTACACAATTCGACGCAAGAGCCCAAGGAAAGCCCATTGTCATTGGAGCCCCTCTATCTACAGCCTTTCTCTATGGCTGGGATGCAGCAAGGGCGATCACCCTGGCTACAGAGGAGATCAATGCCCAAGGAGGAGTAACCATTGGTAAAGAGAAGAGACCACTTAAGATTGAAATAATGGATACTCGTGACCTTGAGCCTGGAGTGCCGGTCAGCGATGCCTTGCTGGTCGTGGAGAAACTCATATTGGAAAAGAATGCCGATTTTATCGTGGGTGGCCCTGTTCGATCTGAAGCCGCTCTTGCGGCAATGGACTTACTCTCCAAGTATAAGAAAGTATCCATATTGACGACAGGGGTTCTAACCCCGGCCTATCACAAGCGGGTGGAAGCCGAGTATGATAAATTTAAGTATTGCTTCCGAATCTCCGGTGAAGTGGGCTGGATGGTGGTGGGGGAATTCATCCCCTGTCTTATGGATATTAAAGCGAAACATAATCTCAACAGACTCTTTATTATGATCCAGGATGTAGCCCATGCACGTGCGGGAGGGGACCTCGTTGAAAAAATGTCTAAGGAGAGAGGATGGGAGGTTCTGGGTAAAGAGGTTTACCCAACTGGAACAACAGATTATTCTGTGGGATTAATGAAGGCCAAAAAAGAAAATGCCCAAGTGATCCTCATCTGGATGGATATGCCTGAAACTTCCATTCTCCTAAAGCAATGGTTTGATATGAAAATCCCTGCGCTTCCCTATGGCACAATCATTTCTGCTGCTGAGGAACCCGGATTCTGGAAGGCCACAGAAGGCAAAGGTGAATACGCCATGGCCAGTGTCGTCAATGCGGGAAATGCTCCATCGAAAGCGACCCCTTGGACGATGAAGTTTGTTGAAGCCTATACAAAGAGATGGAAGACAGAACCTGAAGGTTATGGGACTTCATCGAGCTATATGGCGGTCTATACTCTGAAAGATGCCATTGAACGAGCGGGTTCCCTTGATTCAGGCGCCGTGGTAGCAGCCCTTGAGAAAACAGACTTGATGGGAGTCTATGGTAGAATAAAATTTAATCCCAAGAACCACCAGGTCATTCCCAGCGTTGATCCAAATGAGGGCGCTGTAGGAACAATCTTCCAGTGGCAAAAAGGGAAGAGGGTTGTGGTTTTCCCGCCCAAAATCGCAATGGGCGAGGTCAAACTTCCTCCCTGGATGAAGAAGAAGTAGGGTTTGCTCACTTAGATTGTCATTGCGAGGAGGGTAGCGACGTGCCTGCACGCCGAAGTGCGTTACGGCACGCAGGCGTGGCAATCTCACATAAAGTGTCATTCTGAGCCTTTTGCCTCATGTCATTCTGAGCGAAGCGAAGAATCTAACTGAGATCCTTCGGGCGGTGCCCTCAGGATGACTGGCTGGCGGTCAGAGTGGTTCGCTCGCAATGACCTTGTTGAGGAATGAGGGGGTGAGGGGGAAACCCCTCCCCCTTTTGTGTTGGAATAATGGAATAATGGGTTTAACTAAAACTTAAGATTTGACCACCGAGATCTAAGTTCTTCTGGTTTCTCCAATATTCCAATATTCCATCATTTCATCATTCTGGTTGTTTTGCTATGGACATCCTCATCTACGGCATCATCAATAGTTTTTCCCTTGCCTTGATGGCCATTGGGTTTACTTTGGTCTATGGAATTTGTCGCCTCCCCAATTTTGCCCATGGTGCGCTCTATGTGATTACGGGTTTTGTCGTCTGGTGGCTCCTTAATAAACTTCATCTAAATTATTTTGTTGCCATCCCGCTTGCCTTAGTCCTAATGGGTTTGGTGGGTGCAGCCATCTATCGATTTGTTCTCATCCGCGTGAGAGGCATGGCCACCTCTGAGATTATCGCCACCTATGCTTTGGGATTGGCTGTTCTCGAATTCTTGCGTTGGGCAGGGTTCAAAGGGATGACCTATACGCTTCCTGCTTTCATTGAAGGAAGCGTCACGATAGGAGGAGTTCCCGTTGACCTCCAACGAATCATTGTTATAGGGATAGGGATCGTCGTGGTCTCCTTCATGTGGCTCTTCACCCATTTCAACAGAACCGGCTTGGCATTGAGAGGGATGGCGCAGGATGAACATGCTGCCATGATGCTGGGAATAGATTCTGACTGGATGGCCGTCATTGCTATGGCCATGGGATCTATTTTAGCCGGACTCTCCGCTATCGCTTTACTTCCTTTAGGCAACATTGTTGTTGAGGCGGGTTACAATGTACTCATTCTCTCGATCGCTGTATGCATTGTGGGCGGATTGGGAAGCTGGGTGGGAGCGATCTTAGCCGCCTTTATCATTGGATTCCTCCAAATCATTGCCGCTTACGTCCAGTCCCATTTCCAGATGGTCGTGGCGCTCCTGGCGATTATTGTAACTCTTATCCTAAGGCCTTCCGGACTCTTTGGTAGACAGAAGGAACTGGAGGAAAGGGTTTAGACTCAATTCTCAATGCAAAGTGCAAAATGTAAAATAGGTCTATCAGAAAGCTTCATCTCCATTTTTCAGTTCTTTTTAGATTTCGATTCTGTCATTCCCGTGCAAACGGGAATCCAGAAATAGTTATTACAAAAAGATTTGGATTCCTGCATGCGCAGGAATGACAAAAACAGAGGCAAGAAATTTGAATATTCAGGAAAAACGTAAAGAGAGGCTGGATCGTGGCATCAAGGTGCGGACAGAAGGGATCTATGCCGTCTCCTCATGGCAAGAGGTCACTTACCTTGTCCTTCCGAGATTGGTTCTCATCGCGGGCCTCCTTCTCCTCCCCCTTCTCATGCCAAACCTCTATTGGAATAGTGTCATCTCCACGGTCGGTATATATGCCTTACTAGCCCTTGGGTTTGACTTCTTAGCCCATTTTGTAGGACTGGTCTCCCTGGGAGGCGCCTTCTTTATCGGGGTAGGTGGATATACTGCGGCCATCCTCAATAAATCCTTGGGTCTCTCACCTTTTTTCACCATTCCCATGGCCACCCTGGGTGGAGCTATTATTTGTACCCTTCTTCTTCTTCCTGCCCTTCCTCTCAGAGGAGTCTACTTTGCCATTGTGACGCTTATGTACCCCCTGGCTCTCAAGGAAATCATAGTAGCATTAAATATCCTGGGTGGAACAGATGGTATCCTTGGGGTGGCCAGCTTTCCTAACCGATGGATTGAACAGTATCTCATCATCTTGATCCTTATCTTTGCACTATTCGGGTTAAGGAGATTAGTCAATGAGGATATTGGACTCGTGTTCCGCGGAGTCAAGGATAATGATCAGTCTGTCAGAGCCTCTGGATTAAGCATCACGCTATACAAGGCGATTGCCGTTTTCATTGCTTCTGGGCTTGGTTCTCTCGGAGGAGCCTATCTTTCTCATAAACATATGTGGTCAGGAATATCCCAATTCGCCCTCGATTTCTCCATCATTCCTATTGCGGCAACGGTGATCGGCGGAGGAGGAACGCTGGTAGGTCCTGTATTGGGTTGTTTCCTCCTGGTCCCCATCTCAGAATTTTTACGAGCCTTTGGAACTTTGAGAATTGTTTTCTATTCCGTGATCCTGATGGCGTTCATTATGTTTCGGAGCGAAGGTGTCATGGTCTACGCTCAGCGGAAATACCATCAGTTTGAGAGGTGGGTCAAGGTATGAGCGGAGATGAAATTCTCCAGGTGACAAAGGTTTCCAAGTCTTTCGGCGGCGTCCAGGCACTGCTGAACGTCAGCTTCAATGTTGAGCAGGGCGAGGTCTTTGGGATCATTGGTCCCAATGGATCCGGAAAGACAACGCTCATCAATTGCGTCACGGGTTTTATCAAGATGGATTCTGGCAAAGTTCTCTATAAAGGGAAAGACATTAGTAACAAGGCCCCCAATCAGATTGCTAATCTTGGCGTCACAAGAACTTTCCAGATCATGAGGCCTTACTACAGCCTGCCCGCTTATAAGAACTTGGTTATTCCTCTCTTCTCACCGAGAGCCAGAAGAACGGGTGGATGGAGGGGAGGAGGCAAACTCGGAGATCGGGAAACGGTCAGCATCGATATTCTGGAGGAGATCGGCTTTGAGCGGGACTCCTTTGTTCCCTATAAACTCGCCTCCAGCTTGCCAACGGGTTATCTGAAGCGCCTTGAGCTGGCCCGATGTCTTGCCCTGAGGCCTGATATCATCCTGTGTGATGAGGTCTTTTCGGGACTGAGCATGAGCGAAATTGCGAGTATGGTCCCCCTTATTGAAAAGTTACAGATGGATGGAATTACCCTGGTGATGATCGAGCACCGGTTGAGAGAACTTTTCCGGGTAGCCAGTCGGGTCATGGTCATGAATTTCGGAGAAAAGCTAACAGAAGGCATCCCGGAGGACGTGATGAACGACGAAAGAGTCAAACAGGCCTACCTAGGATCGGAGAAGTTACTCGATTATACCTTTGAAGGCTAAGAAAAAGATCATTGTAAAATTGCCAATTATCAATTAACACTTTCCCCTCACCCTTCCCCTCTCCCCTATGGGGAGAGGGCGGGGGTGAGGGGAAAGATTGCTAGTACAAGCGCATTGATTCGTTATACCCCCCACCCCACCCTCCCCCTCAAGGGGGGAGGGAGAGGGTGGGGGTTTGGGATTGTATGAAGAGTGACAACTTAGAAAAAGAGCTAACGTTTACACGCTTTGATCGGATGTGTGATAAGTATCCAGATCAGTCAGCCATTATTTATCTCGGTGAAAGGTTCTCCTACAGCAGGCTGAAGGATCTCATCGATCGATTTGCTACTTCGTTAGCTCAGTTGGGGATTGGCAAAGGCGATAAAGTGATGCTCTATATCTCAAATTCTGTCCAGTGGGTCATTTCATTTTTTGCGATTCAAAAGATTGGAGCCATTGTGATCCCCGTTCCCCCGATTTATACCTCCTTTGAAATAGAATACATGATCAACGACTCCGGAGCGGAAACAGTCATCTGTCTGGATACGAATTTCGGTTACGTCAAAGAAATATTTTCCAAAACCTGTCTAAAAAGAGCCATTGTCACCAATCTGATTGACCTCCTCCCTTTGTGGAAGCGAACCGTAGGTTTTCTCTTCGACAAAATCCCGCGGGGAACGGTGGACAGGGATAAGAACATCTATTCGTTTAAAAATCTGCTTAAGAATCCACCTCAGAAAATTGATGTTCAAATCGATCCCATGAAAGACCTCGCCTATATTCTTTATACCGGAGGGACAACGGGGTTTCCTAAGGGAGTGCCGGGCAATCACACTGGTATGACGTCTTATGTGAATGACGTGACGGAAGAGGTGGCTGGAGGATATCTTAAGGAGGGAGAAGATACCTATATTGCGATCAATCCTCTTTTTCACATCATGGCTCTTGGTCTCTTCGTAGCCATCGGCTTAAATTGTGGCAATACGACGGTCATCATGCCCATTCCCCAGGTCGATGCCATCTTACAAGCAATACAGAAATATAAAACAAGATGGATTCTGGGAGTCCCTGCTCTCTATCGTATGATTTTGGAAAACGATCGCTTGGATCAGTACGACCTGAGTTCTTTAAAATACTGCTACTGCGGAGGGGATGTTCTTCCCATCGAGGTCTTCAAGAGATGGAAAGAACTTTTCGGGCTTTCCATCTATCAAGTCTATGGGTCAACAGAGGCGGGCCATGTCACCTACTCCCGTTTAGATAGAGAGCCTGAGCTCATGTCTATCGGTTTACCCTTAAGGTCCAGGAAATGCCAAGTTGTTGATGCCGATACTTTGGAACCGGTCCCTGTGGGTGAGATAGGAGAATTAGTGGTGACCTCGGACCATACGGTAAAGAACTATTGGAATAAGCCGGAGGAGACAGAGAGGTCTTATGTTCAGATAGATGGGACGACTTACTACCGTATGGGAGATTTTGTGCGCCAAAACGAAAGAGGAGAGATCCAATACGTTGAGAGGTCGGCAGATATCATCAAGTATAAAGCCTATCGGGTGTCCGCCTCTGAGATTGAAGCGGTGTTGCAAGATCACCCCACGGTCATCGGTGCCTGTGTGGTAGGCGTCCCTGATTCCAAGGTGGGAGAGCGGATTAAAGCCATGGTCGTCCTCAAAGAAGATGCGAGAGGAGTAGATGCCTCTGAGCTGATCAAATGGTGCCGTGAAAGACTCGCCCCCTATAAAATCCCCCAATATATCGAATTCAGAGATATGTTACCCAAGTCAAAGGTTGGAAAACTCCTAAGGCGGGAAATCCGAGAGGAAGAAAAGAGAAGGATAACGAAAGAGAAAAAATAGTCCACATTCAATGTCAAATGTCAAAGCCCAAATTTCAAATCAAGTTCAAATTTCAAACTTCAACTCTTAAACATTTTGACATTTAAGCATTTGTCATTCATTTGACATTTGAACTTTGGAATTTGGCATTTTATTCTTGTAACCCTGACGGTGGGAAGAGACGAACATGGGGATCTATGATGAACCTTTGATGCGGTCCTTTGAACGAGCCTGCGAGAAGTATCCGGACCGTACGGCGATCATCTATATCGGGGAGAAGTTTTCCTACCGAAGGTTGAAGGAATTAATCGATCGGTTTGCCACAGCACTGTACGATTTGGGCGTCAGAAAAAATGATAAGGTGATGCTTTACATTCCCAATTGCCCCCAGTTTCTGATCGGATATTTCGGTGCCCAACAAATCGGAGCGATCCCGGTTCCGGTCTCACCCATTTATACACCTTACGAGATAAAATACCTCATCAACGATTCGGGAGCCGAGACGGTTTTATGTCAGGACACGAATTTCAGATATGTTAGAGAAGTCTTCCCGGAGACCGGTTTAAAGAGAGCCATAGTGACAAACTACGTGGATTTACTTCCGTGGTATAAGCGAATGGTCGGTGAACTGTTCGACAAGGTCCCCGATGGCGTTGTTGAACGAGATGAAAATATATACTTCTTTAACTCCCTCATCCATAAATATCCACCCGCCCCCCCCAAGGTGGATATCACCCCGGGGGAACATCTTTGCTACATTTTATATACAGGTGGAACGACAGGATTTCCCAAAGGCTGCCCTTCCACTCATACCGGTATGGTCTCCTTCGTCCAGGAGATTCGTGATGTAGGCGAAGGCTTTATCGAAGAGGGGAAAGAGGTATTCATCATGGTGAACCCTCTTTTCCACCAGATGGCCCAGGGCGTCATTCTGGGAATGGTCCTGAACAAGGGGAATACGGCTGTCCTAATGCCTATCCCTCAGGTCGATGCCATTTTAGATGCCATACAGCAATACAAGGGAACGCTTTTTCTTGGGGCCCCTACCCTTTACCGCATGATTTTGGAGAATGATCGTGTGGACTTCTATAACCTATCCTCCCTTAAGTACTGCTGGAGCGGAGGGGATGTCCTTCCTCTCGAAGTGTATAATCGGTGGAAGAAAAAATTTGGGGTGCCCATCTACCAGGTCTTCGGTTCTACTGAAGTGGGCTTCGTTGCCATGAGCCCCCTCGATAGGGAACCCATTCCCGGGAGTTTAGGGCTTCCATTACCATCCAGAGAAGTGAAGGTCGTGGATCCCGAAACACTGGATGCTGTCCCCCAGAATACACCAGGGGAACTTCTCGTTACTTCTGAATATATTCCGAAAGAATACTGGAATAAGCCTGAAGAAACGGCTGCCTCTTATGTGAAATTGGATGGCAAGGTTTGGTATCGAATGAAGGACTTCGTCCGAAGGGATAGTGATGGACAACTCTATTACATGGACCGTAGTGCGGATGTCATAAAATATAAAGGATATCGAGTCTCATGTTCTGAGATCGAAGCCGTATTGCAGGACCATCCCGCTATCGTGGGAGCGTGCGTGGTTGGTGTTCCTGACCCAAAGGTAGGGGAACGGATTAAGGCTATGGTGGTTCTAAAACACGATGCCAGAGGAGTTGGTGCAACAGAGCTATTGAAATGGTGCCGGGACAGACTCGCCCCCTACAAAGTTCCGGGCTACATTGAATTTCGGGATATGCTGCCTAAATCAAAAGTTGGTAAGCTCCTCAGACGTGAAATCAGAGAAGAGGAGCGGAGGCGAATTGAAAAAAGCGAGAGAACGATTCAGGTGTAAAGCAGAATTTCATTGGCCGTTAATTTTTATCTATCTATTCTAAAGAATCCTTCCAAATTTCTTCACACCTCTCTGAATGTTTATCATGACACTTTGTCCTGAGAGTACAGATTTGTTCTTTGCATATGGATAATCTTATTCATACATAATGATATATCGAACTAACCCAATTGGGATTTCCGAAAAAGTCTTGGAATCTCGAACAGAAGAACTCTGTGTAATCTTTCATAAAAATCTGTGAAATCAAGGGGAGTTTTAGGAGTTTTTCAAGCCTCCCAATTCTTTTATTGACAAATCGTCCATTTCCTGATAAACACTTTGTTTAAAAGCCCAACCCGATAAAGCCAAACCTTTCGCGAGGGGGGGACGGAAAGCTGCGGGTCTTCTGAGAAGACGGCCGAGCTGCCGAAGAATTTATCTTTGGTAGTTCGGCTTTTTTATTTTGAAACGGTTCAGTTAAACGCAGGAAATGTCAGTCGTTTCGACCAAATCAAATAAGAAAGAGAATTAATTATGGTCGCTTACGAGTTCTACCGGCGTGATGAAAAAGGGAATAATCACTTTATTTGGATACTTCCAGAAAGGAGGAAGAATCCCAAGAGAATTACCCAGGAATCGATCATGAATTGGGGAAAAAAGGCCGCCATCGATAGTCAAGAAGTTAAAGATCTCTTTTTCGTCCGGGTAGAATTAGATGAAGTTCAGATAGAATCCCGTGGTGTCATCCCACTTTCGGAACTCAGGAAAAAGTTTAAGAGATATATAAGGTGAAGCTCCCCGTGCTTCCGCGCTGGGCATCCTGGCGAAGGCGAGGCAAAAAAAGAAGTTCTGGTTATAAAATCTTTTCTCTCTTCCAATCAGTACATTTCTGTTCAATGATTTTCTTATCCCAATCCACAATACGATGTTGATTTGTTGTGGAATTACGTCCGCCCGCTCTTGAATCAGGCCCCTCCGAGCGTTTTGCTTAAGAATGAAGCACATCTAAGTTCCGAAATCCATTGATAAACTGTAATATTTTTATTTTTCGTGAAAAGTCTGATCCTTTCCGCTAGTTTTGATAATGTCCCTATGACACAGAAAAAACTCCAGATAGGCCGTTTGACGGAATTCTTCGTGGGTTTTCATAAAAAAATATCCAAACAAAGCAAAATACCTGGCCGACCAAGGAAGGAATGACTGGAGGGATCGGTTTGATTTGAAATGATGGAGGCACGGATAGCCAACACTTTCGTTCGACTTGAGCTCACGACGAAGTCCAGTCCCGACGAAAATCCGGTTGCCGGACAATCCCGCCTTAGCGGGACGGCCTATCGGGTTCTCGAAATCGCTGCATTCATCCCTGCCGATCCTGCCTATGGCGGGACGGGGCATTCTGCAGCGTTTTAGTAAATCTTTGCAAAAGCCAGCAATTATCATATGATGATATAAGTTTTTTCTTCGCATGTATTAGCCTAACGATAAGCAGATAAACGCACAATCCACAATGCTTTTCCCGATAGGAGATTCAAATTATGAAGGTCAACTATTATCCCGATACCGACTCACTTTACATTGATCTCTCTGAAAAACCGAGCGCGGAGAGTAGAGAGATTTCTGAAGGCGTGATCCTCGACTACGATTCGGAAGGGAATTTGGTAGGCATTGACATCGACAACGCCAGTAAGAAAGTCAATCTAAAAGAACTCACTCTTGGCAGAGTACCAGCTGAGATCCGCGCAGTGGCGGCCCAATAATCTGGTCCGGTTGCGATTTGGGGTCTTTAACCTTGATATTTTAAGGAAATGTAAAAAACCAAGCTTCACCCCTTGTCCCATTGAAATTAAGAAATAAGGGAGCGTGCAGTTTCCTTCCTAAACTTTTGTCCCGCAATCAATCACCTCAAATGCTAGCCAACAAGTTGATCCCTCCATTTTAAACTATAAGTGCCTTTACACGATTTGGCAGCAATTTCCTTGAGTGTACACTTCCCACCTTTTTTCACAAAATTCCTTGACAGAATTATATATTTTTACTAATAAACAGCTGCTTTCCCTATCATTAATATGTAAAACAGTAGGACCAGTACTTCAGGATATGTAAATGATCGGCATAGGATCTGGGCTCAGGCACCTGGTTTATGGGAAAAGTGGGGGGAAAAATTGGAAAGTCTGGTTCTTCGGAATTCGAAGACCAGGGTTTTTGTGTTTTTAGGGAAATGATACAGCACTTTTGTGGAAATCATTTCCCATCTTAATAATGTTCATTTTTCACAAACCAATGTCTAAGAGCCGATAAATTACTAAGAAGCTTACTGATTTCTTATCCTCTTCTAAAAGAAAGATTTGGTGGTACGAAATTTGCTTTTTTCTTTAACAATAAGCACATACAAATCCAAATAAAGAGAAATTCTTAGAGAAGATATGGTAGCGTATGAATTTTATTGGCGTGATGAAGTAGGAAGAGACCACCTCATCGGGTTAGTACCAGAGAGAAGAAAAACACCGGAGAGGATAACTCCGGAATCAGTCTCAAAGTGGGTAAGAACGTTCTTAGATGATATTGCCGATTTCGATTTCAATAATGTCCATATCATCAGGAGAGATTTAAAGTTCACAAGTCCATTTCTCGATTGACTTGCGAGATTCCTGGTGGTCTCCAACTGGTGGAAAATTTAACAATCAACCTTTGGGAGAGAGTTCCGAGGGTAGTGTTCCAAAGGGTGACAATATGAAAGCCTCTAGCAGGGTTATACCTTACTGGAGGTTTTTTGTTTTATTACACAAAATATAATAGACAAATGGGAGACACCTTCCGGATTATTAGAATAAACTATGTTCACTAAAGTGAAACGAAGGATCCAGGATCGGCTGATACAATATGCATCCCGGCTCCGCTTTCCAAAGTTACTGGCGCTGGCTGCATTCGTGTTCGTTGTAGATTTGATTCTCCCGGATGTCATCCCCTTCGCAGATGAAATCCTACTGGGATTGGTCACGCTGCTTCTGGGCACGCTGAAAAAGCGAAACCCG
>Ga0315282_10004369_pt1 | contig 24637 bp, 20 predicted proteins | sample YL17G07_20_MG_FD_203693 | JGI IMG/M metagenome (GOLD analysis project Ga0315282, IMG submission 203693) | Sediment microbial communities from Yellowstone Lake, YNP, Wyoming, USA - YL17G07_20 | ecosystem: Environmental > Aquatic > Freshwater > Lake > Sediment | place: USA: Wyoming | collected... | reverse complement strand
TTCGGCTGCGCCGCGGATGATATCCTCGCGGTTGACGGAACGGGCGAAGGCCTTGTCCTTCATCTTCTTCCTCACCGAGGGCGCCTCCACCTCGATGATGCTCTTGCCCGGCTTCACCAGCGCGCAGGCGGTCAGGAACCCGGCCACTTCGTCCACCGCGTAGAGCGTCTTGGCCATCAAGGTGTCGCGCGGAACGCCGGTATAGTCGGCATGGCCGAGAATGGCGCGGCGGACGTGCTCGGGATAGCCGCGCTCGGCCAGGATTTCCGCGCCGCGATAGGGATGCTGGTCGGCGGTCGGGTAGCGCTCGTAATCGAAATCGTGGAGCAGCCCCACCGCGCCCCACAGGTTCTCGTCTTCGCCAAACCGGCGGGCGTAGGCGCGCATGCAGGCCTCCACCGCCAGGGCATGCTTGATCAGGCTTTCGTTGGTGGTGAATTCGCGGAGAAGCGCCAGCGCCGAATCTCGGTCCATGTCCGCAATGTACCATATGCGTCACCGGCCGGATGAATACAAAAACGGTTGACAATGTTTGAACAACGCGGCACAATGGGTGACGGCGATTCTTCCTCGGCAACCCGGCGTTGCTTTCCACTGAAACCTACTCTCTTCCTGTCGCCGCCCCGCTGCCCCTTGCGGAACGGCCCGTGATCCGTTGCGCCCGATGTCGCCTGGTGCAGTACCTGGGCGCGCGCATCCGCTGCCCGCGCTGTCTGGCTGACCTGGTCGTACCGGCGCCCGAACCGCCCGCGCCGGAACCGGTCGGGCCGCCCAACGTGGCCGCCGGCGTGCGCTGCTGGCGCCGGGTGCGCGGCCTGACACAAAAGCAACTGGCTTTCGCCTCCCACTTACCCCGGACCTACATTTCCCGCATCGAGAACGGACGTATTGTCCCCGGGTTGCTGACCCTGGAGCGCGTCTCCATTGCGCTGGAAGTCGGCCTGCCCGCCCTCCTGACGGCAGCATCGCGTAACGGCAACAACAACGGGAGCGGCAGCGGGAACGGGAACGGGAACCGGCACAACGGCAACGGCCAGGAGAAGGGCAACGGATACGGATATCCGATTTCCCTCTCCGCCAGCCACGCCACCATCTATCAGGAGCCGCACGCCTGCCTCAAGGAACTGTTGCGCTACAGCGGCCTGTTGAGCGGCGGCCAGCGGCGGCAAGTCCTGAGCCGGGTGCGGGAGCTGGCTGCGCCGCGCTTGGCGATGTCACACTAGAGTAAACACCGGAGCAGGGCGTCCTCCAGGCGCTTTTGTTACGGTTTGAAACATCCTTAATACCTGACGATCTCCGGGCTGGACCCGGCTGGCGGGAACTAACTCTCTGTAAATAAGCCAGTTACCTCCTTCCTCACCATTTGGTAGCCAGCGTGCTCCTTCTTGGGCGGCATAGTGCTGCCAAGGAGGGCGAACAAGAAGGCGCATATAGCGTCACAGGGACGTTGTTGAAAGAAATTTAACAAAAAGGGTCGAAGTGTATACTTCGGAAGCTGTCTTTGTCCCTATACGGACAGAGGAGGTTTTCCGAAGATGCACAAGATCCTGATTTCGATTCTGTTCGCCCTGGTTCTGGCGCTGGCCGTGGTAGGGGTGAAGAAAATGGTAAGTCCAAACCCCGCTCCGCCCAGCAACCAGACGCTGATGGCCGATGGCGGCGCACCCCGGCCCCCGATCCCCTGGTAGGCCGCTTTTGCTGATCCGGTCGTTCCGGGAGGCAAGAGCGGGCGGTGATGGGGGCTGGTTGTGGTAGGATGGGCAGCCCCCATGTTCGCGGCAATCGACGGAGTCATCAGTGTTACGGTAATCGCGCTGGCGCTGGCCATGCTCGTGATCAGCGCGACGCAGGGGTGTTTGCGCCGCTATTTCTTCCTGAACCTGTACGTCGCCGTCATGCTCCTGGTGGATGGCGTACGGTATGCGGCGCTGTACCGCTGGGGCTACTCTTCAGTGGAGTATTTCTGGGCCTTCTTCCTCACCGACGCGCTGCTGGTGGCATCCACGTATCGCTTGATTCTCAGCTTCTTTGAGGTCGTCTTCCGGGACACTCCGGCAGCGGGCTACGTGCGCAAGGTGCTGTTGTTCTTCGTCATCATCATCGGCCTGATGTCCTACGCGATGATTTCGCGCACGCTGCCGAGTTTCCGCTCGCACCTGATCGTCGAGTTTCTGCAGAACATGTATTTCGCGGCCGTCCTTCTGGCGGTTCTTTGCTGGATCGCGCTGCAGCACCTGCGGGTGCACGACCGCCAGTTGGGTTTTCTGATTGCCGGCCTGGGGCTGTCGCTGGGGGTCCAGACGGCCGCCTGCGCCCTGCAGAACCTGTTGCCGCAAGAGACGTTTAACAACTGGGATCCCCTGCTGGCCCGCCTCTCGACCCTGACCACGGTGGTGAAGCTGGGCCTGTGGTGTTACGCATTGGGCTGGATATCCGAAGAAGTGCCCGCGGAACGGCGGCAATACGTTCCGGCGGAAGCCGAAGCGGGAAGCGGCGGTTGAAATGTTCGCCAGCATCTTCATTCTCGCATTCTCGGTGGGCGCGCTGCTCTACTGGGCGCGTTACGCTTGCCTAGCTGTCCTTCGAGGGGAGCGCAGTGCTGAGGAGATCGCACGGCTGGCGGAAGCCAACCGGCTGGAATTCCAGCGGGCCCGCAAACTGCTGGAGGCCGGCGCCGATCTGGCTTCCTGCGACAGCCTGCGCGACTCGCTCCGGCACGATTTCCTGGCGCTGACCTACCTGCTGCGCTACGCGGCCACCCTGCACGTCGGCCGGTACAGCAACGAGGAGCGGTTGCTGGTGGTCGATTTCCACCTGATGCGGGTGCTGTACCGCGCCACTCGGGCCTTGTCCCCCCGCACGGCCCGCTATGCACTGCTGGAGATGGCCTCCATCCTTGAGTATTTCGCCGCCGTAATGAATCACCGCATGGCCGCCTTTGCCGCCAGGATGATTCAAGTGTAGCCAGGCGCCAGGTGTTGGAGTTCTGCCTACTGCCTCCTGCTTACTGCCTGCTGTCTCCAGCCTCGTTATAATGACTTGATGCGTTCCGGAACTTGCGCGCTGGCGCTTCTGTGCGCCGCGGCCGCGGCGAGCCAGACGCCGGTGCCGGTGGGGCGGATTTCGGGCAGCGGTTTCCGCGTGACCGGGCAAGTCGAGTTTGCCTCCGACGGCAGCACGTTGCTGCTGAGCGGCACGGAAGTGGAGGTGCGCGGCGGGAGCGCCCTGTTGCAGGTGGCCGGCGGGGAGGCGCGCTTCTGCGGCCCCCTCAAGCTCATCGTTTTGAAGAGCGCCCGGCCCGACGCGCCGCAGGCGGCCCCCAAGCCGGACGCGGACATGCCGTTGCTGTTCGCCCTGTTCAGCAGCGACAGCGGAGCTGTTGAGCTGGATTACACCGGAGCCGCTGCGTACACCGTCCAGACCCCGTTCTTCAGCGTTTCCACCCTGCCGATGGCGGAACCGACGGCGCGGAAAGCGGCAGTCCGCGTCGGCGCCGGCGGCGAAGTCTGCGCCGCCGCCTACGCGGGCACACTCCGCGCGCGGGAACAGATCGGGACTTCGGATTTGTTGATCCCGCCCGGCAAGGCCATGCTGGTCCCGGCGGCAGGCGTGGACAAGGCGACGCCGGTGGAAGCGGCTTTGTGCGGATGCAGCCCCGCCGGCCGCAAGGCCGAAGCACCCCCGGCGGAAAAGCGCGCGCCGGCGCCGGTGGCAGTTGAAAAGGGCGCGCCGTCAGAAAGCGATACCACCATTGCCGCGGCCCCGCTGGTCTACAAGGCCGCGCCGGGCGCTGCGGCGCAAGCGGCCGCGCCGCCCAAGGAGCCGGAAGTGACCATTCCCGTGGTAATGACCGGTCCTCAAGCCGCTGGAGCGGCCACCCCGGCCGGCGAGAAGGGCGCGGCCAACAGAGAACCGCCGGCCGCAGAGAAGGCCGCACCGGCCGCGCGCTCCGGTTTCGGCTCCAAGCTCAAGCGGCTCTTCCGGTTCCTGTTCGGCGCCCGGTAAGCAGCCAGAAGTCGGTCCCGGGCGCAGATTCCTGGCTTCTCGCTTCCATCTTCGCCGCGTCGGTTTTTGGTTTTGCTTTTCGCATGAAGCGGGTACAATACGCCCCGGTCATGGGGACACTGGAATCCGGCTTGAAAGCGACGAAACCTGGGTGGTCTGTGAGTTCAGGTTCAATGGGTGGCACGGGGAGAGAACGGTCGATCGAACAACTGGTGGCGGAACTGCAGTCGATGGGCCTGCGCGAGGAGCCGGGTGCGGTTCTGGGGTGTGTGCTGGTCTCCGCGGGCCAGGCCCTCTCGGCCAGGCAACTGATCCTGCTGTTCCACGACACCGAGGCCGAGCAACTCTATCGGTGGGACTGGCAGCCGGGCATCAGCAAGCCGGCGTTAAGCGAAGTGTCTCCCGGCCAGGCCAGCGCCTGGATGATCCTTGACCGGCAGGAGGAAACGGAATTGCTCGGCCCGGAGGCTCCGCTGAGTGTCCAGCTCGGCGCGCAGAGGGTGGTCAGTGTCCGCCTCCCATCCGGCCCGAACTGCCAACGCTTGATCGCGGTGGAACCGGCGCGGGCCGATGCGGGCATGCTCGCGGGCCTTGGCGCGCTGGCCGCGGAGCTTGCACCTCTGATTGAGCGCTTCTTCGCGCTGCGCCGCATCCGCTCCCAGGCCATCGACGAGGAGCGGAACCGCATCGCCCAGGATTTCCACGATGGCCCGCTGCAGGCCTTTCTCGGGTTCGAAGTCCAAATTCAGTTCATCCGCAAATTGCTGGACCGCGACCCCGCGCGGGCCGGGCGGGAACTGGAGCAGCTCCAGGCGCTGGCGCGCAATCAGGGGCGCGAGCTGCGCGACCTGCTGCAGGAGATGCGCCTGATCGACGTGGAAGGCGCAACGCTGCTGGGCGTTTTGCGCCACCTCATCCAGGACCTGGAAAAGAGCGGCGACATCCATATCAAGCTGCTGGCCGACAGCCACCACGTGGAAGCGCCCAGGGGGGTGTGCCGCGAGATCTTCCACGTCGTGCGGGAGGCCGTCACCAACGCGCGCAAGCACGGGGCCGCGACTCATGTCGTGATCTCGGTCGATAGCACACCGAACGAGCTGCGCCTTTCGATCGACGACAACGGCACGGGATTCCATTTCTCGGGGAGTTACTTGCTGGAAGAATTGAACCGGCTGCGGATCGGTCCGGTGAGCATCAAGCAGCGGGCCCAGCAAATGGGCGCCTCGCTGGTGCTGGATTCGACGCCGGGGCACGGCGCCCGCCTGTTGGTCCGCGTTCCGCTGGCCGGCGCGAAGGCCGCCGGCGTGGCAAGCGGAAGCCGGTAAGCAGTAGGCAGTAAGCAGTAAGCAGGAGGCAGGAGGCCGCGGCGGGGGCTGCCTTGTGCTTAGTGCCTACTGCTTACTGCCTCCTGCTTACTGCTTGCCGCCCAGCGCCTCCAGGCAGCGCGCAATATCGGAAGCGGTGTTGTAGATGTTGGGGGAGATGCGCAGCCGGTCCTCGCGCAGGCTGACGATGACGCGGGCGGCCAGCAGGGTGCGATGCAGGCGCGCCGTGGCGGCGGCATCCGGGGCTTCCACGGCCATGATGGTGGAGCGCTCGCCGGGCTCCAGCGCGCTGGCCACCCGGCAACCGGCAGGCAGGTGCTCGATCAGCCGGTCCAGCAGCCCCATGGCGTGACGCTCGATGGTCTTGACGCCCACCTGCCGGAGGAATTGCAGGGAAGCGATCATGGCGGCCAGGTTAAGGAAGCTGGCCGTCTCGGTGCTGTCGAAGCGGCGGGCGCCGGGCGCCAGCTTCCAGCCCGTGCGCGGCAGCTTGTTGAAGTTGGCCGCGCCTTCCACCGCCTGCCAATACACGTCGGTGACCGCCAGCCGCCCCAGCACTTCCGGGTGAAACCAGGCAAACCCCGTGCCGTAAGGGGAAAGCAGCCACTTGTAGCCGGCGCAGACAGCCACGTCGATGGGCAGCGCCGCCGCTTCTTCGCCCAGGCGCAAGGAGACGGCGCCGGCCGCCTGGCTCAAGTCCGCCAGAAGAATGGTTCCGTTCTCCCGGCAGGCGCGCCCCAGGCGCTCGATGTCCAGGCGGTATCCGGTGTTGTAGCTGACCATGCTGACGGCGGCCACGCGGGTGCGCCGGCCCAGCGCGTTCAGAAACTGCGCGGCGCGAACCGGCCCCCCTTCGCCCGACAGCACGCGCAGGCTCACGCCCCGCTCCGCCAGTTGCGCCCAGGGAAAGAAATTCGACGGGAAATCGTCTTCGCCGACCAGCACCTCGTCGCCCCGTTCCCAGGCCAGGCCCCGGGCCAAGGCGAACACCCCGTCGGAGGCCCCGTTGGTGATGGCGTAGTCACGGGGCCGCCCCCCGAACAGCGCCGCCAGCTCCGTCCGCGCTTCCTCGGGCAGGCGGAAATAGATGTCGTCCCTCATGCGGTCCGGGCGCGTCTTGATGGCCATCATGCGCTCGATGGCCTCCACCGTGCAGCGGGGGAAGGGGCCTTGGGCGGCGCAGTTCAGGTACGCTACATCTTCGAAATCAAAGAACTCTTTCCGGTAGTCCATGTGTTCCCAATTCTAGCCACACGCTCACAGAGGAGAAGAGGGAATGGGACGCCCGCCGCGGCGGGTGTCCCATTCAGGCTTAGAAAATGTCGCGCAGCCGCGCGAATGTCGAGATCACCACCAGCCGGCCGCTTCCGCCGCGCAACTCCTCGTGCTCCAGGGACCAGGTGTGGGCGTGGGGAATCCAGACGGCGTTGATGCCGGCCGCCAGCGCGGGATTGATGTCGGAGCGCGGGCTGTTGCCGATCATCCAGGTGTCGGCCGGCGCGGCGCCCAGCTCCGCGGTGAGGCCCCGGTAGGCGGCCGCGTTCTTCTCCCGCACCACCACCGCCTGGGCGAAGAGGCGCTCCAGCCCGGAGCGGGCCAGCTTGGCGTGTTGTTCCTCGCGGCTGCCCTTGGTGCACAGAACCAGGCGATGGCGCCCGGCCAGGTACTCCAGTGTTTCCGGCACGCCCTCCAAAATCTCCAGTTCCTGCTTGGCAATCGCGGCCGCCAGCCCTTCGATGTAGGCCAACTGCTCCGGGGCCACCGGCCTGGTTGCCAGGCGGTGGAAGGCTTCCCGCAGATTGCGGCCGAAGGCCTCCGAGCCGTAGCCGCGCAGGGCGCGGTTCGCCAATTCGATTTCGTCCAGGATGGCGCGCACCTCTTCGGGCGAGTACTGCTGGTGGTTGACGAACTCGACGAATTCCTGGATGACACGCTCGAAATAGATGTTGTTTTCCCAGAGCGTGTCGTCGGCATCGATCAGCAAAAGCATGACAGGTGGCAGGTGACAGGTGGCAGGTTGCAGGTGACGGTTTCGACCAGCGCGGTGGCCCTGCCACCTGCAACCTGCCACCTGCAACCTAATACATTCCCGCCTTGGCGGGCGCGGAGGAGGCGCCGCTGCGCAGCGCCTGGATGCCCTGCTTGAGCGCCTGCATGATCAGAGCGAGATCCGCGGAGTAGATCAGGAAGCGGTAGCCCTCGGCCTTCAATTCCAGCAGGCGCGCCAGGTCCCCCATGTGGATGCCGGCGGCCACCGGGCTGCGCCCGCACACCTCGGCGACTCGCCGGAACGCGGCCTTCATCTTTTCATGGCCGAACTGGCCGGGGACGCCGAGCGAGATGGAGAGGTCCTGGGGGCCGATCATGGTGGCGTCCACGCCGGGGACGGCGACGATGTTCTCCAGGTCGTCGAGCGCCTCCTGGTACTCGACCTGGACCACGATGATGGTCTCGCGGTTGGCGCGCTCGATGGCCTCGGCCGTTCCCATGCCCGAGAAATCGGTATGGATGCTGCGCAGGCCGAACCCGCGCTTGCCGACGGGCGGATATTTCACGGCCTCGACCACCCGGCGCGCGTCGTCGGCGCAATGGATGCGCGGCATCACCACCCCGGCCGCGCCGCAATCCAGCGTCCGCGCGATCAGGAAGTACTCGTTGTCGGTGATGCGCACCAGCGGGGCGATGCCGAAGTGCCGGGCCGCCCGCGCCAGCGCCTCGATCTCGTGCAGGTCGCCGGGCGAGTGCTCGGTGTCGATAATGAAGAAGTCCACGCCGCAGGCGGCCAGCGCCGCCACCACTTCCGGACGCAGGCATTCGGTGATCATGGTGCCGAACACCGGCTGTCCGGCCGCCAGCTTTTCTTTCACGGGATAGAGAGGCATGGTAGAAGTTCCTCCGCAGGTATGCGAAACAGCCGCCCATCTTAACAGAAGGGCCAATCGGTTGAAACTGGGGAAAGCGGCGGGCAGCGGTTTCGGAATCTCTCAGAAGGGAAACGGTTCTGCAACCCACTTCCTCGCGGGCCCGGCGGATTCGCCTGCAAGTCCGGCTAATGGGGGCCGAGCAGGCTGTACAGCAGGGCGGAAAGAACGATGGCGGTTACGAACACGTAGAGGCGGTCGCGCTGCAGGACAAAGGCCGCCAGCGAGGCAGCCACGCGGGCGATGGGGGTGGCAATCAACAGCAGCAGTCCGAACTGGATGATGCCGCGCGAATCGAAATGAATGGCCCTGCCAACGATCCCCGCAACGCTGCGCAGCTCAGCCGGTTCTCCCTTGAAGACGCGGTAATGGGGCGGCGTGCAGCCGAACTTGATGAGGTTGGGGATGGCGCCGGCCAGGACCACGATGGCGGCCAGAATTACGCCGGCGCGCAGCAGACTCCCCAAAAACATCTCCAGTCGCTCGTCGCTCCACTTGCCTTCCATGGTTCGCGCTTCCCCTTCTCGTTTCACAACCGGCCCATGATTCCCGCGCGGATCATTTCCGCCGCCAGCAGGATGACCACGACGGCAAACACCCAGCGCAGCACGCGTACTCTGGCGCGCATCAGCACGCGCGTGCCCGCCAGCGCTCCAACCAGCACGCCGAGCGTCACCGGCATGGCCAGGCAGGGGTCGATGTAGCCGCGGTTCAAATAAACGCCGGCGCTGGCCGCTGCCGTCACCCCAATCATGAAGTTGCTGGTGGTGGTGGAGACCTTGAATGGAATGCGCATGGCCTGGTCCATGGCCAGCACCTTGATGGCTCCGGAGCCGATTCCCAGCAACCCGGAGAGCACGCCGGCGACGTACATCAGGCTGAACCCGGCCGGCACGCGGTACACCTGGTACGGTGTTTCGCCGGCGGCCGTGGGATACGTTCCGTTCAGCTTCAGGCGGGTGGCCAGCGGGTCGGGCGGCGCCTGGTCATGGCGTTCGCGATGCCCCCACGCTGAGGAGAGCCCCGAATAGCCCAGCACGACTCCGAAAATGACGGCCAGCGCCGCGGTCGGAACCCGGGTGGCCAGGAAGGCGCCGGTCAGCGCTCCCAGCGTGGTGGCGATCTCCAGGAACATCCCGATGCGGATATTCGAGTAGCCCTCCTTCACGTAGGCGGCGGCCGCGCCCGAGGAGGTCGCAATCACGGACACCAGCGTCGCCCCGATGGCGTATCGGATATCGACGCCGAACGCCAGGGTCAGCAGCGGAGTGATGATGACGCCTCCGCCCAGGCCGGTCAGCGAGCCTAGGAATCCGGCCAGGAAAGAGCCCAGCCAGACCAGCGTGGCGAACTCGATGGTGGTCATAATGCCGAATATCCAAATTATCACAACAGGCTAGAGGCCGGAGGCTATAGGCTGTAGGCCGTGGCTCACTTTTTTCTTAAACGCTCGGTGCGCTGCGGCGGTCTTCACTGATGGAACCGGAGCGTCCCGGCTCCGCAACCACCGAGACGAGATAAGGAGCACCAATGCTGAAGAACATCGCACTGCTTGTGATCCTGCCGCTTGCGCTGCTGGCCCAGGAAGCGCCCAAGCCGGCGCCGCCGAAGCCCACGCACGTGTACAAGCTCAACTACGTTCTAACCGAGCTGGAGGGCGGCAAGAAGACAGACGCCAAGGACTACACCGTGTTGCTTGACAGCGGGCGCACCGGCCGCCTGAGGGTCGGCACGCGCATTCCGGTCGCGATCGGCGCAGGAGAGGCAAAGTCGCAGTACATGGATCTGGGCGTGGTGATCGAGGCGACCACCCAATCCGCGACCGACACGAGCCTTGGTTTGCGCACCCGCGTGGAGGTGTCATCGATCGCCATGCCGACCGCCGAGTCTGGCAAAGCCACCACCATCAGCGCGCCGACCCAGCCGATCATCCGCAATTTCACCGGCGAGAGCGAAGCGACCGTACCCTTCAACAAGCCAACCACGCTGTTCACCCTGGACGAGCCCAATTCCAAGCGTAGCTTCCAGGTGCAGCTCACGGCCACCGAAATCCGGTGATTCGTGAGAGACCTGAACCACAAAGGCACAAAGGACACAAAGGCCCACGAAGAATCTCTTTGTGGTCCTTTGTGTCCTTCGCGCCTTTGTGGTTATTTCACAGGCGCTAAATCTCGCGCGGTGTGGATGAAGATGGTCGGGTCGAAGGCGTAGCGGCCCATGGATTCGCCGTAAACAGAGAGGCCCTCGGCGGGCACCTCGAACACCAGGCGGATCTCGGCGCCCGCCGGCGCAGCCACCGAACGCCGCACCAGGTAGCCGTAGCTGCCGTGGTGATACTCGGCCACGCTGGAGAGCACACCGCGCGAATCGGCAGGGTCGTCCGCGAGCTCGATGTCCGCGACCGGCTGTCCATTGATCTTCAGGCGAACGGTGGACGGAAACTTGCGCGCCTCGGTTTGCGGGTAATCGACCGCCTTCTGGCGCGAGGGCCAATCCACTTTCGCCCAGCCGGCGCGGGCCGCCAACTCGGCCATCAGCTCCAGCTTCACCGCGCCAGCCTGGCGCACGGAATCGGGCACCGGGATGCGGTACTCGATGGTGGCGGCATGCGCGGATGACAGCTTCCCGGCCCGGCTTTCCACGTCCTTCTCTGAAACGCTCGCGGGCTCTTCCGGCTTGAAGCGTATCGCAACCAGGCGCGGGCCGAGCACCTCGACGCGCGGGCTGGGAGCGCTGCGCGCGATCACGTTGACGAAATTCGCCGCGATGCGCTTGCCCGACTCATCCAGCAGCTCCAGCGCCACGGCGCCCACGAACGGCCGCTTACCCGGCAGGCGCAGGCGCAGCGGCTCCTGCTCGATCACCCGGCAGCGCTCCCAGCGCACCGGCCGGCTCTGGGGCGCCGTCCCTGCTTTTTCGCCCAGGTCGTCGTAGCCGGTGATCCACCAGCGCAGCGAGGCCTTCCCAGCACGCTTCGAAAAATGGCTGACAAAGACGGGCACCGAAATCTCCGCGCCGGGCGCGGCCTGGATCGCGGGCGGCGCGTCGTAGCCCACGAAGTCCTCGCCCTGCAGGTCGCGCACGGTCATGCCCGGCACGAAGGCCTCGTATCCGAACTCCTTGCGCGTCCGGTCGTAGTTCGCGAAGCCGTTGTGCTCCCACTCGATATCGGTCAGCTCGGTGTAGATGTAGCCCTGGATCTTCTCGTGGCGGCGGAGTTCGTTGGTGAGGAAGCGGAAGCCCCAGGAGACGTCCCGGTCGCCGCCGCCCGCCCCCACCGCGCCGTACTCGGAATTGATCAGCGGCTGCGTGCCCTGCACGCGGCCGGGCGCGAAGTTGAACGCCGAGCCCGGATAGGTGTTCTTCACCATCTCTTCAATGTTGGCGCGCGCCCGGGCGTAATCGCCGATGTAAAAGTGCCAGGAGTTCAGGTCGGTGGCCACGTGGTCGCGCTGGTTGGCGGAGTTGTCCTCGGCCAGGCGCGTAGGATCGAGCTGCCGGATCAGCTTCCACATCTGCTCGACCCAGGCCTGGGTTTCCTTGTTCTCCGGGTAGCGCGGGCCCGATTCGCCGCTTTCCTTTCCGTAATTGAGCCCCCAAGTTTCGTTGAAGGCCACCCAGGAGAAGATGGCCGGGTGGTTGCGGTCGCGCTCCACGACGGCGCGCATCGTACTTTCCCAGGCTTCCCGCGAGCGCCGGCTCATCACGGAAGTGTTGGGCATGTCCTGCATGATCATGACGCCCAGCCGGTCGGCCCAATACAGGCGGCGCGGCTCGTCGGCCTTGATGTGGATGCGCAGGAAATTCAGGCCCACCGAGCGAGCCAGCTCCATGTCGCGCCGCAGGAAAGCGTCGCTGGGCGCCGTATAGATGCCCTGGGGGTTGAACGACTGGTCCAGCGCGCCGCGCAGGTAAACCGGCTCACCATTGAGCAGCACCGATTCATGCGGCAGGTTGCCGTAGCGGCCGCGGCCGATGGTGCGCAGGCCGAAGTAGGAGCGAACGGTATCTTCGCCGAGCTGCAGCGTCAAGTCATAGAGGTGCGGCGAATCAGGCGTCCAGGGTTTTGGCGAGCGAACGCGGAGGCTGGCGCGCGCCTCGTTGTCTTTTACCTCAACGTCGCGCGCTTCAACGCTGGCATCAGGCGAACTGAGCCGCAGGCTCCCCGTGCCCGAACCGCCGGCCGCTTTCGCCGCCACATCCAGGAACCACGCGTCGCCGTCGCGCCGCGGAACCAGGGAGAGCGAAGAAATATACCGGGCCGGGCGGGCCTCCAGCCAGACCGTCTGCCAGATGCCGCTGGTGTAGGTGTACCAGTTGGGCGTCTGCTTGCCGCGCGGCAGCGCCGGGTCGGTGGCATCGTAAACGCGCAGCACCACGGTGGCGCGCTGCCCCGCTTCCGCCACGCCCGCCAGGTCGAATTCGAACGGCGTGTAGCCGCCTGCGTGGACGCCCAGTTCCTTGCCGTTCACCCAGACGCGCGCTTCCCAATCGACGGCCTCGAAGCGCAGCCAGGCATGGCGGCCGCGCCACTCCGCCGGGACGGTGAATTCGCGCCGGTACCAGCCGATCTTCTGCCCGCTCTTATCCTGAATGCCGGAGAGCGAGCTTTCCCAGCAGAACGGCACGGTGATCTTCTGCCGGCCTAGATCGGCGCCGGGCTTGAACCAGCCGCGCTGGAGGCCCTCGTCGTCCGGGTCGAAGCGAAAGTCCCAGGCGCCGTTGAGGTTCAGCCATTGGGCGCGCTCGAAATCGGGCCGCGGATGCTCGGCCCGCGGGATGGGCTGGGCCGGTGCAGCAGTCACCGCGAAGAAGAAAACCAAAAAACAGTAGATGGATCTCATAGGAGAAGAACCAGTAACCGCGAAGGGAAATTCACCACGGATGAACACGGATAAACGCAGATAACGACCCAGGATCGTTGTCTTCATCCGCGTTTATCCGTGTTCATCCGTGGTTAATCTCTTCTGCGTCTATCTGCGTCCTATTCACACTTACATCTGCGAACTGAACGAGTACGTGCCGGAGCCGACTTCGTACACGGCAGCTCCGTTCTCCATGCGCACGAACTTCACGCCCTTGGCGCTCGCGGCCGGCTGCCCGGATTCCGTGACCGCCGATGCCTGCTTGGCCGGCACGTAAACAACGGCGGTGGTGTTGGCCGGGATGGTGATGTCGAGGGTGAGCCGCCCGGCCTGGCGCTTCCATTGGCTGGCGATCTTCCCGTACATCGACTGGTGCGAAGCCTTCACGAACGTCAGGTCGCCCACCGGGTAGGGCTTCACGATGATGCGCTTGAACCCGGGCTGCTCCGGATCGGAGCGGATGCCGGCCAGGTACTCGTACATCCAAACGCCCAGGTCGCCGATCTGCATCACGTGGTTCATGGAGTTCATGGCCGGGTCGGCCGTGTCGCCGTTCCACAGCTCCCAGATGGTGGTGGCGCCCCTCTCGATCATGTAGCCCCAGCCGGGATATGTTTTCTGCCCGGCGATCTCCAGAGCTACATCCGGCCGGCCGTTGTCCGACAGCGTGCGCATCAGCCATTGCGCGCCCACCAGCCCGGTGCCCACGTGGCCGTTGCTCTCCCGCTCGATCTTGTCGATCAGCCGGTCGAAGACCCGCTTGCGGTTCGCCTCCGGCGTCATGCCGAAAGCCAGCGGCAGGATGCTGGAGGTCTGCGTGCCGTTGCTGTAATAGCCGGCCTCGGGGCTATAGAACTTCTTCTCGAAGGCCTCGCGCATCTGCGCGGCAAGCTGCTCGAGCTCGGCAGCGTCCTGCTGCTTGTCGAGCATCCGCGCATAGCGGGCCACCAAGCGCAGCAGGTGATAGTAATAAGAGGTGCCGAGCAGCGTCGCGTCGGTCCTCCGCGCCGGATCCTGCGAGTGAATCAGCTTGGGCGATTCGGGCGGCACGCACCAATCGCCGTAAGTGTCGCGCGGCATCAGCCCGTCCTTGACGAAGCCTTTCATGTAATCGATCCACTTCTTCATCGCCGCGTAATGCTGCTCGATGGGCCGGCGGTCGCCGTACTGCTCGTAGAGCATCTGCGGGACGAAGATGAAGGTGCTGGGCCAGGTGATGTTGTCGCTGTACAGCACCCAGTAGTTGGGGGCCACGTTGGGGATGCTGCCGCTGTCGCGCTCGGAATCGACCAGGTCCTGCATCCACTTGGTATAAAACGCCGCCACGTCGAACAGGTACGTCTCGCTGCGGCTGACCATGGAGCGGTCGCCCAGCCAGCCCTGCCGCTCGTCGCGCTGCGGGCAGTCGGTGGGGATGCTGCGATAGTTGCCGCGCACGCCCCAGAAAATGTTCTTGTGGATGCGGTCCAGCAGCGGGTTGGAGCTGGCGAAGTCGGCGATCGGCGTCATGGCGTCGTGGACCACGCGGCCCTCCAGCGCCGCCGCCGTGGGTTTCCCGGGGAAGCCGGTGACTTCCACAAAGCGGAAGCCGTGATACGTGAAGCGCGGCTCCCAAACCTCCGGCCCACCGCCTTTCAACGTATATAGCGCAGTGGCGCGTGCCGAGCGCAGGTTGTCCACGTATAAATTGCCGTCCGGCTGCAGGCTCTCGGCGTGGCGCAACTTCACCTGCGCGCCCTTCGTGCCGGAAACATGCAGCCGGCACCAGCCCACCAGGTTCTGCCCCATGTCGAAGATGAAGACGCCCGGCTTGATCTCCGTGACTTTCGCCGGGCGCAGGGTTTCGGTGACGCGCAGTGGTTCGGCCATCTGCGCCACCAGCGGGCCGGCGGGCGCGCCGACCACGCGGGCACCCTCCCAGCCGGAATCCTTGAAGCCCGAACGCGCCCAGTTGGCCAGTTCCATCCGCGCGTCGTACTCCTCGCCGTCGTATTCGTTGTTCAGGCGGACGGGGCCGTCGGTGCTCAGCTTCCAGGATTCGTCGCTGACCACGCTCGAGGCGCTGCCGTCCTCGTACTCCAGGTTGAGTTGCAGAATGGCCTTGGGGTAGCCGAAGCTGCGCGCGCTCATGGGCACGCCCTCGCGCGGCGCGTAGTAGCGGCCGTTGCCGAGCATCAGCCCGATGGCGTTGCGCCCCGCCGCCAGTTGCCTGGTCACATCGAAGGTGACGTACAGCGTGCGCTTGTCGTAGTCGGTGAGGCCGGGCGAGAGCACGTGGTCGCCCACCTTGCCGCCGTTCACATACATCTCAAACAGGCCCAGGCCGGAGACGTAAACGGCAGCCCGCTTCAGCTTCTTCGTGACATCGAATTCCTTGCGCAGCAGGCGTGCCGGGAGAAAGCGCTCCTGGCTGAAGCCGACTTCGCCCCAGGGCTGCATGCCGCACGGGCCGAGGTCTTTGGCCGCGACCCAGCCGGAATCGCGGAAGTCGGGCTGCTGCCAGCCGTCGGGCGCCTTTTCCGCCGCGCGCCAGGCGGGGCCGGTGCTGAAGAGGAGCGGATCGCCGCTCGCGAATTCCACGCGGACCGCGGCGATCAGCCCGGCCGGCGAGCCGGCGCGGTTATGCAGCGCCCGGATGGCGATCACATTGCGCCCGGGCTTCAGCCGCGCGGCTATGTCGATCACTTCCGGCATTTGCACCTGGCGGCCCTTGCCGGCTTCCTCGCCGTTAATAAACAACTCAAAGCTATTGTCCGCGCCGACAACCGCCGTCGCCTTGGCCATCTTGCGGTCGGCGGGCACCGATAGCTCGGCTCGGAAGAGGCGGGGACCGGCGGGCGCTTCCTTGGCGGGCTCGCCGCCCGGGGACCATATCCAGCGCGCCTTCTCCAGCGCCCAGTAGGGGCTGGCCGGGTGCCTCAGCAGCTTCTCTTCATCGCGCCCGATCCACTTCCCTTTCCAGTCGTCTTTGTTCAGCAAGCCCATCGACCAGTGCGCCGTCCGGCTCCATGCCGACGGCTTGCCGGCCTGGTCCCACACCTGCACTTTCCAGAAGGCCTGCTGGCCGGAGACCAGCGGCTTGCCGCCGTAAGCGACGTGGATGGATTGCTCGGATGCCGTCTTGCCCGAGTCCCACAAGTCGCCTTTGCCGGCCACCAGGTTCTCGGCGGTGGAGGCCACCAGGACGCGGTAAGCCGATTGCTTCAGGCCGCGAGCCTTGGGATCGGCGGGCGCCAGCACCCAGCTCACCCGCGGCTTGGCCACGTCGATGCCCAGCGGATTCAGGCGGTACTCCGAGCGAAGCTGCGCGGGCCGCACGGCGGCGGTCTGCGCCTGCAGCAAGGCGCCCGATACGAACAGCAGCGACCCAAAAACTTCAAAGTGGCGGAAGACAGAGACGTTCATTGGTCCTCCTCTGAAAAACGGAGTATATCCCTCAGGCCGGTTTTTCACCACCAGGCGGTTGTACCGCGGGCCCGCGCCGCATCATGAAACAAAAAAAGCTGGGGCTTCGTATTACGATGGAGATTGCCGGACGCGGCTCCGAAAGGCGGTGCAGGATGTGGATAATCGCGATTCTCTTGTTGGGGCTGACGCTTTGCGCGCAGACCCCCTCACCCGGTGACATCAGCCAAAAACTCCGCAAGCTCGATATCGAAACGGCAACCATCCAGGACCTGGTGCGCCTTTTCGGAGAACCGGCCGGGTATCTCTGGGGCCGGGAAACGTTCCGGAAGGAGAACCTTCCCGCCCGGTACATCGCGCGCTTCGACCCCGACATCCACGCCGTGGTGGTGAACGGTCAGGTGGTGGAGCTCCGCCTTCACACAGCCGGGATCAAGCTCCTGGATGCCATCGAATTCGGCTCGTCTCTGGATGAGGTGTTCGCAGCCCTGGGCCGGCCCAAAGCGGTGGTCGAGGGAGAGTTGGGGGCCATTCCCGGGGTACTTTACCGGGACTTCCAGGGCATGAAAGGCATCGCGTACTATTCGAGCAGAGAGAAAGGAGTGCGCCTGTTCCTGCACGAGGGGCGGGTATCGGAACTGATGCTCGTTCGCAAGAGCAGGTTTCCGCCCGATCGGCCCGTCGCTTCCAAGATCCAGTCCGGGATCGTGCCCTTCGACGATGTCCGCATTGCCCCGGGCGGCAATTCGAAGGACGCGAGCAACGCCGATTTCTCCGGCAAGCCTGATTTGTTGGCCAGTCTCCGGTTTAACCAGAAAACCGTGTGGCCGGAAGCGAAGCGTATGCCGGCCTCGCCGACTCCTGACGCCTTATTGAAGGCCGCCATGAACCCGGGGCTGGGCGTGCGCGAACTGCATGCCAGGGGAATCACGGGTAAGGGCGTGGCGGTGGGCATTGTCGATCAACCGTTGTTCGCGGAGCACCCCGAGTATGCCGGTAAAATCTTCGCCTACCATGACGTCGGCACCGGCCAGCAAACCAGCATGCACGGTCCGGCCGTCGCCAGCCTGCTGGTGGGCAAGAACATCGGCACAGCGCCGGAAGCCCGGCTGTACTTCGTCGCCGCCCCGTCCTGGAACCGCGACTCCGCCGATCAGGCGCGGGCGCTGGAGTGGCTGCTGGAGCAGAACAGGAAGCTGCCGAACCAAGAAAAGATTCGCGTGGTTTCCGTTTCCGGCGCTCCGTCCGGCCAGGGCTCGCCCTTCACCGCGAACCACGAGCGGTGGGACAAAGCCGTGGAAGCGGCGGAGCGCGAGGGGGTGCTGGTACTCGACTGCACCTCTCATCACGGCATAATCGGCACTTGCTGGTTCGATGGCACAGATCGCGAAAGACCATCGCGGTGCGTGCCCGGATCCCCCGGCTTGGGCCAGCCGCGTCCGGACGCGAGACGGGTGCTGGCACCCACCTCGTCCCGCACTACCGCCGAGGTTTACGAGAAGGGCGATTACGGTTACCAATACATGGGCCGCGGCGGCGTGAGCTGGGCCATACCCTATGTCGCGGGTGTCCTCGCCATGGGATGGCAGGTTCGGCCGGAGATGACAGCGAAGGAGATGGTGAGCCTGCTCTTCCAATCGGCCTATCGGCGCGATTCCGGGATACTGATCGTCGATCCGCCGGCATTCATTCGGGCTGTCGAGCAGCACCGCCGTCCGTAGCAGCGCCGGCGCCGGCCACACCGGCTCGAATTCACCGAATTGATCCCCACAACCCCCCCGGCCGCCTCCACGGCCGGTCTGTTTCCCGCTTGCTGTTGCCCGCTGTCGGGCGTAGAATCCCGCTACCCTGGGAAAGCTACCAAGACAGGAGTCGCTATGGCCGTACACGCATGGGCCCTGGCAATGCAAAGCACCTCCGACAGCGGCGCTGCAATGTTCTCGCTGGTTTTTCTGGCACTGGCGGTTCTCTTAATCGCCTCGTTCTGGAAGGTCTTCACCAAGGCCGGGCAACCGGGCTGGGCAGCGATCATCCCGATTTACAACGTCGTCGTCTGGCTGCGGATTGCCGGCCGGCCCGGATGGTGGATCATTCTCCTTCTGATCCCGATTGTCGGATTCGTAATAGCGATCGTCGTCAGCATCGACTTCGCGAGGAAGTTCGGCAAGGGGGCCGGCTTCGCGATGGGGCTGGTTTTTCTCGGGTTCATTTTCTACCCGATTCTGGCCTGGGGCAGCGCCCAATACAGCGGATAAGAGCGCACGGGCGGGCGCCATGGCGACTCCGCCCCCAACAGCGCGGCTAGGGGGCGACCCTTGCGGTCGCCCGACACTGTCAGCGCCTTTTTGCCTTTCGGGGCCGATTCGCGCTCCTGGCCGGAAACGACGGCGGCGCCTGCCGCGGCCCAGCCGGGAAGCGCACCGCCGTTTGCCGTGGATTCCTCGCCGTTCCTCGTTTCATAGCTGCTCGCTCCTTCAGCGGCGGCGCGAAGCGCCGGCCGCCGCAGCGCCCGCTTAGACGCCCCCTCGGCGAGAGCAGGCTAGGACGTCACGCCTCGGTTGCGTCGTTGTGCTTGCGGAACCAGATCAGCTCAACGGGGGCGCCGTTATGCACGATCATGGCTGCGCGAACGCCCTCGGACGGGGATCCGGGGGGACAAAGGACTTCTTGACCCTGGAGGGCGGCCTCGAGGTCGTCCACTTCGAAGGCGATATGAGGCACGGTCTTGACCAGTTCGTGTAAGGGACTGTGTTTGTCGAATCGCATCCACTCCACGCCGTACGGGCTGGTGCTGAACCCGGAAACGTACAGGCCGAACTGCTCGAGGTACCTCTCTCCGGGGCGCGCGGTCTCGGTTGGAATACCGATGTGGTGATAGCGCCAACCGAGTTTCGCGATTGCCGGCGGGGGCTCGTGATCGAGCCGGCGACCGGCGGCCAGGACCACCAGGGACGACCGTGATGTGTCGGTCATGGACTCCTCCGACGATTGCTGTGTGTGCGCGACCTACTGGGGTGCGTAACGATCGGCATCAGCGGCGGCCCGCTTTTTGCGCCGGCGGCTGGATGCCAGACGCCGGCGGTACATGGGCCGGCTCATTCTTCGCTGTCCGGGGCTTGCTGCTCGGATTCCTCGATCAAGCGGCGGGCTTCCTCGGCTTCCTCGGCGCGAACCAGCAGCACGATCGAACCGGCGAACCCGACCTCCAGATAAAGCGCCGCGCCGGACGAGGGCGCCGTCGTCACTTCAATCCCGTTTGATTCCAGCAGTCCCTTCACGACCGAGGCCTCCGACCAATTGTTGGTGCCAAAAACCTGTTCCAGCGCCACCGGTTTGCGGTGGTCGGTGACCAGCATGGAATCGGGTAAAGCGAAAGCCAGCCCCCGTCGAACCATCTCCTCTTTCAGTGTTCGTCGAGCCACATCGGTGAGTGACGCGAAGTCTTCGGCGAGCTCCTCCAACTCTCCGTCGGCCATGCCGGAGTACACTTCCGTCAACCGCTTTCGTTCCTGCTCAGGGTCGATGGTTCCCATGCGGATTGGATCGTACCATGGCTTACAATCCGTAGAGGAGAAGGGATATGAAGAGCATGAATCGCCGTAGGTTTCTTTCGCTGTCCGCGGGCATGGCGCTGGCCTCGGCGCCGGCCGGCGGTAAAACGGAGATCTCGATCCGGGGCGATGGATTCCTGATCAACGGCCGGCCCACGTACCCGGGCCGCCGCTACAAAGGAAACAAGATCGAGGGCCTGCTGATGAACGCGCGGCTCGTCCAGGGAATCTTCGACGACCTCAACCCCGACACCCGCGCCCGTTGGAGATACCCCGATACCGGCGTGTGGGACCCGGAACGGAACACGCGGGAATTCATCGCGGCGATGCCCGAGTGGCGGCGCCACGGCCTGTTGAGTTTCACCATCAACCTGCAGGGCGGCAGTCCCGAGGGTTACTCCAAGGCCCAGCCCTGGCACAACAGCGCCATCAATGAGGACGGCAGCCTGCGCCCGGATTACATGTCGCGGCTGGAAAAGATCCTGGACCGCAGCAACGAGCTGGGCATGGCGCCCATCGTCGGAGTTTTCTATTTCGGGCAGGACCAGCGGGTGCGCGACGAAGCGGCCGTCAGGCGCGCCCTCGAAAACGCCGTCCGCTGGCTGCTCGCGAGCGGCCGCCGCAACGTGCTGCTGGAAGTGAACAACGAGTGCGACGTCGCTGCCTACGACCACGAAATCCTCAGGCCGGGCCGCGTCCACGAGCTGATCGAGCTGGCCAAGGGGATGACGGCGGGAGGCCGCCGCCTGCTGGTCGGCGCCAGCTTTGGGGGCGGCCGCGTGCCGAACGCCGCCGTGGTTCGCGCCTCCGATTTCCTGCTGATGCACGGCAACGGCGTGAGGGATCCGAAGCGGATCGCCCGCATGGTCGAGGAAGCGCGCAACGTTTCCGGCTACCGGCCCATGCCCATCCTGTTCAACGAAGACGACCACTTCGATTTCGACAAGCCGGAAAACAACATGCTGGCCGCGGTCGGCGCCTACGCCTCGTGGGGCTATTTCGACCCGGGCAAGAACAACTACGCCGACGGCTACCAATGCCCTCCGGCGAACTGGGGCATCAACACCGAGCGCAAGAAGGCGTTCTTTACCCTTCTCAGGGAAGTGACCGGCGCGTGACCGTCACCACCACCACAAAACAGCTATCGCCGTAGTCGAACCAATTGGACCCCGGAGGAACGCAGCAACGGGAAGCGCGTTTTTCCGTAGCCCAGGCCTTTAGGCCTGGGTTCCGATTCCGACCCACACTCAGCCCCGTTCACGGGGCTTGCCCAACGGGTTCAGCCCTTGCCCGCTGTGGGGGCCTGAAGGCAGGCCGAGAGAAGCCCCGTGAACCCGAATTCGGGTGACCGGGGCTTCGATGAATGTTTGGCATCGCAACCCAGGCCTGAAGGCCTGGGCTAGAGAAAAACCGATCCGCGGGAATCCGCGTAATCCGCGGATTCATCTTTGGTTGCGGCGATAGCTGCTTTGTGTCTTTGTCGTTGATCGCGCCGCTACATGCGCGCGATGGCGCCGGGGCGGTACTTGGGGAATGCCGGGCGCCGGTCCCGCCCGGGTCCTTGCCGACCTTGAGCACAACCTGCTTGCCAGCCGTGCCCTCGAAGAAGGCGTGAACATTGTCGGAGGCGCGCAGCTCGCGGCCGTTGACGGCCAGCAGGTATTCGCCGGCCACCACGTTGACGCCCGGTTGCGTGAGCGGCGCGCGCAGGCACGGCGACAAGATGCACATGATTGGTCACCAGGCAGCAACCGAGCAGGATGACGCTCGCGTCGCCCAAATTCTCGCCCGGCAGGCGCAGGTACGTTTCGCGGTCCTCATCAGTGGAGAAGGTCGCGCAACGGTTCACGCCGCGCTGTGTGATGTGGCAGGCAATCCCCGGCAGCACACATCGATTTCGTCGGGGCATGCTGTTTAGGATAAAGCCGTGTCGCCGTGACAAGCGCCGGCGATAAGACACGGTTGAAGACCAGGAAGAACGGTCTAACGATGGTGAATGCTGTGGGGGGCGGCGCCGGCCGGGAGTGGCGTCGGCGCCCCCGAGACGTGCAACTATCGTCCGGCATTCAACGCGGTGCCTGACGGCGTTGCTCGATATTTAGAACTGGAACTTCAACCCCGCTTGAAATGTCCGCGGCCCCTGCGCCATTTCGGTGATCAAGCCCGCCGTGCTGGAGTTGAACTGGTTATTGGGCACGCCGAAATTGGGGTGGTTCAGAGCGTTGAACGATTCCAGGCGGAACTGAACGTTCTTTTGCTCACCCACCCGGAAGTTCTTCATCATCGCCAGATTCAGGTTGGCCGTGCCGGGCCCGTCCAGTATGTTCCGGCCCGAGTTGCCGTACACGAAAGGCTTGAAGCCATAAGCGTCCCTCGGGCATCCAACCGTCACCGAGACGCACCCCGGCACCTTCACGAAGTCTGTGGGAACGAACCACGGATAATCGAGTCCGCGCCGCTGGCCGGAAACGTCCGCCGGGATCCCTTCGCCGATCCGGTTCGGCTTCAGCGATTCTCCTAGATCCGTGCTGACGCCGGCCGCGATTATGGTCATTGGCCGTCCGGTGGCGAGAAACGAGGTGCCGGACAATTGCCAGCCCCCGATCACAGACTGCTTCCAGCCGCCTGCGGAGGAGAGCCACCGGGCCCCGTGGCCAAACGGGAGCTGCCAGGAGAACGAGGCAGTCACCACGTGGCCGCGATCAAAGTCCGAGCGCCCATGGTCCAGCCGGCGATTGGTGGGATCATAGGAATTCGCGTCCAATCCGCCATCCGGAGTCGCGGTGAGCTGCGAGACGTCATCGATCGACTTGCTGTAGGTGTAATTCAGCCGGTAGAAGGTGCGCCCGCCCCCGCGCTTGCGAAGAGAGACCCGGCCGGCGTTGTAATTAGAGTTGTAATGGAACCCGAACACGCTGATCGCCCCGTCGAGGAACGGAAATGGGCGCAAATTTTTGGTGGCGATGCCGGCCAGGTAGGCCGCTTCCGAGACGCGGGGTATATTGATGTCCCGCAGCCGCCCCAGGTCCGTGCCTTTCGACCCCGTGTATCCGATTTCCAGCACCGTGCCGCGGAGCTCGCGCTCAACGGTCAGGTTGTAGGATTGCACGTAGCTGGTTCTCGCGTCGATCTGGTAGCCGGCGCTGGTGCTCATGCCGCTGAGCGACTCCTTCGACGAGGGGAAGGGATTGGCCAGCGTCAACAGGGTCGGTTGGTTGGCCGTACGGCTGAAGCTTGCCGTCAGCGCGTAGGGAAACTGGTCCTGCAAGTTGGTCCGGAACGAGTTCAGGACGTGCCCCGAGTAAAAGATGCCGTAGCCGCCTCGGAGGACCGTGCGGGTTGTATTCCTCGGCCGCCAGGCAAAGCCGAAGCGCGGGGCCATATTGTTGTAGTCGGGGTACACCATGGCACGGGGAAGACCCACCGCGGCGGCGTAGGTGACATAGTTCTGCAGGCCGGCTGCGGCAACCACGCTCTTCACGCTCGGATCGTCGAAGGGGATCACCAATTTGCCGACCTCCGGCACGAAGTTCATGATGCGGTCGTACTTGTCGTTGGGGACCTTGTCGATCTCATACCGGAGCCCGAGGTTGAGGGTGAGATTCGGCTTCACTTTGAAATCGTCGTTGAAGAAGGCCCCCATGTTGAGGGCGCGCAGGTAGTTGTGGGGAGCGCCTGTCAGACGGGTGGTCTTGTTCAACAGTCCGAGGTCAAGATCGGCCAGCGCAGAGCTCGTCCATGCGCCGCTGAAAGCGTACGTGCCGCGATTGTTGTTGTAGTAGGGCTGGTTGATGCGCACGCGCGAGTACTCAACCCCCCATTTCATCACGTGACGGGATTTCGCCCAGGTGAATTTCGCGGAGTTCTGGATGTCGGTCACGTGATGCTCGTTCGGTTGATTGGCGGCCGCGCCGATGGGAGCATAGTCCGTGACAGTAAACCGCGGCCACCCCATTACGTTCGGATCCAGCGCGACACTGGGCATGCCCAGTTTCGCAAACATATCTTCCCCTGACCCGGGGCCTTTCGCGTAGGTGTTGTTGCGGCTGAATCCGCTGTGCGCTTCCACCAAAAGCGTGGCCGTGAACAGGTGGACGTAATCGATGCCCATGAGCGACCGCTTGTCGTTTGACGAGTTGGGGAATCCACCCATGGCGCTACCGGTGAAGGGAGACGTCGTGTGGTTGAACCGGACTTGGGTGCGGTACGTAATGGTATTCTTCTCATTAAAGCGGTGGTCGGTTTTAACGACGAAGCTATCCCAGGTGTTCGGAACGGCGGCGACCGCTATAAAGTTATTGCGGGGGTCGGCGCGGTTGGGCTGGGGGTAGTAGGTCATCAGTTTGGCGGCAATCGGATCCAGCCGGGCCGCCGGAATCCGGTTGCCGGGGAACTGCGCGTTGCCATTGAGCGGATCTTTCAGTGTTATGGCCGCGCCGCTGGTCAGGCTGAACGATTTGGAGAAATCCAGGTCTCGTTCCAACAGGGAGGGGACGCGGGTAATGCTCGTCTGGCCGTTGTGTTGCTTGTAGCTCTCCCAACTGAACATGAAGAAGCTCCGGTTG
>Ga0315282_10004368_pt1 | contig 24646 bp, 19 predicted proteins | sample YL17G07_20_MG_FD_203693 | JGI IMG/M metagenome (GOLD analysis project Ga0315282, IMG submission 203693) | Sediment microbial communities from Yellowstone Lake, YNP, Wyoming, USA - YL17G07_20 | ecosystem: Environmental > Aquatic > Freshwater > Lake > Sediment | place: USA: Wyoming | collected... | reverse complement strand
GTCCGGCAGGCACAAGTTCAGGGGCGTGTGCCATGTGCCGGACGCTTCCACCCCTGGCGAAGACATTTGCTCGGAGTGTCCGGGCGAAGGCTGGTCTTTCGAAAAAAGTTCACGAGTCGCACCGGTCGTACTTCAACTATATGAGCGACCCTGTGGTCAAGCCGGAAGACCCCGGAAAGGAGGACAGCCGTGCAAGATGTGTCGGTCAGCCCCGCGGGCGTCACGCGGCCGCAGATTGTGGTGAGACGGTGTCACGAATGCGGTGAGCCGATGCGAGAGGTCCACAGGACGGCCCAGAGCAACATCGTTTTCACGTGGTTCGAATGCCTCCGAAGAGGATGCTCCGGAGTGTATCTCGAACGGCACTGTCTCTGACGTTGTGCGAAGCCGAGTGCTTCACCTGTCACAGGCACCCGGATACACCTCAGGGGATCTCGTTGGCATGCGTCGTGACGTTCGGCCGAGTCGTACGGATGTCCGTTGAATCGACGCGATTGGCGGCGCGGAGAGACCATCCCGCGCCGCCTCCATCGGTGGACCTCCTTGCCTTCTCCCATATGGTGCCGACCCGCAAAAGAAGGGACAAGCCATGAACGTATCACGAGCGTTTCCAGGGATTCACCGCCTGGGCGCGGGAAGTGTTCTCGTTCTCGGCTTTCTGCTGCTCTTGAGCGGGTGCGACCGTCACGGCGGGCGGGATGCCGGACGGGCGGCGACGATGAGGGAGCAGCCGGACGGCGTCTCCGCTCCCGAGGATCTCATGCGCGAACACGGAGTGCTGAGACGACTGCTCCTGACCTACCAGGAGTGCATCCGGCGGATCGATGCCCGCGAGGAATTGCCACTCCAGACGGTGAAGGACTCCGCGGACATCATCCACGCCTTCGTCGAAGGCTACCATGAGAAGCTGGAGGAAGATTACCTGTTCCCGCGGTTCGAGAAGGCCGGGGTGCTCGTGGACCTGGTGAAGACGCTCCGGATGCAGCATCAAGCCGGAAGGCGTCTGACGGACGACATTCTCCGTCTGGCGAACGATGAGTCTTTCAAGGGGCCCGATGACCGGGCCAGGCTTGCCCGGGACATGCGCGAGTTCATCCGGATGTACGGACCGCACTCGGCCCGTGAAGACACGGTGCTCTTCCCGACCATCCGTCAGGTCTATTCTCCCCGGGAGTTCGACGTGCTCGGAGACACGTTTGAGGACAAGGAGCGCGAGGTGGTCGGAGAGGCAGGCTTTGAGAAGATGGTGGAGAAGGTCGCCGACATCGAGAAAACGCTGGGAATCTACGACTTGGGACAGTTCACCCCCACTCCCGACGTCATGGCTCCAGCAAAGGCCGGGTCAACGCAGACTCCGGACGATTCTTCTCCGCGGGTTAGCGACGCCCGCGGTCAGCGATGAAGACCGTGCAGCCCCTTCGCATCCGAAGGGAGATTCGCCTCGCTAGCGGAGCTTTTCCGCCCCTTTGATACCAAGGCATCCATGGACCATCTTCCCCCTCCGACGATCACGAGGAAGAGCAGGCTCATCAGCATGGAATAGTCCGTGCGGGCGGGATCTTCCATTGCCCAGAACCCGCTCCTGAGGAGGATGGGGATCTTCGTCGAAGCGATGGCGACGGAGATGTTGATGATGAGAGGGACCGCCGCCAAGCGGGTGACCAACCCCATCAAGAGAAGCAAGCCGCAGGCGATTTCGACGACGCCGACAAAAGGCCCCATGATATCGGGTGCAGGTATGCCGATGTGCGCAAAGCGTCCCGCGCCCCATTGAGCCGCAAAAAGAAACTTCTTCATTCCCTCCGCAAAGAACACGCCCCCTGCCAGCCAGCGCACCAGGATGACCGCCGCAGGCGCCTCGCTCCGCGCCGACTTCCTCATCCACGTGATCCAGGTCACCTTCCGCTCCTTTTCTGATAGGGCCGTTCAGATACACACGGCATTGTAGCACTTGCACCTGCTGCCCGGAAGCGAAGGTGCGTACCGAAATAGTACAAGAGCGCAGCCGGCTTCGATCAGGCGACATTCGCTGCGAGTCCCTATCCCCGCTGCTCTGGTATGGTCTCGCGGATGGCCGTCGTGAGATATCGGGCGGCGCGAGGCGTGGTCGGGTGAACTGGTCTGATGGCACACCCCGAGCTTTCCGAACACCGGTGGGTGTGCCGCGTCCGGATTACGCAAGTTCAGCACGAAAAAGGTCTTACAATCCCGAAGGTCAGGAGAAGACTCCGGGCCCAAGGTCGGTTTCTCAGGTCCGGTCTTGGGAGGTGCCGGTCGGTTGTGGCCGCTGCCAGTTGGCGTCGTGGCAAGCGTTCAGGACGCAGGGGAAACCAGGGACCGGCGTCCAAGCCGTCGGAGGGAAAATAGCAAAAAATCGAATTTCCGTACTCTTTCTGCGTGACTTGTGTGCGGATTGTGATAGGAAATAGGTTCAGGCTATTGCGCAGCTTACTTCACGCAGCCCGAAAGTGTGCATAGCGCGGTCTGAGAGTTCGGTGCAGTCGGAAGATGTTGTTGACGGTGTCTTGCGGGTGCCGGTCGACCTCAGACAAGCACGCGTGAGGCGAGGGTTACCACACTAGGTTTTGTAGGAGCATCAGCGGCAATGGACGGTATGTCCTCGAATAAGGAAGACGTTTCGGATGACCACCCACCGGCCTTGTTACTGGCCGGTGAACTTCCCACCGATGTCGCAGCGGAAGTCACTTCCCGCAAACTCAAGGCCCTCTCTGCCACGAGCGACTGGAACGACTGGCGTTGGCAGATGCGTCATCGAATCCGCACGGTCGAGCAGCTCCGGGAGTGGTTCGATCGGCTCGAGGTGTCCGAGGGTCTCTTGGCGGCGGCGGCGAGGTTTCCTCTGGCGATCACTCCGTACTACGCGTCGCTGATCCGGGCGCTGAGCGCGAGTGATCCTGTCTTCGCGATGTCCGTGCCCCAGGGGGCGGAGCTTACGGACCCGCCGTTCCTCGGCGACGACCCACTGGAAGAGAACAAGGACATGCCGGTGCCGGGCCTCGTGCACCGCTACCCGGACCGTGCACTCCTCATCGCCACCACGACCTGTGCGATGTACTGTCGTCACTGCACGCGCAAGCGTCTCGCGGGCGTCCGCGAATCGACCATCTCCGCCGTCCGACTCAGGCAGGTCGTCGCCTATCTGACCGAACACCCGGAAATCCGTGACGTGATTGTCTCGGGCGGCGACCCGTTCACCATGCCCAGCGAGATGCTCGAGCGGGTGCTGGCCGCGCTCCGGGCGATCCCGAGCGTCGAGATCATCCGGATCGGAACCCGCACGCCCGTCACCATGCCCATGCGGGTGACCGAAGAGCTCACCTCGATGCTCCGCAGGTACTTCCCCATCTGGATCAACCTGCACTTCAATCACCCCTCCGAGTTGACCTCCGAGGCCGCCGGCGCCTGCTCACGTCTGGCGGACGCCGGCATCCCGCTTGGAAATCAGTCGGTGCTCCTGCACGGGATCAACGATGATCTCAAGGTCATGGAGCAGCTCTGTCGCGGACTGCTGCGGATGCGCGTCCGTCCGTACTACCTCTTCCAGTGCGACCTGGTGCGGGGCGTGGAGCATTTCCGCACCCCCCTGGCGCGCGGCATCGAGATGATGGAATACCTGCGCGGGCGTCTGAGCGGACTGGCGATTCCGACCTTCGTGGTGGACGCACCCGGAGGCGGCGGCAAAATCCCCGTCCTGCCGAACTACGTGGTCTCGACCAGTCCCACGCACACCGTGCTCAGGAACTTCGAAGGGGTGCTGTTCAGCTACCCGGAGCCGTGCGCCGCGGCCGGACGTGTGGAACTCTTGCCCGCAGGCGGCACCTCACCCACGGTGCATGACCTGGCCTGTGGCCGCGCTGCGAAGATCCAGCCCGCAGACACCGCCCGCCAGAAGCGCCGCGTGACCAAATCCCTTGACTGAGCGGTCGCAGAAAAGTCCTGCAAGGTAAGGAAAAAGGCCGTGTGGAGATGTCGCTCCACGCGGCCTTTGTTCTTCAGGCAAGACCCGAATGTCCTGCTTTTCTTCTCAGTCTATTTATCGGCGGACATCTGAAGAATCCATCTTGCCTTTGGGTTCAGGCGATTTTGCTTGGCATAACCGACCGGATGCGGGAGAATCTCTCCCGGGTGCCCATCGGAGCGAGGGACGCGATGAGTCTCGTGATTGGACTTGCCTACGACTTGCGGACCGACTACCTCGCCGAAGGCTACAGGGAGGAGGAGGTGGCGGAGTTCGACTCCGAGGAGACGATCGACGCACTGGACCGGGCGATCGTCTCGCTGGGCTACCGGACGGATCGGATCGGGAACGCGCGCACGCTGTGTCGGCGACTCGTCGCGGGTGACCGCTGGGACCTGGTCTTCAACATCGCCGAGGGGCTCCGCGGACGTTCGCGCGAGGCCCAGGTCCCGTGCATCCTCGAACTCTACGGGATCCCGTACGCCTTCTCCGACCCGCTGGCATGTGCGGCGAGTTTGGACAAGGCGGTCGCGAAACGTCTGGTCCGCTCGGCCGGCATCCACACGGCGGATTTCAAGGTCGTCCGGGCTCCGGCGGACATCGAGGACGTGCGGCTCGCGTATCCGCTCTTCGCGAAGCCCGTGGCGGAAGGGACGGGGAAGGGGATCGACGGCCGCTCACGCATCGAGTCGCCGGACGAACTCGCGGAGACCTGTCGGCGGCTCCTCGCTCGTTTCCGCCAGCCGGTGCTCGTCGAGGAATTTCTCCCGGGTCGGGAGTTCACCGTGGGCATCCTGGGGACGGGCGCTCGTGCCCGTGTCCTGGGGGTCATGGAGGTCCGGGTGCTTCCGGAGGAGAGCAAGGGCATCTACTCCCTCGAGATGAAGGAGAAGTGCGAGCAGTTCGTCCGGTACAGCGCTCTCGCTGAAGAGGAGCTTCGCCGGGAGGTGGAGGAACTTGCACTGAACTCGTACGGGGCGCTCGAATGCCGGGACGCGGCACGCGTGGACACACGTCAGGACGCCAGGGGACGGGTGAACTTTGTGGAAATCAACCCGCTGCCGGGGCTGCACCCCACCCATTCCGATCTTCCGATGATTGCCACCCAGGCGGGGATGAGCTACGCCGAGTTTATCGGCTCGATTGTCCGAAGTGCACTGAGTCGCGTGGAGGAGAGCAGTGACTTCCGAGAGGCCGGGGATTCTGGTGCTCTATAACATCCCCCGCGACGCCGCCAGCGCGAACGCTCCGGGCCTGCCTGCTCCCGACCCTCATCGGGGTCGGACAGGCCCGCCCTGCGCACGGGGGGCAAGTCTGGAAAGTGAAGCGGGCGTGCTGGCGGAGGTCCAGACCGTCGTCGGGGCGCTGGAAAAACTGGGGATGACCCACCGCGTCGCCGGGGTGGCACAACTCGTCGATGTCCCACCGCTCCTCGCCGCCAGTCCCGAGCCCATCGTCTTCAATCTGGTCGAGGGGTTCCAGCGTCGTCCCCGGGAGGCGTCCTACGTCCCTGCCCTCTGTCTTGCGTTCGGCAAGATGAGCACGGGCAACTCGACGTGCTGCCTCGACCTCGCGCTGGACAAGTGGCGGACCAAGGGGGTGCTTCAGAGGACGGGACTTCCCGTCCCCGCGGCGATTCTTGTTCAGCCGGGGTGCGACATTTCCCCGGGTGAGCTGCCCCCCCCGCCTTGGATCGTCAAGCCGGCATACTGCGACGGGAGCGAGGGGATCTACGCGGAATACTGCATCTTCAGCGAGGCGGGCCCGGCGTTGCGCCAGACCGTCCGCACGATTCACCGGGAGTTCGGCCAGCCCGTCCTGGTCGAGCAGTTCGTCGGCCGCCGCGAGTTGAACGTGTCTCTCCTCGAGCGCCGTGGTCGTCTGGACGTGCTGCCGGTCGCGGAGGTTGATTTCTCCGCGTTCGGACCGGAGCGTCCCCGGATCGTGGACTACGCGGCGAAGTGGCTTCCGTCGTCGTTCGAGTATCGGAACACGCCGATACTGACTCCGGCTGCGGTGGACGACTCGACGGAGCGCAAGGCTCGGGAGTACTCGTGCGCCGCCTGGCACGCGCTCGACTGCATGGATTATGCACGGGTGGATTTCCGGCTGGATGAAGACGGACAGCTGGTCATTCTCGAGGTGAACCCGAACCCGGACGTGTCGCCGGAGGCGGGGTTTGCCGGGGCGCTGACCGCGGCGGGGATTCCCTGCGAGGAATTCGTCCGCGTCGTGGTCGAGAATGCCGCGGGACGGCTTGAGTCCGCGGGTTTTCGCCGCGGGCTGCGGAAATCCTCACGTGGGCCGCGACTCTTCAAGATCCGCTTGACGGAGAGTGCGGACCGTGACGAGATCCTGCGCATGGTCTCGGCGACCGGGTTCTTCAGTCCCGGCGAACTCGAAGTCGCACGGGAAGTGCTGGACGAGGCAATTGCGACCGGCCCCCGGGGACACTATCAGTCCTTCGCCGCCGAGGTGAAGGGACGTCCCGTGGGATGGGTCTGCTTTGGTCCGACCCCGTGCACCTCGGGGACGTTCGACGTCTACTGGGTTGTCGTGTCGCCCGAGTACCAGGACCGCGGGATCGGCAAGGGTCTGATGCAGCACGCGGAAAAGCGGATCGCCGAGCGCGGGGGAAGACTCGCCGTCGTGGAAACGTCCGGGCGGCCGGCCTACGAACCCACCCACCGCTTCTATCTGGCACTTGGCTACGAGGAGAAGGCGCGGGTCGCGGATTTCTACGCGCCGGGCGATCCCAAGGTCATCTACGTCAAGCGTCTGGGATAGGTCTGCGGGGGCCGTTCTAGCAGACAGTCGTCCCGAGGGGCTCCGGTCAGGACTGTCCGTACTCCTGGAGTGATTTGACGGAGATGCCGCGTTTCTTGAGGGCCTCGATGCCGTTGACGACGGCGCCCGCCGCGGCAACCGTCGTGATGAGAGGAATGCTGTTCGCGATGGCCTGATTGCGGATATAGACCTCGTCCTTCCTCGGATGTTTTCCGCTGACCGTGTTGATGATGAGCTTGATCTCCTTGTTCTTGATGAGGTCGAGCACGTTGGGCCGGCCGACGGAAATCCTCTGAAGACAGCTGACCTTCACGTCGTTGCGTGCCAGGGCCGCCGCCGTCCCCTCCGTCGCCACCAGTTCAAACCCCAGGTCTTCGAGCTTCTTGGCGATGAAGATGATGTCGCGCTTGTCGCGGTCCCTCACCGAGACGAACACCTTGCCCGAGAGCGGCAGGACGTGTCCCGCCCCCTGCTGACCCTTCGCGAAGGCGAGCCCGAACGATGAATCGATCCCCATCACCTCTCCGGTGGATTTCATTTCGGGTCCGAGGACCGCGTCGACGCCCGGGAACCGGATGAACGGGAAGACCGATTGCTTGACGGCGAAGTGCTTGATCTGGACCTCCCTGGTGAAACCGAGTTCCTCGAGCGTGTGTCCCAGCATGACCTTGGTGGCGATGTTGGCGAGTGGGACGTTGATGGCCTTGCTGACGAACGGGATGGTGCGGCTGGCGCGCGGGTTGACCTCGAGCACGTAGATGACGTCGTCCTTGATGACGAACTGCACGTTCATGAGTCCGACGACGTGGAGCTCCCTGGCCATGGCTCGCGTGTGCTCGGACAGTGCTTCGACCTGCCGGTCGGTCAGCGTGATGGGGGGCATGACCATGGCGGCGTCGCCGGAGTGGACGCCCGCTTCCTCGATGTGCTCGATGATGCCGCCGAGGACGCAGCGCTCGCCGTCCGACACGGCGTCCACGTCGATCTCGATCGCGTTCTCCAGGAACTCGTCGATGAGGATGGGATGGTCGCTGAGAGCTTCGGAGGCGAACTTGGCCTTGGCCATGAACTCCTTCAGCTCCTCGTCGTCGTAGACGATTTCCATGGCACTGCCGCCGAGGACGTAGGACGGACGGACGACGACCGGGTAGCCGATCTCCGCGGCGATGGCTTTAGCCTCTTCGAAGGAGTAGGCGCTGCCGTTCGGGGCCTGATTGAGTCCGAGCTTGTGGAGGAGCTGCTTGAAGCGCTCGCGGTCCTCGGCCCGGTCGATGGAATCCGGGGAGGTGCCGAGGATTCGGACGCCGGCTTCTTCCAGCGGGACGGCCAGGTTCATCGGGGTCTGACCGCCCAACTGCACGATGACCCCCTCGGGCTTCTCCTCCTCCACGATCGCGAGGATGTCCTCACGGGTCAGCGGCTCGAAATACAGCTTGTCCGAGGTGTCGTAGTCGGTCGACACCGTCTCGGGGTTGGAGTTGACCATGATCGCTTCGTAGCCCAGCTCCTTCAGGGCGTAGCTGGCGTGACAGCAGCAGTAATCGAACTCGATTCCCTGGCCGATGCGGTTGGGTCCGCCGCCGAGGATGAGCACCTTCCTCCTGTCGCTGACTCGGTTCTCGTTGTACTTCTCGTAGGTCGAATAGAAATAGGGACGTGCGGGGTTGAATTCCCCGGCGCAGGTGTCGACGAGCTTATAGGCGGGCCGGACCCCGCGCTTCTTCCTCACCTCCGAGACCGTCATCTCGTCGGTAGAGGTCAGGAAGGCGATCTGGACGTCGGAGAACCCGGCGCCCTTCACCTGCCACCACAGCTCCTCCGGGATCTTTTCCAGCTTCCGTCTGCCCTTGTATGGCGTCAGGGTCTTGCTCAGCTCGACGATCTCGCGAATGTTCTCGATGAACCACCGGTCGATGCGCGAGAGCCGTGCGATCTCCTCGACGGTCCATCCCTTTTCGATGGCGTGCTTGATGTAGAAGTGACGTTTGTCGTTCGGGACGACGAGCTTGTGGGTGAGTTCCGCGTCGCTCTTCGGCTCCTCGACGTGTGCGTCTCTCCCGTCGAACCCGAGTCCATACCGGCCGATCTCGAGGCTCCGCACCCCCTTCTGCAGGGCCTCCTTGAACGACCGTCCGATGGACATCGCCTCTCCCACCGACTTCATCGAGGTGTTGATGGTGGGGTCGGCCTGCGGGAACTTCTTGAAGGTGAATCGGGCGATCTTGAACACGCAGTAGTCCACGGTCGGCTCGAAATAGGCGTAGGTGTTGCCGGTGACGTCGTTGAGGATCTCGTCGAGGGTGAGTCCGACGGCCAGCTTGGTCGCGACCCTGGCAATGGGGAAGCCGGTGGCTTTGCTGGCGAGAGCACTGCTTCGCGAGAGCCTGGGGTTCACCTCGATGATGACGATGTCGCCGGTATCGGGATTTCCCGCGAACTGGATGTTCGCCCCCCCGCCCGTGATCCCGATCTTCCGGATGACGCGCTTCGAGAGGTCCACGTACTCCACGTATTCCTTCGCGGTCAGCGTCTGCGAGGGCGCCACCACCATCGAGTCGCCCGTATGCACCCCCATCGGGTCCACGTTTTCCATCGACGTGACCATGATGACGTTGTCGACACAGTCCCTCATGACCTCAAACTCGATTTCCTTCCATCCGAGCACGGACTGCTCGACGAGCACCTGGCCGACGGGGCTGATCGTGATGGCGTTGAGGAGGCATTTTTCGAGCTCCTCGACGTTATAGGCGGTGGCCCCGCCGAACCCCCCGAGGGTGAACGCCGGCCGGAGGATCAGCGGGAAACCGATGCGCTGGCCGATCTCCATCCCCCCCTCCACCGAGGTCGCGATGCCGCTCTCCGGAACCTTGAGGCCGATCTCGATCATCGATTTCTTGAAGAGCTCGCGATCCTCCGCCCGGCTGATGGCCTCGGGACTCGCGCCCAACACCTCGACCCCGTGTTTCTTGAAGACCCCGGCGCGCGAGAGGAAGACGGCCACGTTGAGTCCCGTCTGTCCCCCGAGGGTGGGAAGGATCGCGTCCGGACGCTCGCGCTCGATGATCTTTTCGATCACCTCCGCGGTGATGGGCTCGACGTAGGTGCGGTCGGCCATCCGCGGGTCCGTCATGATCGTCGCCGGGTTCGAATTGATCAGGACGATCTCGTACCCTTCTTCCTTCAGGGCCTTGCAGGCCTGCGAGCCGGAATAGTCGAACTCGCACGCCTGTCCGATGATGATGGGACCCGAGCCGATAATCAGGATCTTATGGATGTCGGTTCGCTTGGGCACGCTCTTCTTCCTTCGACTCCCGCTCAGACCGAGCGGAGCATCCTGCGCCTAGTGGGTCTCGTCTGGCCAATGGAACCGGTTCCCCCTCTCCCCTTGAGGGAGAGGGTTGGGGTGAGGGGTGCTTGGACGGGGTGGAACAGGTGCCTTTTCCGCCCCAATCCCCCTCACTCTGGCCCTCCCCCTCGGAGGGGGGAGGGGACACCATTCGGACAGGTATATTCCATTATCGATACGAGACTCAATAGAGACTCCCGACGAATTCGGCGAACACCCTGTTGGGATTACCCATCTCGTCCGGACAGGGAGAGAACTGCACCGAAAGAGCCGGGAACTTCTCGCTCCGGATCCCCTCGATGGTGCGATCGTTGACGTTCACGTGTGTCACGGTCACGCCGCCCGGAACGGACTTCTCGTCCACGACGAAGCTGTGAGCCTGCGTCGTGATCTCCAGAACACCGTCTTGAGTGCGCCGGACCGGGTAGTTGACCCCGTGGTGGCCGGTCTTCATGCGCGTGACGCCGCACCCCAGCGATAGGGCCAGGAGCTGGTGTCCCAGTCCGACGCCCAGGATCGGGGTGCGTCCGAGGAGTGCCTTGACGGCCGAAGCGGCGTACTCGGGCACGTGCGGGTCGCCCGGGCCGCCCGCAAGCACGATCCCTTTCGCGCCGGAGCGAAGGATGTCCTTGACCTCCGCCGCCGCAGGCACCATCTCCACCGCGCACCCCAGCCGGGCAAGCTGCTCCAACCAGCTCCTTTTCATGCCGATGCTGAGTGCCAGGAGCCTGTGCTTTGCGGCGCCCTGTGCGGGCGGAACCTCCGGCATCCCGAGCTCCTTTACGAGGTCCGCTTGCCAGGCGGGCGGTGTTTCCTTGAGTTCCTCTGCGAGCTTGCGCGGGTCCCCTCCCCCGGAGACGATCATGCCTTTCATCTCACCGTGCTCGCGGAGATGGATGGCGACGGCGCGCGTGTCCACCCCCTGGATGCCCACGACGGCGCGCTCGACGAGGAAGTCCTCGAGCTTCCCCGTGGCGCGGAAGTTGGAGATATGGCGGCTGTACTCGCGGATGACGACGCCCGCGACGTGGACATCCGCGGTCTCGTTGTCTTCCCCGTTGACGCCGTAACTGCCGATAATCGGGTAGGTCAGAACGACCAGCGTGCCGGCGTAGGACGGGTCCGTGAGGACCTCCTGGTACCCGACAACTCCGGTGTAGAAGACGGTTTCACCGACGGTGCGGCCGCTCCCGGCGAACGGTGCTCCCTCGAAAACCGTCCCGTCCTCAAGCACAAGCATGGCCTTGGCGGACTTCATTTCTGGAGAGGATCCTTCCGGTCCGACGGCGTCTCAGATATACTCGATCGTGCTCGGGGGCTTCGGTGTGATGTCATAGACGACCTTGGTCACGGCGGGAATGGCCTTGAGGATCCGGTCGCGGATCCTTTCGAGCGTTTTCCACGGGAGCCTCGTGGCCTTTGCCGTCATGGCGTCGTTGGATTCGACGCACCGCACGGCGATGATGTTTCCAAAGTGCCGGCCGCCCTGGGGGGTCAGTCCCGTGGCCCGGTCGGAGAGCAGGACGCCGAACGCCTGGAACGGCTTGAACGTGCGCGTTTCCTCCTCCACGATGCGACAGGCCTTGCGCACGATCTCGATGCGGGCCGGGGTCGCTTCGCCCAGACAGCGACAGAGCAGTCCCGGACCCGGGAACGGCATCCTCTGGTACACCTTCGCAGGCAGGCCGAGGATTTTTCCGACCTTCCGGACGTCCGGCTTGAACAGCGTCTTCAGCGGCTCCAGTGCAATGAACCCGTAGCCCTTTTTCGCGTCGATGCCGATCTGCTCCAGCACGTTGTGCTGGGTCTTGACCGCCTTCTTCGTCTCAATGATGTCCGGGGCGATGGTCCCCTGCAGGAGGAACTGCGCCCCGGACGCCTTCACCGCCTTCTTGAAGGTCCTGTAGAACGCGTCACGGAACGCCTTGCGCTTTTCCTCGGGGTCGGTCAGACCTCTGAGCGCGGCGAAGAAGTTCTTCCTCGCGTTGATCACCTTGACCGTGATGCCGAGCTTCCGGAAGGTGGCTTTCACCTGTGCGCTTTCCCCCCCGCGCATCAGACCGTCGTCGATGAAAATCACCTGGAGATTCTTGCCGAGCGCCCTGTGCCCGAGCACCGTGGCCACCGAGCTGTCGATCCCGCCCGAGAGCGCGCTGATCACTTTCCCGTTCCGCACGGTCCGACGGATCTCTTCCACTTTTCTCGCAGCAAATGTTCCGTGGTTCACCCTTGATCTCCCATGTTTGGATCAGGTTTCGTCCATCATCGGCCTGGATTGTCGCGGCAAAAGATACAGAACTTCGCTGAGGCAGGCAAGAGAGAACTTCCAGTTTCCTCGCTGTTTTTGTCCATCGCAGGCCCCCCTCTGATGCACCGTAGCGGATCTTCGTGCTTGGGATCCAGTTTTCCCGCTTCCAGGAGGACGCTTTGCTTGACATGCGCGTCGGCGTGGCTAACATATGAAGCAGGCACATCTTACGCATTTTGCAGCGAGGCGTCTCATGGTCCGTATGAGGGTCGTTGGTGGATTCTGGCGCACGATGATGGGCCTCCTGCGGGTCTTCATGCTTCTTCTGCTGTTTGCCTTTCGGTGCGGAGCACAGGGGGTTCCGACTGCACAAGTCCTGCTTGACAGGGGCCGGGAATTGATCGACGCGGGCAAAGCGGAGGAAGCGAGGACGGAGCTCGAACAGCTCGTCAAGGACTTCCCCAAGGCTCCTCAGGCGGAAACGGCCAAGTCGCTCATCGACCGCATCAAGTCCATCGAAGTCTTTGTCGACTATTCCCACGAGGCCAACATGCCCTCGGCCGGCCTCACGCAGATCCTGAGGGGGGCCGGCCTCGGCATCACGAGAAACCATGCGTACATCCCTTCCCAGAAACCGAAGCTGGCGGAGTACGAGTTGGTCGTTCTCTGGCAGCAGGTCACGGACATCCGGTACGACGACCTCGAATACGCTACGCTGCTGGAATATGTCAGGGAGGGCGGACGTCTCCTCATGATCACGAATTCCGGGGCGTGGATGGGGTTGAACCGCACGGATTCCGTCAAGGGCTACCCGCTTCCTTATCTTGCCAGGCGCTTCGGGCTCAAGCTGGACAAGGAATTCGAGGAACTCGCCATCGGCAAAGGAAAGGTCTTTCACTACCGTGACACGAACCTTCTGAGCTCGGCACGCCTGGAGTCGAAGGACCCCGAGGTCCGCCGGGCGGGCGTCGCCTTCTTCGAAAAGCTGCTGCCTTACCCCCAACTCGAGAATTCCCCCCGGAACGACGACATCGAGGCGGAACTCTCCTTCAAGGAAGGACGCGTGACGTTCTATTATCCACAGACCCTCAAGACGCAGGCGTTGTGGGCGCAAAAGGTCCTTCCCACGGTCCTCGGCTTCTGCCGGGGACTCTTCCGGGAAGACCTCGACGTCGACGTCACCGTGCGCGGCATCCCGGCTACCGGGACCGTCTTTTTCGGCGGAAAAAGATTTGAGATCGCCTTGTACGTGGCGAAGGATACACTCCTGCACGACTTGAGCATGCAGCTGTGCCGGGCGTGGATGCGACCCGGTGGGTTGGATGTGCATTATCCGCACTGGCTTGAAAGCGCCTGGGTGGAGATGGTCACGGTGGACCTGCTCAGAAAGCTGGGCGCTGCCGACCGTTTTGCCGCTTCCGAGCGATACCGCCAGAACGAATTTCGCAATGTAGACCCGAACATGAACTTGATCGATATCTCCATAGCCCCTAAACCGGGGGACCTCGCCTTCACGGGAAAATGCGAGTTCATCTTCCGCGACCTGGTCAGCAAGTACGGGGACTCCATGCTGTCCAAATTCCGAAACACGGTCCGTCTTTACAGTGAGGCCGGTCAGCTTCCGGCGCTGACAACCGCCGAGACCATCCGGCTTCTGAGTCTCGCCGTTGGCAAGGATCTCTTCCCCTACTTCCGTTCCCTCGGGACGGGTGTTGAGCCCTTGCCGGTAGACCTCGATGAACCGGCGCGTCTGCGCAAGCTCGTAGCCGAGAAAAAGCCGGATGCTTCGGGGAAATAGCCTTACGCCTGTGGCGCGCCCCGGTGTCCCGTGCAATGTCCCCAGGCGTGCTCAGGGATATGTGCCAACCGAGAGTGCTCCTACGTAAGGCCTTGACTTCAAGCCACTTGTGTAAGAAGCCTTGCATTCTGCGCCGCGAAAGCGAGTGAGTTCCTTTCATACGTGAATAAACCGGCCCCAGAAAACGCAGTTTCTTGCTCTAGATCTTCAGGATTTTGTGTTGCGAGGCAGGGCCTGTCCGGTAGAATGCCTTAGGATATTTCGCATTTCGGCGCGGACCCGGATCCGGTTCCGGGAGTGCGCGCGGTCAATTTCCACGCATGTCTCTTCTCCATCCACCACCAAGGAGGGCGAACTATGTTGAGTGATCTTGAAATAGCGCAGCAGGCGAAGACGGACCACATCAGGGAAATTGCCGGAAGGTTGGGAATACGGGAGGACGAGCAGGAGCTGTACGGTGGCCATAAGGCGAAAATTCGTCTCGAGATTCTCGACCGGCTCAAGAGCGCGCCCCTCGGAAAATACGTCGACGTGACCGCGATCACCCCCACGCCGCTCGGTGAAGGCAAGACCGTCACCACGATCGGGGTTTCGCAGGGACTGGCGAAGATCGGGAAGCGGGTCTGCACCTGCATCCGGCAGCCGAGTCTCGGCCCGGTCTTTGGAATCAAGGGTGGAGCGGCAGGAGGCGGGTACGCACAGGTCGTTCCTATGGAAGATTTCAACCTCCACCTCACCGGCGACGTGCACGCCGTGGGACTCGCGAACAACCTGGCCTGTGCGTTCATCGACAACAACCTGTATCACCGGTCGCTGAAAAAACCGCGGGGCCGCGCGGTGAATATCGATCCTTCGCGCGTCCTGCTGAATCGAGTGCTGGATGTCAGTGACCGGGCGCTCAGGGAGATCACCATCGCCCAGCGCGGAGAGGGCGTGGAACGTCAGACCGGGTTCGACATCACCGTGGCGAGCGAGGTCATGGCGATCCTTGCACTCACCACGGGGCTCCAGGACCTTCGCAAGCGTCTCGGACGCATGGTCGTCGCCTACAGCAGGAAGGGCAAACCCGTCACGTGCGAGGATCTCGGCGTCGCCGGTTCCATGACCGTGCTGCTCCGGGATGCCGTCAAGCCGAACCTCATGCAGACGCTCGAACACACGCCGTGCTTCGTCCACGCCGGGCCTTTCGCCAACATCGCACACGGGAACAGCTCGATTCTTGCCGACCAGATGGCACTGCGGCTGGCGGACTACGTCGTCACGGAAAGCGGGTTCGGGGCCGACTGCGGGATGGAGAAGTTCCTCAACATCAAGTGCCGCTACAGCGGACTGGTGCCCAATTGCGTGGTGGTGGTGGCGAGCGTCCGGGCGCTCAAGATGCACTCGGGAGGCTTCCGCGTCGTCGCAGGCCAGCCGCTGCCCAAGGACCTCACCGCCGAGAACATTCCCGCACTCGAAAAGGGTATGTGCAACCTGGTCAAGCACGTCGAAAACGTCAGGCTGCAGGGTCTCCCCTGTGTGGTCGCGATCAACCGCTTCACCTCGGATACCGACAAGGAAGTCAAGATCATCCGCAAGCACGCCCTCGATGCGGGCGCCGCCGACGTGGCCACCAGTGAAGTATGGGCGAAGGGCGGTGAGGGGGGAAAAGATCTGGCCAAGGCCGTCGTCAAGGCCTGTGACCAACCGAGCAAGTTCAAGTTCCTTTATCCGCTTGAGGTTTCCATCAAGGAAAAGATCGAGACCATCGCGACGAAGATCTACGGCGCCGACGGGGTGGAGTATTCCGAGCAGGCGGAGAAGGACATCGCGCAGTGGACCGCGGACGGGTTCGGCAAACTCCCCATCTGCATGGCCAAGACCCACCTGTCGCTGTCGCACGACCCGGACCGGAAGGGGTTCCCGAAGGGCTACAAGATGCCGATCCGGCAAGTGCGAGCCTCGGTGGGCGCCGGGTTCCTGTATCCCTTGTGCGGGAAGATGCGCACGATGCCCGGACTTCCCAGCATCCCAGTCGGCGAGCACATTGACATCGACAAGGATGGCAACACCGTCGGATTGTCCTGACGCACTGGAAAACCGGGGTGAATGCGGTATACTCTCGGTGGGGTCCGTCCGTCAACCGTTCGACAGGCTCGGGGTGGACCCTGAGCAACGCGGATTGGGTCAAGCGCCCTGCCAAGAGGCCCGTGTTGCCGATTACCCGATGGGAGAGTTACCATGCCGGAAGTTAAAGAGTTCCCCGTGGTCTGGCTTCAGTTGTCCGGGTGCTCGGGGTGTTCGGTGTCGCTCTTGAATACGCGCGACCCGGACATCCGGAACGTCCTCCTGGACGAGCTGGTGCCGGGCCGTCACGTCAATCTCCTGTTCCATCCCGTGGTCATGGCCGGTTCGGGCGAGCCGGTCATGGAGATCATCGACCAGCGTCGGCTGCCGACTGAGTTCGTGCTCCTGGTGGAAGGGGCGGTGCCGACGGGGGCGGACGGGCGTTACGGCGCCGTGGGCGAACTCGACGGCCGGGAAATGACCATGGTCGAAAAGCTGAAGCTCCTCGCCGACAGGTCGTCCGCCATCCTCGCCGTCGGAACCTGTGCCGCCTTCGGCGGGATCAGCGCCGCTTCCCCCAATCCAACTTCCGCCGTCAGTGTGCTCCAGTTCTGCGAGCGCAGCGGCATCGACAAACCGGTGATCAACACCCCCGGCTGTCCCCCGCATCCCGACTGGATGCTGGGGACGGTGGCGGCCGTCCTCTTGGGCAAACTGACTCCGGCGGACCTCGACGACCTCGGCCGCCCGCTGATGTTCTATGGGAAGCTCGTCCACGAGAACTGTCCGCGGCGGGCGGATTTCGACGCCGGCAAGTTTGCGCAGCGTCCGGGCGACGCCGGATGCATGTACATGGCCGGGTGCAAGGGCCCCGAGACCTATGCCGACTGCTGGCTCCGGATGTGGAACGCCGGTACCAACTGGTGCATCGGCGCCCGCTCGCCCTGTCACGGCTGTGTCGAACCTTGCTTCCCGGATGACTATTCACCGCTGTACGAGAAGATCACCGTCGAGCGGCTGGCGCGCTTCGCCCTCAAGAAGAGAACTGCTCTGTAGAAAACATCCGTGTTGCTGCTTCACCCCTCTCCCTCCTCTGGGGGGAGAGGAAACAAGGGCAGCGGTCACGAAGGGTGTTTTCTGCAGAGCAGAAGAGAACCTAAGCAACGTCGTCGCCAAGGAGTGAGTCCATGCAGAAGATTGTCATCGATCCCGTCACACGGGTGGAGGGACACCTGCGCGTCGAGGTGACCATCGACGGAGGCGTGGTCAAGGAGGCGCATAGTGCGGGCACGCTCTACCGCGGGTTCGAGGAATTCCTCGTCGGTCGCGAACCCATCGACGCCCAGCGACTCACCCAGCGGGTCTGCGGGGTATGCCCCGTGGTCCACGCCACCGCCGCCGCACTCGCCCTCGACCAGGCGTTCGGTTGTCTTGACAAGCTTCCCGAGAACGGACGGATCCTCCGCAACCTGATGCTCGGGGCCAATTACCTGCAATCGCACATCCTGCATTTCTACCACCTGGCGGCGCTCGACTACGTGGACGTGACCCAGGCGGCCGACTACGCCGGCGACAACGCCGACCTCCAGTCGCTCCGGGCATTCATCGAGCGCGGGACACTCGCGCCGTTCGTGCCTCGCTACGAGGGAGACTACCGCCTGAGCAAAGAGGAGAACGCGCGCCTCGCAGCACACTACGTCGAGGCCCTGCGCATCCGGAGACTGGCCCACGAGATGCTCTCCACCTTCGGCGGAAAGATGCCTCACGAGGTGTCCATCATTCCGGGAGGCGCGACGGAATGCCCCAGCGTGAGCAAGATCGAGCAGTTCTACTGGCGGCTCCGGAAGATCGCGGACTTCATCGAGAACAAGTATCTTCCCGACGTGCTGACGGTGGCCCGCAAGTACCCCGATCACTTTGCACTGGGCAAGGGATACGGAAAACTCTTGGCCTACGGCGTGTTCGAGCTGGAGACGCCGGTAGCGGACGTTGCCAGGCGCAACCGGCTCTTCCCGGGCGGACTCACCGACGAGACGCTGCGGCTCGAGACGCTCGATGCGGAGAAGATCAGCGAGGCGGTGAGATACTCGTGGTATGACGACTCGGTCGCGGGCAAGCCGCTCTCGGCCCTGACGAAGAACGCCCCCACGAAGGCCGGGGCCTACTCGTGGCTCAAGGCGCCGCGATACGACGGCCAGGCGCGTGAAGTCGGGCCTCTGGCGCGCATGGTCGTCGGGTACGTCCGCGGCAGCACCGAAATCAAGAAGGAAGTCGATGGACTGCTCTCGGCGCTGGGACTCAAGCCGGCGAACCTTTTCGGCGTGCTTGGCCGACATGCCTCCCGCGCGATCGAGTCCAGGATCCTGGCGCGTCACCTCGCGGAGTGGGTCCTGAAGCTCGACCCCAAGGCCCCGCACCGGTTCGACTACGTCTCCCCGGTGGAAGGCAGAGGGGCGGGCATGGTGGACGGTCCGCGGGGCGCACTCGGCCACTGGATCGACGTGAAGAACGGCAAGATCGCCAACTATCAACTCGTCGTGCCGACCACCTGGAACGCTTCGCCGCGTGACGACAAAGATCAGCCCGGCCCCATCGAATGGGCCCTCACGGGAACCAAGGTCAAGGACCCGAAGAACCCGTTCGAGGTGGTGCGGATCGTTCGGTCGTTCGACCCGTGCCTGGCGTGTGCCGTGCACGTGATGGACGCACACAAGACGTTCATTGGTAAATACCGTGTCGCCTGAGAAGCGCGTGGCCGTCATCGGCGTCGGCAACATCCTCATGGGTGATGAGGGTCTCGGGGTTCATGTCCTCACGCTGCTCCGCAAGCGACTGGGGGAGATTGCCGCACTCGTCGACGTGGTGGACGCGGGGACCGCGCTAATCGACGTCATCGACGATTACCTCGATGCGGACGCGATCGTCCTCGTCGACGCGGTTTGCGGCGGCGGACCGCCCGGGGCGATTTACCGCTTCGAGCCGGAAGACCTGCGCGGCACCGGACGCACGGGCACGGCCATTTCGCTGCATGACATGACGGTGCTCGAGGCACTGGACATCGTGCGGCTGACGGGACGGAAGATTCCGGGGCTTTGCGTCATCGGCATGGAGCCGGAAACGATGACCCGGAGCCTGGAGATGTCGAGGACAGTGAAAGAACGATTGCCGCGGCTCGTCGAGACGGTCCTCGATGAGCTCAGGAGCATTCTGAACGCAGAGGCGAAGCCGGAGAAACAGGAATGATCGTCACCGAACGCAAGCCACTGGATGAGATCCTCGAACAGCTCAAGAGCGACCGGAGGGTTTTCCTCGTCGTCTGCGGCGGCTGTCCCGAGGGGGCGAAGACCGGCACCGTCGAGGAGGTCGAGAAGCTCAAGTCGGAGCTGGTCCAGGCGGGGAAGGAGATCGCCGGCGACGTGCGCATCGACTTCCTGTGCAACAAGGCCCTCGTCGGGACGAGACTCTCGCGGAAGCTCGCCCAGTTGAAGCAGACGGATGCATTGCTGATCCTGTCGTGCGGGATCGGTGTCCAGGCCACCGCGCAGATCACCGGCATGAAGACCCACCCGGCGCTCAACACCATCAACATGGGCGGTCACCAGGGACTTTTCATGTCGAGCGAGCGCTGCATGGAATGCGGGGAGTGCGTCCTCAGCTACACGGGGGGCATCTGTCCCATCACCACCTGCTCGAAGAGCCTGCTGAACGGGCAGTGCGGGGGCGCGAAAAACGGGAAGTGCGAGGTGTCGAAGGAACGTCCGTGCGGCTGGCAGCTCATCTGGGAAAGGACGCACGAACTCGGCACCGAAGACCGGCTGATGAAGGTCCTCTCGCTCAGGAGCTACACCAAGTGGGATTTTCCGGATGAACTGCGCACGACGGTCCGCTGGGCGCTCGAGATGGAGGAGAAGCCGAAACCGCCGGAAGCTGAACCGGCGCCCAAGGCGTCCGACAAGAAGAAGAAGGAGAAAGCGCAATGAGTCTACGCGAGGCTCTCGCTTCCGGACGGTTCGTGGTGACGGGTGAGATCGGCCCGCCCAAGGGTCTCGACACCCATGAGATCATGGAAGAGCTGGAGGACCTCCGTGGAGTCGTCCAGGCGGTCAACGTGACCGACATCCAGAGCTCGGTGATGCGTCTCGGCTCCTTGGCCGTCTGCGCGAAGATGGTCCAGATGGGCATCGAGCCGGTGTTCCAGATGACCTGTCGCGACCGCAATCGTCTGGCGCTCCAGAGCGACCTTCTCAGCGCCGCGTGGCTCGGCATCGAGAACGTCCTGGCGCTCACCGGCGACCACACCGCACTCGGGGACCATCGCGATGCGAAGCCGGTTTACGACCTCGATTCCGTGTCTCTGCTGAGAGCGATGGCGGCGCTGGAGGGCGGCAAGGACCTGGCCGGAAACGACCTCGCGGGGGCGCCCAAGTTCTTCAAGGGCGCGGTGGTCACTCCCTGTGCCGACCCGGTCGAACCCCAGATCATCAAGCTCGAGAAGAAGATCGAAGCCGGGGCACAGTTCATCCAGACCCAGGCCGTTTATGATCCCCGGCAGTTCGAGGGGTTCATGAAGCGGGTCTCCCACGTCAAACTTCCGATCCTCGTGGGCATCGTCCCCTTGAAATCGGCCGGCATGGCGAAATTCATGAACGCTAACGTCGCCGGAATCACCATCCCCGAGCCTCTCATCCAGCGGATGGCCGAGGCCAAGAAGGAGGACCGGATGAAGGTGTCCGCCGAGATCGCCGGCAAGCTCGTCAAGGAGATGAAGCCCATGTGCCAGGGAACCCATCTCATGCCGCTCGGCTGGACCAAGATCGTGAAGGACATCCTCCGGATCGCCGAGATACCGCCGGCAGGAAACTGAGGCGTCGCATGTCCGAGGACACCACGGACACCATCCCGACTTCCTCTCTGACCGCGCGAAAGCGCTTCCCGAAGCGCTCCGTCTGGCCCGCCGTCATTGGGTTCAGTCTCACCGCGCTCGTCATCTTCGGGATACTTTACACCTTCTTCCGCACCATGAAGTGGGACACGCCGTGGCGGATCGACTATCCGGGAGTCGAGTGGGTGCGCGGGACGGACGCCGTGATGCGCGAGGGCAAGCGATACCTCCAGGCGGAAGTCCGCTTCGACCGCGACGTCGTCAGTGCGGACGACCTCAAGATGTTTCTCGCGGAACTCGTGAAGCAGACCAAGACGACCTACGAGTACTATCACATCCGGGCCGTGAACAGAAAGAACGTCCATGTGCTCGATGCGGTCGCCGATAAGTCCGGCGTGCACAGCATCACCCCAACCCCCGCCTACTACGAGCAGTGAAGCCTCCCCGCCCCAAGGGATGGGGCTTCCGCGGGAATGCGGGTGACGCGAATTCCGCTCATCCTGTCATCTCACGCCGTCGCCCGGGCGCACTCGATGGTGTTCCTGAGCAGGATCGCCACAGTCACCGGCCCCACCCCGCCGGGGACCGGGGTGATGTGAGAGGCGATTTCCTTCGCCTTCTCAAACTCCACGTCGCCCGTCGTGATGATCTTCGGTTTCCCCGCGCTTTTTCCCTCCGTGTACTTGGTGGGCTGTCCGCTCGCGTCGAACCCTTCGGGGATGCGGTTGATCGCGACGTCGATGACCACGGCGCCCTTCTTGATCATGTCGGCCTTCATGAGCGGTGAGATGTCCGGAAGCGGGACCTTCCCCCCCTTCTTGATCTCCCGCTGATACCGCATCCACATCGCCTGACTCTTGCCCGCTGCAACCACCAGGATGTCGGCCCGCTTCGTGTAGCTTGCCAGGTCTTTCGTGAAGATGTGTGTCACGCTCGTGGTGGCGTTCAGCCCCAGGAGCAGCACGCCGATGGGCTTGCCGACGATCTCGGAATGTCCGACGACGACGGCGTCCGCCCCTTCCACCTTCACGCCGGTCTCCTTAATCAGCTCGACCGCGGCCATCGCCGTGCACGGCCCGATCCGCGGACTCCCGTACATCAGCCGCCCCATGTTCACCGGGTGCATCCCCTCCACGTCCTTTTCGGGGGCGATGGTGAGCTGGACCCGTCGGGCGTCGAGGCCGGCAGGAAGCGGCATCTGCAGGATCATTCCCGTTACCTTCTCGTCGGCGTTCAGCATCCGGATGTGCTCTTCGACCGCCTGCTGGGTGGCATCTTCCGGAAGCTCGTCGAGTCGGTAGCCGATGCCGACCTCCTCGCAGCTCTTCTTCTGATTTCGGATGTAGACCTGTGAGGCGGGGTTCTCCCCCACCTGAAAGGCCACAAGGAACGGCGCCCGGCCTTGTGCCTCAAGCTTCTTCGCCTCCGCCTGCACCTCTCGGCCGATCCTGGCGGCGACAGCATTCCCATCGATGATTACCGCACCCATAATGCGCCCCCTTTCGCCGAACTCATGTGTAGAAAGACGCCTTCCAGTCACCATGTACTGCTTATCACGACCCCACCATCGGAGAAGAGGATGGACATTTCCCGGCTGCCTGGCCCACATTCCCTGATAGAGCATTGCAAAAACAGACTGCTTTGACAACTGAAAAATGTTCTGCCTCGCGATTTAATGATTTCGTCATAACCTGAAGAAATTCAGGAAGAAGGGAGGCCCGGAACCTAGACTTCCGCTCCTCATGGAAAGGATTTATTGATTGACTCCGGTTGGCCGTATGATAGAATTTTGTTGGCGAAGTCCGAGTCTAATTGCACCCATGGGGCCGGTTGTTTGCCGGGGAAGAGCGACGGAACGACCTCTCCACGTGAGCCCAACACATTAGGAGTCTTCCGATGACTGCCAAGTCAAAGCCGAGATCCAAATCCAAGAGCAAGCGTTCAGGCGTGATCGTCATCGACGTGCAGAAGTGCCTGGCCTGCAAGACATGTGAACTGGAATGTGCGGTTGCTCACAGTCATTCCAAGGCTCTCGTCGAGGCGGTCGCCGAGTCGCCGCGTCCCAGTGCACGGGTCAGTGTCATGGCCGCCGAGGACTTCGCCTTTCCACTGCAGTGTCGTCACTGCGAGGACGCGCCGTGCATCAAGATATGCCCCACGAAGGCGATTGCCCGTCTGGGCGAGGACCAGCCGGTCCTCATCGACCAGGACAAGTGCATTGGCTGCAAGTGGTGTATCATGGTCTGTCCGTTCGGCGTCATCGAGATGGACGACGAACGGCGCGTGCTGATCAAGTGTGACCTGTGCTGTGACCGCCTGGAAGAGGGAGAACTTCCCGCTTGTGTGGCAGGCTGTCCCACCCACGCCATGGAGTTCAAGCCCATCGAAGAGGTCATCGCATCCAAGAAGAAGAAGGCCATTGTCGGCTTCATAGAGGAGATGAAAGGCGGCGGGAAGAAGTAGCGCGGGAACGTCCGCTTGCCGGCATCAGGAGGCCCCCAGTGGAGCTCGAGCAGGTTAACGCGATTCTTGACCGTTATGAAATGCGCCGGGGGCTTCTTGTCCCCATTCTTCAGGACGTCCAGGCCGTATACAACTATCTCCCGCGTGAAGCGCTCGAAGTGGTGGCACGCCGCAGGCACATTCCGCTGAGCCAGGTCTACAGTGTCGCGAACTTCTATACGGCGTTCAGCCTGGTGCCGCGCGGCAAGAACATCATCAGCGTGTGCATAGGGACGGCGTGCCACGTGCGCGGGGCGCCCCTGGTGCTCGAGCAACTCGAGCAGGAACTCAAGATCAAAGCCGGCGAAACGACGCCGGACCGCTTGTGGACGCTGCTCACCGTCTACTGCCTCGGAGCATGTGCGCTGGGACCGATCATGGTGGTAAACGGGGAATACCACGGCAACATGACGCGTGCCACGGTCACCGACGTCCTGCACGAGCACGCGACAAGCCGCTGAATCGGGGAACAGCATGAGACTGGGAAGCGCCAGGCAGTTGGAGAAGTTCCGCTCTGCCCTGCTGAAGGACAGGGATCCAAGTTTCCCCACGATCTCCCTGTGCGCGGGAACCGGGTGCCTGGCGGTCGGCGCCGCCAAGGTGGCCGACGCGTTCCGGGCGGAGATCGCTAGGCGCGGCCTCGACGCAAAGGTGGTGCTCAGGGAAACCGGCTGTCCCGGCTTCTGCGAATGCGGGCCGTTGCTCGTGGTCGAGCCCCTCGGCGTCTTCTATCATCACGTGAAGCCCGCCGACGTTCCGGAGATCCTCGAGACGACGGTCGTAAAGGGGCAGGTTGTCGAGCGGCTGCTCTACGAGGACCCGCTCACCCACGGCAAGATCAAGGCGGAATTCGACGTCCCGTTCTACCGCAAGCAGCTCCGCATCGTGCTGGCGATGAACGAGCGTATCGATCCCACGCGGATCGAGGATTACATCGTGCAGGGGGGATATGCGGCGCTCCCGAAGGCGCTGAACATGCTGCCGGAGGAGATTATCGCCGAAGTAACGGATTCGGGTCTCAGGGGTCGCGGCGGTGCCGGGTTCCCGACGGGAAAGAA
>Ga0315282_10004367_pt1 | contig 24647 bp, 27 predicted proteins | sample YL17G07_20_MG_FD_203693 | JGI IMG/M metagenome (GOLD analysis project Ga0315282, IMG submission 203693) | Sediment microbial communities from Yellowstone Lake, YNP, Wyoming, USA - YL17G07_20 | ecosystem: Environmental > Aquatic > Freshwater > Lake > Sediment | place: USA: Wyoming | collected... | reverse complement strand
TGGAGCCCGGCAGTGCGTCTGCAGCCGTGTGCGAGATGGTCCACGTGTCAGTCCGAACTCCTCCGAAGTTGAACTTGTAGCTCCAGTCACCGAGAATGCCTGCATGGCGAACATCTCCGCGGAATGTCGAGAGCTCGCCGCCAGTGAACGAGATTTTTGTCCCGAGGATATCCTTTGGTGCGGGAGTGGTGATGCTAATGACACCGTTGTATGCGTTCGCACCATAGAGAGCTGAGCCCGGGCCGCGGACGAGCTCGACTTTACCTAGATCCTCTATTGGCACGGAAAGCCCGTTCCACTCCTGAACCCCGAGAAGTACGATGGCCAGATCACGACCATCGAGAAGAACAAGCAGCCTTCGATTGATGGACTTATTGAACCCGCGAGTGTTGATGTTAAAGTCTTGGACTCCGCTTTGGACGATATCAACGCCTGGCTGGCTTTCCAGTAGCCTCGGGAGCTGTCCATGACCGACTTGGTTCCTGATTTCCTCGAGGCCAATGACACTCACTGCTGCGGGAGCCTCTGTGACGCGTTCAGGCCTCAGAGAAGCCCCGAACACAATCGTCTCGCTTATCGGTATTGCCCGTGACGTGAGAGCAGCGTTGGCGGTCGCCATCTCGTTTGCATTGACTTTCACATTTCCAACGTCAACGGATGCGTACCCGATCGCTGAAAATGTAAGGGTGTACACTCCCTCCGGAACACTACGGATCGTGTACTTTCCATCGTTATCAGTCGCTGCACCCAATCCTGTTCCCTTGACGCGGACGTTTATTCCGCCAAGGGCATCCTTGGTCTTCGCATCCGTGACCTTCCCGCCGATTGTGCCGGTGTCTTGAGCAAAGACTACGACGAGTGAAAAGCTAATCAGGACCATACACGATAGAATCCCCCGAGCTGCTCTCCCCGAACCGTGGTAGAAATTGTCATTCATCTTTGCTCCTCCTTGTTCATTTGCAGTTGAAAAGAGACTATCAGGTGCAACTCTGCGACGTCGCACCGATCACCTCATGCGGAGAGATTTGCCAGGAATAAAGGATCGCCTGAGTCACAGGGATCAGAGGCAGTAACTACTGTAGGAGTTTTCTGATTTGAAGTTCCGAGTGTTTCTCTATCTCACGCTGGCAGCATGGTGCCGGAGAGAAACGCCTGCTAATATACGAGACTTGAAGACAATGTCAAGCTCTAAGATCGGAAAACTCGGAGTTAGCCAAGCACGTGACTGTTCTCGATTCCAAGGAACAAGAAACTGCAGGTGAAATCAGGAAAGGAAAGGCGGTTTTGCAATCCCAGCTTCTCAGAATTGGGAAGCAGGTTCGCTTGTGGCCGTGGTCACGATTGATCCTTTTTCCAGTTCCTCAGGAATTCCACCAACAATCTCACGCCAACACCTGAACCTCCCTTCGGCGCGTACTCTTGAGGCTCTTCAAGGATGGCGGTGCCAGCAATGTCGAGGTGTGCCCACTTATAGTTGCGTACAAATTTCTTGAGGAACCATCCTGCTGTAATGGCGCCGCCCCATCGCCCGCCGACATTCTTCACATCAGCAACATCGCTCTTGATGAGTTTTTCATACTCGTCGTAGAGAGGGAGTGGCCAGACACGCTCATACGTTTTGTCTCCCGCTTGCTTCAATTTGTCCATGAGTTTCTCGTCGTTTCCCATCATGCCCGTTGCGAAATTCCCCAGGGCAACAACGCAGGCACCAGTGAGCGTCGCAAGATCGATGACGGCGTCTGGCTTGTACTTTTCAGCGTATCCGAGGGCGTCGGCTAGGATTAGTCTCCCTTCCGCATCTGTATTATCGACCTCTGAGGTCTTGCCGCCGTAATGTCGCACGATGTCTCCGGGCTTCACTGCCGATCCGCTTGGCATGTTCTCGGTCGCTGGAATGAGTCCAACAAGATGAATTAGCAACTTCAGGCGTGCTACGGCTTCAACCGTTCCGATAACGGCTGCGGCTCCGGACATGTCCATCTTCATCTCTGACATCCCACTCGCTGGTTTGATGGAAATTCCTCCTGTGTCAAACGTAATCCCTTTACCGACGAGAACAATCGTTCCGGCAGATTTTGAGTAGCTCTCTCCGTACTCGAGGATAATGAAGCGGGGCGGTCTATTACTCCCCTGGTTTACGGCAAGCAATCCGCCCATCCCGAGTTTCTCGATTTGTTTCTTTTCGAAGGCGCCCACCTTGAACCCATGCTTCTTGCCCGACTGTTGAGCAACTTCTGCAAGAGATTCGGGATAGATTTCGTTGCTCGGTGCATTTTCAAGGTCTCTCGCGAAACATGTAGCTTCGACAATGACCTGAGCGAACTGGACACCTCGCCGGATTTCCTTCAACTCTTTGGCGTCGTCACTGAGGAGAGTGATCCTTGTCACTTTTGTCTCCTTTTCCTTCTTCTCAGTGAAGTATTTATCAAATCGATAGAGGGCTAGTGCTGCACCTTCTGCCAGCGCCTGAGCGATGTCCTGCACCGACTCCTTTACGGTTGCAGTGATTGTTGTTGTGTCTGGAAATTCGATTACGAGGCTCCGGAGTTTCAGGCTCTGCGCCTTTTTTGCAGCCGCAGCTGCTCCGCGTCGAAGTTTTTCCAGCGTCAGTTTTTTCTGCTCGCCCAAACCGACTAACATGAGTCTGCGAGCAGCAATTTTTCCATCTGTGTAGAGCACGACAGTCTCACCCTCTTTTCCTTTGAAATCCTTCGTGTCAAGAAGGGACTCAATCCGATTTCTCAAAGTCTTCTTCAACACATTCATCTTCTCGTCAAACAGTTTTCGATCCTCGAAGAGGAAAGCGCAAGCGACATCTGTCTTGACGTTTTTCAGAGAAGTCTTCTCAGCAGAGAGTTTCATCTTTTAATCTCCTGGTTTTCAAAGGGTCGAGTAATTTTTCTGGCGTGCAGGTAAGACTGATAACGAGCCTTGATTCTATAAGGCGACTTACTTCACGTATGCGAGCGATCGCTCGAGGACAGCACGAATTGTATCGTCTAGGTTCTTTCCGAGCAGTCGAGCGCCCGCAGCGTTGAGGTGTCCGTTTCCTCCAAACTCCTTGGCCAGTTCGTTCACAGGAATCTCTCCTTTTGAACGGAAACTGATCTTGACGCCGTCGTTTAGCTCGTTGAAGAGCAGTCCTATTTGAATTCCACTGATACGCATCGTATGGTCGATGAAGTTCTCGGTCTGGTATTCCTTCGTGGCCGTTTCTTCGAACATTTGTCGCGTGATGACCATGTACGCGACTCGTCCGTCGTGAGCCGTCTTGAGATTCGAAAGGGATTTGCCGAGGAGCTGAAGTGCATTCACGTTTCCCCTCTCATACACTTCTTGAAAAATCTCTGGCGGGTCTGCGCCGGAGCGTATGAGATGTGCGGCAATCCGGTGTATTTCCGGGTCAGTTTTGGGAAATCTGAACGATCCGGTATCGGTCATAATGGCGGTATAAAGTGCCCGGGCAATCTCTTTATCGATTTTGTCGCCGTCGAGATACTGCATGAGGTGATAAAGAATCTCTCCGGTCGCAGTAGCGGGTTCATCAATGAGGTAGAGATCGGCGATATCATCTTTGTCGAGGTGATGATCGATGCAGATCTTCACAGCCTTGCTTTCTCGAACATAAGGCTCCATGCTCCGCAGGCGACTGAGCTGGTTTGTGTCGATGATGAAGATGACATCGGCGTTGCGGACTTTTTCGGCATGAGAGTTTGGATTAAAATGAAGGATTTCGTCCTCTGGATCAAGAAACGCATAATTCGAGGGAGTTTCACTATGGTTAATGACCGAGACTTGCTTTCCGCGCTTTTTGAGGAAAGACGCAAGGGCTACTTCGCTCCCAATGCCGTCGCCATCCGGGTTCACGTGCGTCGTGAGGACGAAACTCTTATTCTCGTCGATAATCTTCTTACACTTCTCAAAAAGAGATGTCATTCCGTTACATCACCATAGTAAAAAGCCCTCCCACCATGGGCGGAAGGGCAAGCGTTACTCATTCTCGAAAAAGGTGGTGGCGAATCTTCCTTTCACCCTTCCTTGTCATCTTATAAACCATGTTTCCCCGGAGTTGAGGAGCGCATCGAGATTTCCGACTCCTCTCTTCGCTTGGGCGGCACGGATTTGGTTGACCATCTCATCCTCGTACACGGACCGTTGGACATCTCTGAAAATTCCAATGGGGCGGGGGAGACCGGGGTAGTTCGACATGTTCGCGAGGATGAAAGCGATCGCCGGATCGCTGGATTTTTCGTCGTGCACAAGGAGGTCATTCACCGAGTATTTGCCGTCTTTCAACGGGACTACCACCGGTTTGTAACCATCCAACCGAATCCCCTTGTCGCGCTCTTTCCCAAACACCAGAGGTTTGCTGTGTTCGAGAACAACCACGTTGTCGTCCTTCGTCTCCTTTTCGGTGAATGTGAAGAATGCGCCATCATTAAAGACATTACAATTCTGATAGACCTCGAGAAAAGAAGTACCGTGATGTTCCGCAGCACGCTTGATGACATATTGCAGATGTTTTGGGTCGCGATCGAGAGAGCGAGCCACAAAGGTTGCTTCAGCTCCGAGTGATAGCATTACAGGATTAAACGGATGATCGATTGAGCCGAAGGGCGTCGATTTTGTTACTTGGCCAAACACTGAGGTGGGAGAATACTGACCTTTCGTGAGCCCATAAATCTGGTTGTTGAAGAGAATAATGTTGAGGTCGAGGTTCCTTCGACATGTGTGGATAAAGTGATTTCCTCCGATACTCAAAGCATCTCCGTCACCTGTCACTACCCATACGAACAAATCAGGGCGAGCCATCTTAAGACCAGAAGCGATAGCCGCCGCACGTCCATGGATCCCATGAAACCCGTATGTGTTCATGTAGTACGGGAATCGGCTCGAACAACCGATCCCGGAAATAAACACGTATTTCTCGCGAGGCACACCAAGATCTGGCAACACACGTTGTACCTGAGCAAGGATGGAATAGTCTCCACAGCCCGGACACCATCGGGGATCCTGGTCCGACTGAAGATCTTTCGGTGTGAGCCTTACTGAGGGGCTCGTCTGCGTTTTATTCTCAACAGTCTCGATCATAAGTCATCCTTCCAAAACTTCCTCTATTTTTTGCTCAATATCAGTCGAGCGAAGAGGAAGTGCTTCAACTTTGTTGAACCCCACTGCAGGGACAAGGTATTTTGAGCGGATCACCTTCACGAGTTGACCAAGGTTGATCTCCGGGACCAAAACGTGCTTAAACCGATACAGGACTTCACCGAGGTTTCGAGGGAATGGATTCAGATAACGGAGATGTGCGTGGGACACCGACTTTCCCTCTGCTCGCTTTTCCGCTACCGCTGTCTTGATTGCCCCGTATGTGCTGCCCCACCCAAGGATGAGGAGGTCTCCACTTTCATCTCCCTCCACCTGCAACGGGGGGATATCTGCCACTACGCGCTCGACCTTCTCGGCCCGAAGATGAACCATGTAATCGTGGTTCGCCGGCTCATAGTTAACGTTGCCAGTAATGTGCTGCTTCTCCAGTCCACCGATGCGATGTTCGAGTCCCAGTGTCCCCGGGAGAGCCCATGGGCGAGCAAGAGTCTTCTCATCCCGAAGATATGGGAAGAAGCCCTCTTTCTCCACCCAGACTTTCACGGGAATGTCAGGAAGCTCAGAAGAAGCGGGAATTCGCCACGGCTCTGATCCATTTGCAAGGTATCCATCAGAGAGAAAAAGAACGGGGGTCATGTATTTGATGGCAAGACGTGCAGCCTCGAAGACCATGTAGAAACAATCCGCTGGGGTGGCTGGGGCGACAACTGGCACGGGCGCTTCGCCGTGTCGACCGTAGAGTGCCATAAGCAGGTCGGACTGTTCAGTCTTCGTTGGTAGTCCAGTACTTGGTCCTCCGCGTTGAATATCACAGACGACAAGCGGGAGTTCAACCATAACAGCCAGGCCGATTGCTTCGGTCTTGAGAGCGAGACCAGGACCACTTGTGGTAGTAGCTGCCAGTGCACCGGCAAACGATGCACCGATTGCGCCTGTGATCCCTGCAATCTCATCCTCCGCTTGAAAGGTCTTGACGCCAAAATCCTTGAACCTCGCGAGCTCGTGGAGGATGTCGCTTGCCGGAGTGATCGGATAGCTTCCCAGGAACAGCTGTAGTCCCGATTTCTGTGACGCTGCGATCAGGCCAAACGCCACCGCTTGATTGCCGGTTATGTTGCGGTACTTACCTTTCGGGAGTTGAGCCGGCTTCACCTCGTATCGAGTCGTGAAGATCTCGGTCGTTTCTCCAAAATTCCAGCCTGCTTTTAACACGCGAAGGTTTGCCTCGCCAATGTTTGGTGTCTTCGCGAATTTCTCCTTGATCCATTGAATCGTCGGGTCCATCGGGCGGTCAAACATCCAGAACATCATCCCGAGGGCGAAGAAATTCTTGCTACGCTCAACTGTTTTGGTTGAAAGGCCAAGGTCTTCGAGCGTGTTGGCGGTGAGTTTGGAGATATCGACCTCGTACACCTGGTACTTTGAGAGTGAACCATCCGCCAGTGGATTTGACTGGTACCCTGCGAGCTTGAGGTTCTTCTCAGTGAACCCTCCTAAGTTCACGATGACATTCCCCCCGTCTTTAAGACTGCTCAGATTGACTCTTAGCGCAGCTGGATTCATCGCAACGAGCACGTCGCAGGTGTCGCCTGGCGTATTGACCTCTCGACTGCCAAAACGGATCTGAAAACCACTTACTCCAAAGAGAGTCCCAGCCGGTGCTCGGATCTCAGCAGGATAATCTGGCAGGGTGCTGAGGTCATTGCCAAAGATCGCTGTTGCAGTAGTGAACTGTGTACCGGTGAGTTGCATGCCGTCACCCGAGTCACCTGCAAAACGAATGGTAACGTCCTCGAGATTTTTTCGGGATTTCTCACCCATTAGGAATATCGTCTTCGATGAATAGTAAGGATCGAAACAAGCTCATTCATCAAAAATTAAGCTTTTTTTTGGAAAAAAGTCAAGCAACCGTCAACACAACCACAACGGATTGCAGACGAAAATAATTCCAACGTGTCCTATCCGCTTGTCTTCAAGAAAGAAAAAGCCAATCCATGTGGATTGGCTTTTCACAACGATGACAGGCAAGCTATTCCTTTACAACCCAGACTTTGACCTTTGCAGTGACGTTTGAGTGCAACTTCACGTCAACGGAATAGACGCCGAGAGCTTTGATCTGGTCTCCCAACTCGATCTTCCGTTTGTCGACCTCAAACCCCTTTTCGGCGAGATGCTCGGTAATCATTTGTGGGGTGACTGCCCCGAAAAGCTTATCCTCCTCGCCAACTTTCATCGGGATTGTCAACGAAACCTTCTCGAGGTCAGCCGCGAGCTTCTCCGCTGTCCGGAGTTCCTTCTGCTGTCGGCGTACTAGTTGCTTCTTCTCTTCCTCGAGGGTTTTCAAATATCCTGCAGTCGCCGGGTATGCGATTTTCTTAGGGACGAGGTAGTTTCGTGCGTAGCCCTCTTTCACTTCAACGACATCGCCAAGCTGCCCAAGTTGCTCAAAGTTTTGTCGTAAGATGACCTTCACAATGTTCCTCGTGAGTGTTAGCGAATGGTGTCAGATACAAAAGGAAGCAAGGCAAGATGTCGGGCACGCTTGACAGCAACTGCCAGTTGGCGCTGATGCTTTGCACAGGTCCCCGTCACTCGCTTCGGGATCATTTTTCCCTGCTCGGTAACGAAGCGGTGCAGTCGCTTTTCATCCTTGTAGTCGATGTAGATATCTTTGCTCTCGCAAAACCTGCACTCACGCTTCTTCCTTAGCGTGTTCGTTTCCCTCGTCGGCATTCTCCTCATCTTAGGCCTCAGGCTTTGGTTCGTTATGGTTTAAGAGAGCAGACTCTTCCTTAGTAAGAAACTTATCGAAGGAATCATCTTCGATCACGGCCGGCTCTTCCTCACGGCGAGGCGCTTCCAGGCTCTCCGCGGCGGTAACATCAGCGACACGGCCCTTCTTGTTCAAGAACTGAATCCGCCGAGCCTTCACTTCGACAACACTGCGGTTGAATCCGTCGTTTGTTTTCCAAGTCCGACTCTGAAGCTCGCCATCGATCAAGACCGGATCCCCCTTCTTCAATCGTGCTCTACAACTTTCGGCGAGTCTGTTCCAAGCTACGATACCCACGTAGCACACATCCTCGAGCCACTGGTTGCTGCTGTCCCGATATTTCCGGTTCGATGCAATTGAGAAATTCACGACAGGGGTGCCGGTCGTCGTTTGCCGGAATACCGGATCCTTCGTCAAGTTGCCTGCGATGACAACATTGTTCAGTTCGGGCATCTTTAAATCAGCCATAGGGTACCTCCGATCATAGCATTAGTTGAACATGAACAGGTGAAGGAATGCATGCAATTACGGCGTCGGTTCTCGATTCGTGTTCACGACGGTTTGCTCTCACTCTCCTGAACCACTGACGCTGTTTTCTCTGGCTCGGGAGTCGTTGGTGATGGCTCCAGTATGCTCACGGCTGGTGCAGGCGAAGCCAGTCGGGCTTTCAGCATTTGTTTCGTGACTTGGGTTGTCAGGTAACGAAGGATGTTCTCTTCCAGGTGGTAGAACCTCGCAAGCTTTGTGACGAGATCCCCAGGTGCTGTGAACTCGACGCATACGTAGAACCCGTTGTTCTTCTTAGCGATTGGATACGCGAGTCTCTTCCGTCCCCAGCGTTGGACAGCGGATACTTCACCTTGGTTCTTCGTGATTTGATCCTGGACTTTCGAAATGACCCCCTCGATAAGGGAATCGTCCAGTGACGCATTCACAATGAATGTTGTCTCAAATAGTCGTTTAGTATCTTTCAATGTTTACTCTCCAATCTCGTTGGTTATCCTGCAATAACACTCGTCTCGTTCCACGGATCACTTCCGATTGCATTCCATCGATCCATCGCTGCGTTGATGCCTTCTGCTGAAAAGCAAAGTGCTGCATCCCGTGCGCTTTCCACCATCTTTCGTACAGCGGGTTTCTCGTCGCAATTGAAGACGGACAAGACGAATGAGGTAGCATCAAACTCTTGGCCGGATGAAGTGGGTGTCCCAATGCCGCAGCGCAAGCGTGGGAATTCTTCCGTCTGTAGCTGATAGATGATCGAGTAAAGTCCGTTATGTCCACCGTCCGAACCTTTCGGGCGCAAGCGAATCTTGCCAAGGGGAAGATTGAAATCGTCGCAGACGATGAGGAGGTCTCTTAGATCCAGGTTGTATCGCTCGACGAGATCTACGACCGCGAGCCCGCTATTATTCATGTACGTGAGTGGCTTCACGAGAGCGATAGGTGTGCTATGGGAGCTTGCAGTGGCGAGGAGGTAGTCTCCTTTTCCCGCCTCAAATTCGGTACGTAGCACATCACGCAGGGCATCGACCACCAAAAAACCGACGTTGTGGCGTGTCCATTCATATTCGTTCCCTGGATTGCCAAGTCCAATGATTGCAGTCACGGTAATGGTCAGGAGCAGACACGCTCCTTCTTGAATCGCTCTTACTTCTCCTCTCCAGATTTTCCACCTTCCGCTTTCTTCTCTTCCTTTTTCGCAGCAGGTGCAGCTTGCTTCGGTGCCTCTTCTTCTCCCTCCTCTCCTTCTTCTTTCTTGCCCTTTCCAATCACCTCGGGTTCTGTGATTTCTTCGACTGGCGCCGCTGTCGGGACTTCCTCTTTCAGAACCGTCGGAGGTACAACAGCAACGACTGTGCTGTTCTCATTCTCGAGGATAGTAACATTCTCGACTGTGACGTCTTTTACGTGAATTGATTCGTTGATCCCCAGGTTCTCGACATTAATCTCGATATGTTCAGGGATATAGCGGGGGAGACATTCGACTCGAAGCCGATGGAGAACGCGTTGCATCGTGCCACCGTCTTTCACCCCCTTGGGAGTTCCGACCAAGATGACTGGGATCTCGACCGTCAATTTCTCCTCAGCTCTGACACCCTGAAGATCGAAGTGGAGCGGACGGTCGGTGACGGGGTCGAACTGGATGTCACGGAGGATGCAACTGTGCTCCAGTCCGTTATCGAGCTTAAGATTGATGACGTGCGCTTCGGAGGTGTAGATGAGCGGCCGGAGGGCAGCCTCGGGTACTGCGATGGTGATATTCTCCTCGCCATGGATGTAGAATATACCCGGGATCTTCCCCTCTCTCCTCAGACTCCTCGCTTTCTTTCCGATAAGCTTCCTCACCTCACCATTTAGAATTATCTCAGCCATAAGTGAACCTCAGCTATACTTTGTCTTTGTCAACATCGAAGAGGGAACTGATCGATTTGTTTAGATGACTCCGGGTGATTGCTTCTGCAAAGAGCTTCGAGACAGACTGAACTTCGATTCTTGGTGACTGAACTCTGAGCGGAATCGTGTCAGTCACAGTAAGCTTCGAAACAGCTGATTTTTCCAGTCGTTCGATTGCGTTTCCCGAAAGGACGGGGTGCGTGCACGCGCCGTACACCTCGACTGCCCCATTGTCCCGGAGGGCTTGAACAGCGCGCGTAAACGTTCCACCAGTATCGATGATGTCGTCTATAATCAAAACGTTCTTTCCCTCTGTCTCGCCGATGATGTTGAGAATTTCTGTTTCGTTTATCCGCGGTCTGCGCTTGTCGATGAGGACAAGGTCTGCCTCGAGTCGCTTTGCGTAGGCACGCGCAAGACGGATCCCGCCCACGTCTGGTGACACGACGGCGAGGTTAGGGATTCCCTTCCTCTTGTAATGCGTCGCGAGAATGGGAGACGCGTACAAGTGATCAAGTGGAATATCAAAAAACCCTTGAATCTGCGGCGCGTGGAGATCCATAGTGATCACGCGGTCCGCACCTGCCGTCGTAATCAGGTTCGCCACGAGTTTCGCCGAAATAGCCACTCTCGGCTGGTCTTTCCGATCCTGCCGTGCGTACCCGAGATAGGGGATAACCGCAGTTACGCGACGCGACGATGCCCGCTTCGCGGCGTCAATGAGGAGCAACAGCTCGGTGAGGTTTTCAGCAGGAGGGTGAGTGGATTGGATAATGTAGACATCCGACCCTCTGACATTCTCCCCATATTTGACGAAGAGTTCACCGTCACTAAAAGTCTGGATTTCACAAGCACCGAGTTCTTTTCCAGTGGCGGAAGCGATCTTTTCTGCAAGAGAACGATTCGAACGTCCAGAGAAAATCTTTAAATCTGTCATCCTGCCTGAGCTGTCTACTCTACTTGACCATTGTTCTTCGCATTATCTTCTCGCGCTTCAATCAACGGCGTGCCAATATACGAAAAAAAAGAAAAAGTGTCAATAAATTTCTCCCAGCCGAAGATTTGTGTTCGCCCGACAAAATTCGCCTTGACTTTCCAAGAAAGATTCTCCATCTTGTGCACGGTTATGGAAAGCATCAAGAACCTTTCGCTCTCACGATACCTGAACCCGACCCGCTCTCACATCCTTGCGCAAGTTTTCTGGATCGTCGGGTTTGCGGTCTTGACAGCTATCGGTGCACGAATTGAGATCCCTCACCAACCCGTCCCGTTCACTCTACAGACGTTCTTCGTTCTCTTGGCTGGCGCGTTCCTCGGGGTCCGAAATGGCGTTCTTAGCCAGTTCCTTTATCTCATTATGGGGGCTTCCGGCTTGCCTGTGTTCTCGATCTGGGGTGGAGGGGTCATGAGACTCTTCGGGCCGACCGGTGGATATCTCCTCAGTTTCCCGGTGGCTGCATTTGTCGTTGGGACGATGATCCACACGCTGCGGAAATCGAAGGGTGCCAGAGATTTTCCCTGGGTTCTCTTCTCAATGTTTATTGGTTTGCTTGTAGTCTTCAGCGTTGGGACGCTACAGCTCTACCTTGTCTCCGTCAGGAATTGGGGAGAGGCCTTCACCGTGGGATTCTTGATTTTCTCATGGTGGGATTTCATGAAGTTGTTTGCTGCAGCTACGATTTATCACCGATTCTCACGACGATACAAGCTCCTACCCCCGTAGTCCGTTTATCTCCTCGTCTTTTGACCCAGACCTTTTGACCACGAATTGTGGCGCTTGCTCACGCGTAAGTGTCAGTGCGCGAATATTCATACGTCTTCTCTGACGGAATCGGAAAATTTCCGAATCCTTTCTTCGTCTATCCAATGTTTACGGAGGCGTCAGGAAAAAGTCCGTGGCGTGTTCCATCCCACATCACAGTCCTTTTTCAAAATTCAAGAACTCATCCCATCTGCGGTAGAGTGCGGCAGTCGCCTGGACGTCGCCCATACAGTACTCGGCGATCTCCTTATACCTCTTTGCCTTAAACATTTCAGCAAGGTCGAGACCGGTAAAGCCTTTGTCCTTGGGAGTCGGAATGGCAAACGCCTTGCAAAAGAAATCAAGGTTATACTTTCGCGCGACCCCGTAGAATGTCAATTGCTCTAACAAGTCGCAATGTTCTTTGCTGCTGTAACGGTAAGGCATCAGATTCCGCGTAGGCTTGATACCCAGTAGAGCAGACCGAAGCATGAGGAACGGACAATCGAAGCTTCGACCATTGAACGTGATGAACTGCTCGTAACGCTGAATTGTTTCCCAAAATCGCTTTAGAATTTCAATCTCTGTCTCTGCAATGTATTCAATTGACCCGTCTTCTGATGTCCACGACCCCTTTTCATCGGTCTGATAAACCACCTTTCCAGCATTCGTCTCGGGGTTTAACATCCCAATCGCGATGACTTGAGCAGTGAGGGCACTCAGGTTCAACTTCCTTATGGCTTCTTCTTTTTCCGCATCAGTCTCGCTGAACTTCATGAGATACTGCTGCTGAACCTCGTCAAAGGAGTCGAGAGGAAAGCCTGTTGTTTCAATATCGAAAACGATCTTGGCCATAAAGAGAACAAGATTGCTGATTCAAGACTCCGCCTCTCCGAGTACTTCGTTAACAGCCTTTGCGACAGCTTCCCACTCGAAACCTCGCTGCGCTAGATAATCGGAGAGTCTCTTCTTCCGTTTCATCGGCTCAAGCTTCTCGAAGGCAGACTTGAAACGCTGAAACCGATTACGGGCCAGCTCAACAGCATACTCATCCTCCTTCACTTTTTCGTACACCTCGGACAGAACCTGCTCAATAACCTCCTTGCTAATTCCTTTCTGCCATAGCTGTTGCTTTAGCATGGATTTTCCAATTGGCTTCCGGACGAGCTTGTCGTGCGCGAATGCACGTGCGAACCCAAAATCATCAATGAGTCCACTTCGAGTTAGTGAATCAAGAACCTTCGTGATTGCTTCGTGGCTGAACCCCTTCTTCTGCAATCGATCTCGCAGCTCCTTCTCGCTTCTCGCACGATAGGAGAGAAGGTGAACAGCAGATTCACGGCCCTTATGCAGTTCCTCCTGCTTTTTAAGTCCATCAATCATTCTCTCGGAAATTTGATCGCCGACGCGGAGTCCAGACTGGAGAAGAACTTCTTTGTGGATCCCGATCGCGTACTGGTTGTCGATGTGGATGGAAACGCGAGAAGGGTGCTTCTTCTGGCGGTCGACCTTCGTAATGACCATTGAACCTCCAGAGACGGTGAGCGCGTCCTTCATTACTTGACGGGCTTCTTCGCAGGTGTGGCTTCCTGCGTTGTCGGTGCGCCTTGCTTTTGCTGACTGCCGGGCGCCGCGCTGCCGTTCGTGGGTATGCCGACCTTGGCTCGGACTTCCTGTTCTAGCTGGTGAGCGAGTTTAGAGTTCTCCTGCAGGTATTTCTTCACAGCATCACGGCCTTGTCCAATCCGGTCGTTCCTGTAAGAGAACCAGGAACCACTTTTCTGGAGGACATTTTGCTCGACGGCTAGATCGACGAGGTCACCGACTTTGGAAATCCCTTCGTTGTAGAGAATGTCAAACTGCGCTTCCTTGAATGGAGGTGCGACTTTGTTCTTCACCACGCGTACCCGTGTCCGATTGCCAACAATCGTTTGGCCATCCTTGATCGCTTCGATGCGGCGAATATCGAGACGGACTGAAGCATAGAATTTCAGCGCGTTACCTCCCGTCGTTGTTTCTGGATTTCCAAACATGATGCCGATCTTCTGGCGGAGCTGGTTCGTGAAGATCACGGATGTGTTCGACTTGCTGATGGCGGAGGTGAGTTTCCGTAGCGCCTGAGACATTAAGCGAGCCTGAAGACCCATCTGCGGGTCGCCCATTTCACCTTCGATCTCGGCGCGTGGAGTCAGTGCTGCAACTGAATCGATTACGATGACATCGAGCGCGCCGCTTCGGACAAGCGTCTCGACGATCTCAAGCGCCTGCTCGCCAAACTCCGGCTGCGAGAGCAAGAGGTTGTTCGTGTCAACGCCAAGCTTCTTTGCATAGTTCGCATCGAGTGCGTTTTCTGCATCTACGAAAGCAGCCATTCCCCCGCGCTTCTGGGCCTCAGCGATCACGTGCAAACACAATGTCGTTTTCCCTGACGACTCCGGACCGAATACTTCGGTGACTCTTCCTCTGGGAATGCCGCCCACACCGAGCGCAGCGTCGAGGGACAGAGCGCCGGTGGGGATAACAAGGACAGGCACAATCGGTCCTTCGCCCAGTTTCATCACAGAACCCTTTCCATACTGCTTCTCGATCTGGTCGAGGGCGATTTTCAATGCCTGAAGTTTTGGATCTTTTTCCTCTGTCATGAGTGATCTCCTGCTCTTTAGACGGCTTTACGACGGATTTGAGAGAACGTAGAGATTGAACGGGATAGAAGTGATCGATGACAGATGTTGACTCCCAAAACTAAACCGATAAGATCTCTTTACCCAACAGATGAAAAGAGAGTGAGCGGCGCCGGCTGGATTTCATTGCCCCATTGTGTCCATCCATCTCTGTGGTGTCGCGCAAACAGCTCCAGATACGGGCCTGGGCTACACTTTTCGATAATATCATAAATCAGATCTGCCTTGCTCGAATGGTGGTGCTTGCGAGTATGGATGGGGTTTACTTGCGTTTCTCCTGGTTCGAATGTCCGAAGTGAGCCGCGAACGCCTTATGCAGCGAGGCGCGACAGAAGCTTGCTAATTCCTGGATACTGTTCGACATCACCGCGCACCGCTGTTCGGAAATCGTCCAGCGAATCGACAGTGTAGCCCACGCTACAGTCTTGATTTGGGTCAGCTTCGAGATTCTCGAAGTCCACTAAGTAAACCTCCAAGTCCTTGTTGTCCGTACAGACTGCGGTGACCACGCCCCCGCTTACGCTTATGACTACCCTTGTTGACATAAAAATCTCCTTTGCTCAAGCGACTACTACGCGATATCGACCTCGGCCGACAAATTCCAAAAAGCCAAGATCTCGGAGCTTCTGTAACTGCTGTCTAATCTTCGGTCGCACATTACGATTGCTCGGATATGCTTCGGCGAACTTTGCTTCAAAAGCGTACACATCGGATAGAGGGAAGTGGTCCTTACCTATCTGGCGTACAACGTTCAGCACGTTCAGCGTCCAGCCTCGTACATCCGCTTTCATCGTCGACAACGGCCTGATTTGGTCGAATCGCAAGCGAACCAAGTCGGGAGAAGTAACGATCCCTTCAGCGACTACGACAAGCTTTCCGTCAGGCGGGATCTCTTTCAGCAATATATTACACCCGACCCAGCCAGCCCGACGTGCGGTTGCAGAAAGAGGTCTCCGCCTTTCAATTGCCGTCTCGCTAAAGAAGAAAGACGGTACGATAAGGAGGTTGTTCACCTTCCATTGAAACGTGTACTGCATGAGCACGAGATTCGGTACCTCGTCGCTACGAATCGCTGCAATCATCGAGCCATATGCTGCATCAACGATCTTGTTCTGATTCCAAGTCCGACTGCTCTTAAGTTGAAACACGCGATTACACTTAGGGCACAGTAGGTCAAGAGCGCGTGTGTTTGTCGGGAACAGTCTCAGCGAATCCGAGGGGCACGCAGGGCGGTATAGATTCTCCGCAGCCCAGCTTTCGCTGACGACGCGCGCGATTTGGAGCGGGCTCTTGTACGCTGCTGCCAGGCTTGGTCTGAGGTCAAGATTCATAGTTCGACTGAACACCCCCTCTGATCGCGCCCAACTCGAAAAGTGCTCAGAACTTGTTCAGGTATTTGCCGAAGGACGGGCCCTTGTCGTTCGACTCTCTCCCAAGCGCAACACGGTTCTTGTAGCAATCTATCTCATGTGTCGGGTTCTCCAGCTCGGCGCTATCGACAACCATCTTCGTCTGGAATCTCTTATTTTGCCAGTCTCGCGTGCGAAACTCGTGATCGAGGAGTTTAGCTATTGGAGATTTGCCTCCGCCGGGTCCTTTGATCGCACTCTTCTTAAGACGAAACTTTATCAATACGTCAATTATATCTTTCCATTCCTCTGGAAAATCACTTTCAAGTATGGCAGAAGCGTGCTTCCATTCACGTACCTCGTAGTATTCTCGTATGAATTGTGGAAGGTTTCGGAGGGTCATATCAAACTGCTGTTGGTCGCGACTTCCCTCACCTTGAAGTATTCTTAGACTCTGAATCTTAATCTACACATTTGCGATTCCAGAGTCAAATTCTTGCGTCCAAGCCCCCGCTCTTGGGCTCATTCAGGATCCCACCCATCTCCGGCTCAACTAACTCCGAGTTACTCTTCCCCCTTCAAATGGATTGTCCGCAAAACAGTGTACACAGAGCCACTTGGCTTCAGGTCACTCTTCATTAGTAGGACTTCTTTGATCAGTGATGAATGTGGTGTGAAAGTGGTATTCCTGAGCTCGGGGACGAGCGCCTTCAGATTCCTTGACCCCTTCACCCGTCCGATGGTTATGTGAGGATGGAACTGTCGCTCCTCTCTTTGGAAGCCGAGGGATTCTGAGACTCCTTCGATTGCCTCCTGGATTCTTCTCAAGGTTCCATCCTCATTCTCCGCGCCAATCCAAACGACTCGCGGGTGATGCTGGTTGGGAAAACAGCCGAGGCCTTGGTACGTTATGTTGAACGCAGAGAACGGGCTGAGTACTTCTTCCAAACGACTCTCCAAAGAATGTAGCTTTGCTTCCTCGACATTGCCCAGGAACTTCAGGGTAATGTGGAATTTCTCAATCGACTCCCAGCGTACCTCTGCGTTGGTTGCCCTGAGTCTCTCTTCCACCTCAACAATTGCCGCCTTCACTTCGGGCGCTGTATCGACGGCGATGAAACTTCGGATGGCGGGCATATCGAGTCTGTTTGGCTGACCTCCCCAATAGGTCCCCTCCTTAGTCAAGGAGGGGACGACAGGCGAGGTTAGGCGATGGATGCAACATAGGCACAGCCTTGGCTGAGAGCATCGCCAGTCATATGATCGCTCCCGTTGTCATTCAATTCTGAGTAGCCTTCGCCTCACCAACTCGAGCGCTGCTTGAGCAGCCCGCTCCTTCACACGACGGCGATCGTCTCCAAAATTGAATTTCATTGCGAGGGTATCACTTCGGTCTGAGTAACCGATCCACACGAGCCCAACTGGCTTCTCAGGACTTCCACCGGTTGGTCCCGCGATGCCCGTTGTAGAGATACCGATGTCCGTGTCAGCAATCTGCCGGACACCGGCAGCCATCGCTTTTGCTACCTCGCTGCTAACTGCACCGTGCTTCTCGATCAGTTCCTTCGGGACTTTAAGGATCTCTGTCTTTGACTGATTGCTGTAAGCAATGACGCCCCTCTCAAAGTAGTTCGAACTTCCCGGGACATCCGTGATCTTATCAGTGATCAAGCCGCCAGTGCACGACTCAGCGACGGCGATCGTGAGTTTTTTCTCTGTCAACATCCGTCCGATGACTTGCTCAAGCTCTTCATTCTCGACACCGTAGATGTACTTCTCTGCCTTTGCACGGATCCGCTTTTCGACTTGTTGAATCTTCCCCTCGGCGGTGTGAGAATCGCTCTCCTGAACACTGATTCTCAGCCGCACTCCCGTTGGAGCCGGAAGAAAGGCAAGTTTTGCGCCTTCCAACAGTTCATCCAGATTACCAAGCTGCTGGAAAAGGAAGGACTCTGGGATGCCAGTGGTTCTTAGGGTCCGATGTCGGATGACTTGCCCAGCGACGTGTTGCTGGAGGTACGGGATGACGTGGTTTTCCATCATGGCCTTCATCTCGTACGGCACTCCCGGCATGACAGCGACATGTTTACTTTCTCGATGAAAGAAGTATCCAGGTGCAGTCCCATGTGGATTCTGCATCACGTCGCAGCCTCTCGGCACGAGTGCCTGGCCTTCGTTGAGCTTGGTGAGAGGGACGTTTCTGTGCCTGACTATCCTCTGCACATTCTCAAGGGCTTCCTCATTCAGGATAAGATCAGTCCCAAAGAATTTACAGACCGCGCTACGGGTCACATCGTCATGCGTCGGGCCAAGACCGCCCGTGAGGCACATGACATCAAACCGGCGATATGTCTCATCAAGAGTTCCGACGATTACCCCCTCATCATCGCCGATGGTGATCATTCTCTCAACTGGAATTCCAACCGCATTGAGTTTCTCGGCAATGAAGGCTGCATTCGTATTGACGACCTGCCCAATCAGCAGCTCGTCACCAATCGCAATGACTGTCGCTTTCATTCTACTGGATGGAGGTTTCTCGGTCCTTGGCGCTCAAAAAATTGAAATGGCAAAAATCACGAGGCGAACGATGAGGTTAGTGTAGATTGCTGACACAACATCGTCCATCATAATGGCAAAGCCGCCGCCCTTCTTCTGAAAAACTCTCGCAGGCTGAGGTTTGATGGTATCGAGAATCCGGAAGAGGATAAACGCTCCGATTACGACAGGGAGAGTCTTCGGCAGGAGAAAAAGCGAAATCCACATACCAACCATCTCATCGATTACAACCATGCTGGGATCATGCCCAACAGACTTTTCAATCTTGGTTCCTGCGTAAGCCCCGAACAGGAAGCCGACGACGATTGCTAAACTAATGACCGGAGTCTGCTCAAAAGAAGGAATTAGGTAAACAGCAAGGCCCGCGAGTGTTCCTGTCGTCCCCGGGATGATCGGCGAGTAGCCAGTGTAAAACCCGGTAGCAAGGAATTTGACATAGAAGGGAATGCTTGCCGCCTGAGGAGAGGAAACCTCATTGCGATTGGGTTGCTCGGACGACGCTTGCATAAAGTTCGACGAGAGTTTTTCGGTTATCGATGAGATAAGCTATCCCGGTCCAGGCTGTGAGTGTTGTCACCACAAGCATCAGCGCGAAGAGAAGATTCTGGCTCAACAGGAAGTCAACGGCGCTCTTGTACTCCTGGTAAATTGATGGAGTGATGCGAAGCGTGTACAGGATCAGCACATAGAAAACGACAACAAACTGGATGAAGGTCTTCGTTTTCGCCGGACCGCTTGTGACCACAGGTCTATCTTTGTACTCGGCCAGAGACCGCAAGAGTGTGATGAGGATGTCGCGGACAACGATAATCCAGACCATCCATGCAGAAGCGAGGTCCAAGTAAATGAACGAGATAAAGGCCGCTGAGGTGAGTATCTTGTCGGCGAGCGGGTCAAGGAATTTTCCCCAGCGAGAAACGTAGCCCCATTTGCGAGCGACCCAGCCATCGTACCAATCGGTGAGCGAAGCAACGATAAAAACCGGCAATGCAAGCTGATTGTACGTCCGGTGATTGACGAGGAGGAACGCAAGAAAAACCGGTGTCAAGAGGATGCGGACGAATGTTAACTGGTTCGGAGGAGACATTCGATGCCTACCCGCAGTGAAGTCTATTCGAGCCTTAGGTGCAATTTAGGAGTTTTCTTCACATTCGCAAGCACGGCTGACGCGGGCATCCAGAAAAAACAAAAAGGTCGTCCAGTCAACCGATGGACGACCTCAGAGGAGAAAGGAATCAAAGATCTCAGGCGGCTTTCAAGACCCGACCTTGCTTGATGCACGCAGTGCACACCCTCATGCGACGGATCGTCCCGTTGACATTGGCGCGGACGCGCTGAAGATTCAGGTCCCAACGCCGACGCGTGCGGTTGTGAGCGTGACTTATGTTGTTCCCATACACGGGTCCGCGACCGCAGATTTCACAAGCTTTTGGCATTGCTCTCCTTGTTTTACGAATCATTTCCTTGAAGGCAGTGTTAACATACTAAGAATCGCTCAAAGATGCAATGATTTCTTTATAATGACGGTTGAGTGCATTCTTGGGCAGGCTCGGGGAAAGCGTCTACGGCGCAGTTCCTCTGAGGATCACGCTGTCTCGCACACCGATCACCTCGTAAGCATTTAGGAACGCGGCGTTGGCAACGTACCAGGACTTCTCCGTCCAGGTCTTACCTCCATCTTGAGTCATCCAGGGGCCTGAGATGCCGATCCTCCAATCAGGTGGGGCAAATGTGGGCGTGTAGTAAGAATATGGCCCTAACCAACGCCCCGTAGATATCCATGTCAACCCATCGTCATCACTGTTATACGTCTCCGAGTCGAAGCGGGCTGGATCTATTATGACTTGAACAAGCAATCTTGGAGATCGTGCTAACAAAAAAAATACCCCCCCTCCGCCAGAAGTATACGGCACGGCAGTTTGATAAACTTCGTTCCAATTTGCTCCGCTATCGGTCGTTCTAAAGATGCCTACAAGGGTTTGAGGAGTGGGTGTCGACCACGTTGCTACACAAATTGCGCTCTTTGTCGATAGGAACTGCGTCCAGTAATATCGATAGCCTGTACCGCTGCCCGTAGTATCGATATTCCCCTTCGTCCATGTGGTTCCACCGTCGTTTGAGTAATATAAGGTGGACAACAGACTCACCGGTGAAGCCTGAACACTGACTACGAGGTTTATTCCATCGGCTGTTGCGAGGCCGAAAGTTGCACCCTCTGGCGTGCCCAGTTGGGTCCATGAGTTTCCACCGTTTTCTGTTTTCCAGCTGGTGGTCCCGTGCGATGTTCCATTGAGAGTATCAAACGCAAAAAAGTAGAACAGGTTCTCCGTCACAGGCATAATGGTACCGAATGTGGTTGGGGTTGAGATTGTGCGCCAGGATTTTCCGGCATCATCGGTCCGTTGAAATGGATAGAAGCGATAAGCAACGCTCTTGCTTGTGATGAAAAGGTTCCATCCGCCACCGTCTGGGGGGATCGTCAGCCAAGAGCGGCCTCCGTCAGTTGTTCGTAGATACGTCTGCTCCCCAATGGCAAAACCAAGTGTTCCGGAACTATCAAACTGCACCGTCGGTCTGAAACTGAAATTCGCTCGCGGGTCAGTGAATGCCACTTCCCATTTCACGTCAGACGTTATCGCTGACGGTGGGCGTTCCGCGGGTGGTGAGGTCGGAGACTTCTCGCATCCCTCCAGTATCACCATGAATCCCAGAAGTTCAGCTATTAGCAACAGGCTTGGCAATTTCAAGCATTCTGATCTCACGGTCAGGACCATTCTTAAGGCTCCGGGCTGCATCTATAGTTTGTGCCAAATGATCGAATGGCCTGGATAAGCCTGCTCCACTGTTGGAGTGAACTCACGTTGTGTTTGGGATCATGGTAATCGAAACTGATGCAATCTCCCTGGTAAAACCAGTTCTCTCCTCCAGTGTATCCTGAATTAACATTGATTTGACTGATGATATCTTGGGCTGTGGGGACACCTGGGAGTTCTCCGTATCCGTTCATTCTGTCCCAGAAGTTTATCAGTTCTCCAGCCGTCGCGCCGTAGTTACTCCGGATTGCGGGTAGAAGTTTCGACATATAGTATGGCTCCCGATAAATACTACTCATCAGGAGTTCTGTTCCGGCAGAGTTATAGTGATAGCAAGCGAAATCATCACGCTTGTACACCGGGATAGCAGAACAGTCTTGATTCAAAGGATCGCACCGATGAACAATATCTGGTGTGGTTGTTGCGATGTATAGGACCCTATTGTGCGAACTGGCGACACCGATCGCATAGTTCACTAAGCCCTTAAACTCGGCAATTATGTCTCGATTAATGGCATTGTAGATCTGGCTGTTGGCGTCAGATAAGCTATTCAGTGCACCACGATACAGATCAGCCGTATCCTTAACAAGCTCTGATATCCCAGCAGTGTAGTCTCCCCACAAAGGACCACTTGGTCCCTGGACATCAGATCTTTGCTGCGCAAAATAATCCGGCTCGTCAATGTAGGGATGGCAGATAATTGAGCTGAGCGCGAGGTTGTTTCCCGTCACTCTATCATAATAGCTACCCCCACTCATATACCCAATTCGCTCGGAAACCTTATCTCGAATGCCTTGGAGGCTCCTGGGAATGTTTGGGTTGCCAACCCCATAATTTGGGTCAACCACAGTATGGTGGTATTCCTCGTACCAATATGACAGACCGAGATCATAGACAAGTTTCGTAAATCCAATCTGCTGCGCAGTATACGCGTAGTTCAGCGTCGAATCAAGATTATCAGTTTGATCGAAATAGCGTGGGTTCGATCCATCCTGCCACTGTCCTGAACGTTCTGGATTCGGCACATCAGGATAGGGCGGACGGACAAAATTAAATCCCTCGCACCAGACGTCTTGTAGGTCAGATCGTCTGACTGACCATAGGCCCCAAGTATAATAATAAGCCATTGTAGTCCTCCTTTCGCAGTTACCTGCCGAAGAATTTTCTGTCCGGACTTCTAGACTCTGCGTTCAATATAATAAACCGACGAAGGTTTGTCAAGGTTCCGTTGACAAAAACTTCTGGTTCATGCAGTGCCAAAGGTCGTGACCCAGGATCAAAGAGTTCATCTTATACAGAGATCCGCAACGCAGGTCAGAGGGGCTCTCTCAACTTCTTAACAAAACATCACTTAGTACAACGGACAAGCACTCACGTTACTTGAAGTTTTGGCCGAATTTGGTTATCATGATTCCCAAGATTCTCTTCTGCCTATGACCATCCTCGGCATCGAAACATCGTGTGATGAGACCTCGGCGGCAGTCGTTCGGGACGGTGAAGTCTTGTCCAACATCATTGCCTCCCAGCTCTTCCATGAGAAGTACGGCGGCGTTGTGCCGGAGCTTGCATCCCGCGCTCACATGAAGCTGATCGTCCAGATCGTGAACGAGGCGTTGGACAAGGCTGGGATTAAAAAGGAAGAGCTCAATGGTGTGGCAGCCACGCATGGGCCCGGGCTGATCGGCTCGATTCTTATCGGGCTAAATTTTGGCAAGGCTTTTGCGTACGGACTGGGGATTCCGTTCGTTGGTGTCAATCACATGGAAGCGCATCTCTTCTCGAATTTCCTCACCACACCCGAAAACCAACCCGAGTTTCCTTTCATCTGCTTGACTGTTTCCGGTGGACATACCCAGCTCATCTATGTCCGCAAGCCGTTTGATTACCTTATGCTTGGACAGACGCGGGATGACGCAGCAGGGGAGGCCTTCGACAAGGTGGCAAAGATGCTCGGCATCGGGTACCCTGGTGGTCCCGAGATCGACCGACTTGCCAGGCAGGGCAACCCACGGTACGTGAAGTTCCCGCGACCCTATCTCGAAGAAGGAAGCTATGATTTCAGTTTCAGTGGACTCAAGACCGCGGTTCTCTATTATCTCAGGGATCATGGACTGCTGCGTGATAGCCGTCTGGATTTTCCTCGAGGCTCGACTAAAGTCGGGCACTCTGAGCTGATCGGCTCTCTTCTCGCAGATCTCTGTGCGAGTTTCCAGGTTGCCGTTGTCGACGTGCTCGTCGAGAAAACCATTCGAGCGGCCGAGCAATACAAGGTGAAGCACATCGGCGTCGCAGGCGGCGTCTCCGCGAACTCAGAGCTCCGGAGACGGATGAAGGAGGCAGGTCAAAAGACGGGATTCCGGATCCACTTCCCAAAGATGGAGTACTGCACGGACAACGGAGCGATGATCGCATACGTCGGATGGCTCAAGCTCCGAGCCGGAGTTTCACCGTCACCCGATGAGGTAACCGCTGTCGCGAATCTCCAATTAACGTGACCGAAGAGATGAGTCGCATAGGGGAGAAATTCCAGACTCTTCGCGCCGAGCAAAGGAGTGCACTTATCCCGTACGTTACCCCTGAATTTCCAGTGCGAGGAACAACGATCCCTCTCGTCCTCGCTCTTGACGAAGCAGGCGCTGACCTCGTCGAGCTTGGAGTCCCGTTTTCTGATCCCATCGCTGACGGGCCGACGATCCAGCATTCCTCAGCAGTTGCTCTTCGGAACGGAGTCACGCTAGGAAAAGTCCTTGATCTCGCCTACCAGATCCGGAAGAAAAGTGAAATCCCGATCGTGCTGATGGGGTACTGCAATTCATTCCTACGTTATGGGATTCGCCGATTCTTTGGCGACGCCAGGGCCGTGGGAGTTGACGGTCTCATCGTGCCTGACTTGCCGCCGGAAGAAGCCGACGAGGTGATGAAAGTTGCTGGGAAGAGCGGTATCGGCATGACCTTTCTTATCGCACCGACGACACCGTCGGCGCGGATCAAAAAGATTGACAAACTTTCTGCTGATTTTTCTTACTGTGTCTCCATCACAGGTGTCACGGGAGCGAGAAGAAATCTCGGGGCGAAGCAGGAGCTGCTAGCTTTTCTCAAGAGAGTGGATGAGAACACGAAGAAACCTTTTGTCGTTGGATTTGGCATCTCGCGTCCAGAGCAAGTGCGCGAAGTTTGCCGTTACGCGGATGGAGCCGTTGTAGGATCCGCTCTGATCAAAGCGATGGA
>Ga0315282_10004366_pt1 | contig 24648 bp, 25 predicted proteins | sample YL17G07_20_MG_FD_203693 | JGI IMG/M metagenome (GOLD analysis project Ga0315282, IMG submission 203693) | Sediment microbial communities from Yellowstone Lake, YNP, Wyoming, USA - YL17G07_20 | ecosystem: Environmental > Aquatic > Freshwater > Lake > Sediment | place: USA: Wyoming | collected... | reverse complement strand
CGCCCAGGCACACCAGGCGCTCCCCCGGGATACCCACGACGTCATGCCAGATATTGTAGGCCTCGTCGTCCTCGGCGAAGACGGAGCAGTACATGCGGTCCGGGTCCAGGCCCATATCCACGGTGAGTAACTCCCAGGCCCAGGGGATGGCCGCCTGCTTGTAATAGTCGCCGAAGCTGAAGTTTCCCAGCATCTCGAAGAAGGTGAGGTGGCGGGCGGTGTATCCGACTTTTTCTATATCCGTGGTCCGGACGCATTTCTGGCAGGTGGTGGCCCGGGTGAACTCCGGCTTGACGTTACCCAGGAAGTAGGGTTTGAACTGCACCATCCCCGCATTGGTGAGCAACAGGGTGGGGTCGCCGGGGATGAGCGACGAGCTCTTCACCAGCCGGTGCTCCCGGCGCTGAAAATAGTCCAGGAACCTAGCCCTTATGTCCGCGCTCTTCAATCCTCTTCCTTCCTAATTAGAACAAAAGGAGTTCCGGAAACGGCGGAACCCCGAACTTTCAGGACGGCGAACCGGCCGCCGCCGCTTTCCCTAATCCCCTTCCGCTTCAGCCTCCACCCTCTCCTTCCTCGAGGGGGTAAGCCCCAGGGCCCTTTGCGCTCCCACCCCCAGGGTCAATATCTTGACCAGGGGAGACGTAACCACTTGCTGGGCCGCCTTGGTCATGGAATTGGCACGGTCCGCCAGCTTCTCAGCCGACTTGAGGATCCCGTCCACGTAACCCATCTCGCTGTTGATGTGGTCCATGGTGGTCTCCAGCTTACCCATAAGCGGCACGGCTTCCTTGCGCATATCGTCGAGGATATTGTTGGTGATGGTCATGGTCCGTGCCAGCTTGAGCACCACCAGCGCTGCCGCCAGCATGAGCAAGGCGAAAGATACCGCGCAGATAAGGGCCGCCACGCCTCCCATCTCCCAATTCTCCTTTACCTTAAGATCCAGCAGGTCCAGCTAATTCGCCCCTACTGGACAGGTAGTCCTCGATGGCCGCCCTGATACCGTCAGCCGCCAGGTTGGAGCAGTGCAGCTTCTCCGGCGGCAGCCCGTCCAGGGCCTCTGCGACCTGCTGGTTGGTTATCCGCATGGCCTCCTGGATGGTCTTTCCCTTGACCATCTCCGTGCCCATGCTCCCGGAGGCCACCGCCGCACCGCAGCCGAAGGTCTTGTACTTCACGTCCGCCAGGCGGCCGTCCTCGACCTTGATATAAACCTCCATCATGTCCCCGCAGACCGGGCTCCCGACTTTTCCCACGCCGTCGCAGTCGGGTATCTCTCCCACGTTGCGGGGATTCTGAAAATGCTCTATGACCTTGTCGTTATACATCTGCTTTTCTCCTGTATACGCCGGGTTTTCAACGTTTTCGAGAATAGCACCTGCCCTCTGAGGGTGTCAACGTATCGATGGGGGTTATGATACCCTTTAACCAATTCTCGGTTAGCCTGCCAGGACCTGACCCGCTAGCAACTTCCGCCTTCTTCCTCTTCGCCTTCACCGGGCTTCTCCACCCTCCGGCGCCATCCCTTCACTATATCCGTCTCCTCTCCTCCCTTGCCCGGTTGGTAGTATTTACGGTCCTCCATCCCCTCGGGCAGGTACGCCTGGGGCACATAGTTCCCGGGGAAGTTATGGGGATAAAGGTAACCCTTGCCGTGCTCCAATGCCTTTGCTCCCGGGTAATGGGAGTCCCTCAAGTGGGGCGGCACCGGCGGGGTCATCCCCTGCTCCACCTCCTTGCCGGCGACCGAGACGGCCCGGGTGGCGGAGTTGCTCTTGGGGGCCAGTGCCAGGTAGAGGGCTGCATGGGCCAGGTTGAGCTGGCACTCGGGCAGGCCTACGAACTCCACCGCCTGCGCCGCGGCGTCGGCCACCATCAGGGCCCTGCTGTCCGCCAGGCCTATGTCCTCGGAGGCGAAGATGACCATGCGGCGGGCGATGAACCGGGGGTCCTCCCCGGCGTAGAGCATGCGGGCCAGCCAGTACACGGCGGCGTGGGGGTCCGATCCCCGCATGGACTTGATGAAGGCGGAGATGGTGTCGTAGTGGGCGTCGCCCCACTTGTCGTAAAGCAGGGCCTTGCGCTGGGCCGCCTCCTCCGCCGTCTTGAGGTCGATGCGCCTCGCCCCGCCCGATTCCCGGGCCAGGAGGGCCGCCGCCTCCAGGGTGTTCAAGGCCACCCGGGCATCGCCCCCGGCCATGCCCACGATATGCTCCATGGCCTCGGGTTCTACCTTCAGGTTCATTCCCCCGAGCCCCCTCTCCTTATCCGCTAGCGCTCTCCCCGCGATAGAGCGCACCTCCTCCTCGGTGAGGGGGTTGAGGCGGAAGATCTTGGAGCGGGAAACCAGGGCCGAATTCACCTCGAAGTAGGGGTTCTCGGTGGTGGCGCCGATGAGGATGATGGTCCCATGCTCCACCGCGGGGAGCAGGGCGTCCTGCTGGGCCTTGTTGAAGCGGTGGATCTCGTCGATGAAGAGGATGGTGCGGCGGCCGTGCATGGCCAACCGGTCCTCGGCCTCCTTGAGGAGCTTGCGCACCTCGGCCACGCCGCTGGTCACCGCGGATATCTGCTGAAAATAAGCCTGGGTGAGGTTGGCGATGATCGCGGCCAGGGTGGTCTTCCCCGAGCCGGGTGGGCCCCAGAAAACAGCCGTCTGCAGTTGGTCCTCCTCGATAGCCCGCCGCAGGTAGGTGCCCTCGCCCACGATCTCCTCCTGGCCAACGAACTCCTCCAGGGTGCGCGGGCGCATGCGCAGCGCCAGCGGTGCCTCTTTAAGCTGGATATCCTCCTTGATGGAATCGAAGAGGTCCAATTACGCTCCCTTGCTCCGAGGTATCCCGACTATAGCAAATATTATATCCGCCGGGGGTGATAGATTTTTCGGCTACGGTGAAGAGGCCGACCCTAAAAGTCGGGCCCCACCTTGCCGTCTCCACCGATATCAATGAACCTGCTCCCTCGCAGGTGGGTACCTACCTCGGATCTCCGTAGTCCCCTACCCGGGTTTGGGGCATTACGTCCACCGTCGGAAAGCGGTTCCCTTAAACAAAGCGTTGGCTCAGCGATAAGTCTCGGCGATAACGCACAAGGTAGAGCCCAATGTTTTTCCTCTAAGAATATGTTAGCACAAGGGAACGCGTTAAGGGACATGTACGGATCGGCCGGGTGGAAGACCAGGCGGTGATTCAGCCAGAGTGGGGGGCCGAATAGCTCCCCCCGTTGGAAGCGACGCGAGAAGCGATAGCGGAGATCGGAGCGATAAGATTGCGGGTGCCGGCGCCGCCTTTTACAAATCAGCCGGCGATCTTCCGGCAAGTCTCCCCCACGATCGATTCGGGCGTGGACGCCCCGCCCAGGATCGCCAACCTGTTCACCCCCTCGAGAAGGGATAGATCCAGCTCGTCGGCGGTCTCGATTTTAAGGGTGGTGGTACCGGTGGAGGCGCAGATCTTGCGCAGGAACTCGGTGTTGGAACTGTTTCTACCACCGAGAACCAGGACGAAGTCGGAGGAGAGGGCCATTTGAAAAGCCTCGGTCTGGCGGGCCAGGGTGTTGCGGCACAGGGTATTTATGATTTTGATCTCGGAGACCTCGCTGATGAGCTCGGGCACTTCGTTTACGAGCTCGTCGACAAGGCTCCGGAACATGAACAGGTCGACGGTAGTCTGGGCGATGATCCCCACTTTTCTCACCTTGCGGGACTGGCTCTTCCACCAGTCCTTTAATTTATGCAGCTCGTTTATCACTACCGCATCCCCGTTGATGTGTCCCAGGATGGCCTTTACCTCCGGGTGGTCGGCGTTCCCGACGATAAACAGCTTGTACCCCTCCCCGGTCAGGCGCATAGCGGCCCTCTGTGCTTTTTTCACGGTCGGGCAGGTGGCGTCCACCAGGTTCGCCCGTTTCTCCAGGAGGAGCTGGTTCAACTGGGGAGATATCCCGTGCGACCTGATTACTACGCAGGCCCCCTCCAGGTCGATGTCAAGCAATCCGGGTAGATCATCCGGAAGGATCTCCACTCCCATATCCTTCAGGTTGTTCACCACCTGCGGGTTGTGGATGATGGGGCCCAGCGTATAGACCTTGCCGGTCGCTTTTTCCAGGGTGTTTTCCGCGATTTTGATCGCCCTTTTAACTCCCGGGCAAAAACCTATATACTTCGCGACCTTTATCTCCATCACAAACCCCCCAGGTTTCCCTTATTATTATGGCTCATCTCCAACAAATGTGGGTAATCGGCGGAGGATAAGCAAGCTTTTAGCGGGCAAGCCTCCCTTTGACTTCCATTATATGTACCGAGCTTGCGATGACGCTTCATAGTTGCCCACACTTCAGGGAGAAGAACCGTTATTATAAGCATTTCAGCTAAATGGGCCTCATGCGCAGTTCCTTGAGCTGGTCGGGGTAAATGGTGTCGGGGGCGCCGGTGAGGGGGTCCACGCCGGACTGGGTCTTGGGGAAGGCGATGACGTCCCGGATGCTGTCCCTCCCGGCCATGAGCATGATGATGCGGTCCAGGCCGTAGGCGATCCCGCCGTGGGGCGGGGGGCCGTAGCGCAGGGCCTCCAGGAGGAAGCCGAACTTCTCCTCTACTTCGTCATTCTCCAGTCCCAGGATATGGAATATCCTGTCCTGCAACCCGGGGTCATGGATACGGATGCTCCCGCCGCCTATCTCCACCCCGTTGAGCACCATGTCGTAGGAGTCGGAGGTTACCTCCAGGGGCCGCTCCTCCAGGAACTCCAGGCACCTCGGCGAGGGGCTGGTGAAGGGGTGATGGTTGGACTTGTAGCGCTTCTCGCTCTCGTCCCAATCGAAGAGGGGGAAGTCGGTCACCCAGAGGAAGAAGAACCTCTGCGGCGTCTCGGGCGAGAAACGGCGGGCGCAGTACTGCCGCATCCCGGAAAGAACGGGGTTTATCTCGGCGGAGCCCGCGGCCAGGACCAGGACCTCGCCCTCGCCGAGGCTCGCCTCCCTTAAGACGCCACCCATCTCTTGTTCGGAGAGGAACTTGGCCACCGGTGACTTGACCCCCTCCCCCTCGCGCACCATCCAGACCAGGCCGGAGGCCCCCAGGCGCTGCGCCTCCTCCACCAGCGCGTCCATCTCGCGGCGGGGTGGGGAGATGAGGCCCTCCACCTTGAAGCCGCGCACCCGTCCGCCGCCCTCGATGGCGGAGCGGAAGACCTTGAACTCGCTGGCTGCGAATACCTTCGAGAAGTCCTTTATCTCCATTCCCCAGCGGGGGTCGGGCGCGTCCGTCCCGTAGCGATCCATGGCCTCCTGCCAGGTGATGCGGGGGAAAGGCGTGTTTAGTTCGATCCCCAGAACCTCCCGGAAGAGGTGGACGAACATCTCGTCCATGAGGTATATGATGTCCCCGGGCTCCACGAAGGACATCTCCAAATCTATCTGGGTGAACTCGGGCTGGCGGTCGGCCCGCAGGTCCTCGTCCCGGAAGCACCTGACGATCTGGTAATACCTGTCAAGTCCGGCCACCATCAGGAGTTGCTTGAAGAGCTGGGGGGACTGGGGCAGGGCGTAGAACTTACCCGGCTGCAGCCGGGAGGGTACCACGAAGTCCCGGGCACCCTCCGGGGTGCTCTTGGTGAGCATGGGCGTCTCGATTTCCAAAAAATGCCTGGAATGGAGGAAGTTCCTCACCTCGCACGTCGCCCGGCTGCGCAGGATGAGGGCGTCGCGCTGTTCGAGCCTCCTGATGTCCAGGTAGCGATAGCGCAGGCGCAGGGCCTCGTCCACCGCCGTATCCTCCTGGATCTCGAAGGGTGGGGTGAGGGACGTGGTGATGATGGCCACCTCGTCCGCCATCACCTCCACCTCTCCCGTGGCCAGCTTGGGGTTGACCGACTCCTCCGGCCTGGGCCGCACCGTTCCCCGGCAGGAGAGGACGTATTCGCCGCGCACCTGCCCGGCCGTTAGGTGCGCCTCCCTGCTCGTTTCGGGGTTGAAGACCACCTGCACCAGCCCGGTTATGTCCCGCAGGTCCACGAAGATGACCCCCCCGTGGTCGCGCCTCCTCTGGACCCAGCCGTTTAGGGTCACCTCCCGCCCCACGTCGCCGGAGCGCAGGGTGCCGCAGTAGCGGTCACGTTTCTTCCATTCCCTGCCATTCATCGCCTTATGAACCTCCGGGCCCGGGCCCGTTTATGCCCGCCGCCATGCGTCGCTTTATTTCCCCTAAGAGATCGGTCTCCAAGACACGCTCCTGGGTGGCGGAGCGCATGTCCCGCAAGGTGTAATAGCCCCCGGCCGTCTCCTCCTCGCCGATGACCACGCACAAGGGGAACCCCGCCCGGTCGGCCTCGCGCATCTGGGCCTTGGGGCTGCGCTCCAGGTGATCCAGGTCCGCCCTGATGCCCGCGCCGCGCAGCCTGTGCGCAACGGCGAAGGCCCGGCGCCGGGACTCCCCGCCGATGGCCAGGATATAAACCCCCCCTTCTTCCGCTTCATCCAGGCGGGGTCCCGCCAGCATCACCCTATCCAGGCCGATGGAGAAGCCCACCGCAGGGGTGGGCTTGCCACCCAGTTCCCCCACCAGGTGGTCGTACCTCCCCCCCGCCGCCAGGGCGTTCTGGCCCCCCAGGGCGGGGTCCTGGAACTCGAACACGGTGCGGGTGTAGTAGTCCAGGCCCCGAACCAGCCGGCCCTCCCGCCGGGGGTTTGCCCCCGCCGCCTCAAGCAGCTCCACCATATTCTGGTAGTGGTCCCGGCACCCTCCGCAGAGGAAGGACTCCATCCCCGGGGCCCCCCCTACGATGCCGGCGCAAACGGGCACCTTGCAGTCGAGAACCCTTAATGGATTTTCCGTCATGCGCCGCCGGCAGTCCTCGCACAGCTCCCCGGCGCGTTCTTCCAGGTATTTCCTAAGGGCATCGACGTAGGCGGGGCGGCAGTTCTCGTCCCCCACGCTGTTGACCACCAGGTCGGTCCCGATTCCCAGCATGGAGAAGAACTCGCCGCACAGCAGGACGACCTCGGCGTCGGCGCCCGGAAGGGGGGAGCCGATGAGCTCCACTCCCAACTGCCGGAACTGGCGGTAGCGCCCCGCCTGGGGGCGCTCGTGGCGGAACATGGGTCCCCGGTAATAGAGCTTCAGCGGCAGCCCCGCGGTATCCAGGTGATGCTCCACGAAGGCACGGGCCACCCCCGCGGTGGCCTCGGGGCGCAGGGTCAGGCTGCGGCCTCCCTTGTCCTCGAAGGTGAACATCTCCTTCTGGACGATGTCCGTGCCCTCGCCGATGGACCGCGCGAAGACCTCCGTGTACTCCACGATAGGGAGAATGATCTCCCGGTAACCGTAGAGGCGGAAGAGGGCGGTGCCCTTCTCCTGCACCAGGCGCCAGCGGTCGCTCTCCGGCGGCAGGATATCCATGGTCCCCTTGGGGGCTCTTATCTCCACCTCTTTCTGCCCCTTTCCCGGTCTCCAACCGGTTATCCGGCTAAGGCCGGCTCGCTCCATACGAGTCCAATCCCATGAGGAATGGATTGGACCTTCTCTCCTCGCCCAGGGTAGTAGCCGGGCCATGCCCGGGCATGATCTTGGTGTCGTCCGGCAGGCGCCACACCTTTTCCCTCACCGAGCGCAGTAATGCCTGCAGCGATCCGCCCTTTAAGTCCGTCCTCCCGATGGAACCCCGGAAGATGAGGTCGCCGCAGAAAAGGTACCCGGGCAGGTAGAAGCTCAGCCCTCCCCGGGAATGCCCCGGGGTATGCAGGACCTCCAGGGTGAGGTCGCTCACCTCGACGCGGTCCCCGCCATCCAGGTATTGCACCTGCCTGGGGCGGGTGGCCATCACCCCGCCCGCCAGGCCCACCAGCCGGGTGCGCGGGCTGGCCAGCGCCCCCGCGTCCGACTGATGGATGTATACCGGGGCTCCCACCGCGTCGCTCAAGGGACCCGCGCCGGCCACGTGGTCGACGTGGCCGTGGGTGCAGAGGATCCCCACGCAATCCAGCTCCGCCTTGTGCAGGCGGGATACGATGGACTTGATCTCCCCCGCCGGGTCGATGACCACCGCCGGCGACCGGGTTCCCGGTGCCAGGATATAGCAGTTGGTGGCCAGCATCCCGATGGTCAGGGTTTCCAGTAACATTAACCTTCCTTTTTCCCCGTAGATTACGGAACATTATAACCTTAACCGCAAGGCGGAAAAAAGTACGCCGTTCTTTCGCCGGGGCCATTACCCGGAAGGCGGGGGGGATTCCAGGAGGATGGTTACCGGTCCGTCGTTTACCAGCTTCACCGCCATGCGCGCCCCGAAGACGCCCCTGGCCGGCTCGAAACCGGCGCGGGCGAAGGCGTCGCACACCGCTTTATACAGCACCTCCGCCCTCTCTGGCGGGGCGGCCTCGATGTAGCTGGGGCGCCTCCCCTTCCTGGCGTCGCCGTAGAGGGTGAACTGGGAGACCACCATGAGCTCCCCACCCACGTCGGCCAGGGACAGGTTGAGCTTGCCCTCGCTATCATCAAAGATGCGCAGGTTGAGGACCTTGTTGACCATAAATTCCACCTCCGCCTCGCCATCGGAGCGGGAGACGCCGAGGAGCATCAGCAACCCCCTGCCGATGCGGGATACCTCCCGGCCGTCCACCCGCACCGCGCAGCGGGAAACCCTCTGCAGGAGCGCGCGCATCACTGCCTCCCTGGAATTATCGGATGCGCTTTGATGGTGGGGACCACGCTCATCTCCCGGGGAGCACGCGATAGGCGTTGTACACGGAGTCCACCTTGCGGATGTTGCGCAGTATGTCCTCGAGGTGGGAGATGTTTCCCAGCTCGAACACGAAACGGCTCACGGCCACATGGTCCCGGTTGATGTTCATGGTGGCGGAGAGGAGGTTGACGTGATACTCCCCCATTACCGTGGTAATGTCCCGCAGCAGGCGGGGGCGGTCCATGGCCTCCACGCGTATCTCCACCTGGAAGCTGGTGGGCTGCTGGGTATCCCAGCTCACCTCGATGCGCCGGTAATCCTGCTCCGCCATGTGCCGGGCGTTGGGGCAGTCGGCGCGGTGCACGGAGACCCCCCGGCCGCGGGTGACGAAGCCGGTGATGCTGTCGTAGGGCACCGGGTTGCAGCAGTGGGCGATGCGCACCAGCACGTTCTCCACCCCCTCCACCCTGACCCCCTTGGTGTAAGCGGGGTGCCGCCGGTGCCTGCGAGTAACGGCGGGCTCCAGCTCCTCGGGTCGCTCCTCGGGCTCCATGCGGGCGGTGAGGTGGTTCACCACCTGCTGGGGGGAGGTCTTACCCGAGCCCATGCTGGCGTAGAGGTCTTCCAGGGAATGGAAGCCGTACTCGTCCCTGGCTATCTCCTCCAGGAGAGCGGAGCCGAGCATCTTCTGCACCGGCAGGCGGGCCTTACGCAGGGTCTTCTGGAATACCTCCCTCCCCTCCTGGGTGTCCTCGAGGCGCCGCTCCTTGGAGAAATACTGGCGGATCTTGGTCTTGGCCCGGGCGGTCTGGACGATGTTCATCCAGTCCTTGGATGGGCCCGGCGAGGTATTGGAGGTGATGATGGAGACGATGTCCCCGTTGCGCAGGTTGTACTCCAGGGGCACCAGGCGGTCGTTCACCTTGGCCCCCACGCAGCGGTGACCCACCTCGGTATGGATGGCGTAGGCAAAGTCTATGGGGGTGGACCCCTTGAGTAGGTCGATGACGTCTCCCTTGGGGGTGAAGGCGAAGACCTCGTCCTGGAAGAGGTCGATTTTCAGGCTCTCCATGAACTCCTGGGGATCGGATAGGTCCCGTTGCCACTCCACGATGCGCTTGATCCAGGCCAGCCGCTCCCGGATCTTTTCCTGGGACCGCTGGACTTCCTTGTAGCGCCAGTGGGCCGCGATGCCGAACTCCGCCGCACGGTGCATGTCGTAGGTGCGAATCTGGATCTCCATGGGCCTGCCCTGGGGACCGATCACCGTGGTGTGCAGGCTCTGGTAGATCCCGAAGCGGGGCTTGGCGATGTAATCCTTGATGCGGCCGGGCACCGGCTGCCACAAGGAATGGACGATGCCCATCACCGTGTAGCAGTCCTCCTTGGAGTTCACCAGCACCCGGATGGCTAAGAGGTCGTAGATCTCGTCGAACTGTTTGCCGCGCTCCTTCATCTTGGAGTAGATGCTGTAGTAATGCTTGACCCGGCCGCTGATCTCCGCCTTGATGTGGGCCTGTCTTACCTGCGCCTGCAGGTCCCGCTCCACCGTCTTTACGTAGGACTCGCGCTCGGGGCGGCGCTGGCTGACCATCTGTACAACCTCCTGGAAGCGCAGGGGGTGCAGGGTGGCAAAGGAGAGGTCCTCCAACTGCCACTGGAGCTGGGAGATGCCCAACCGGTGGGCCAGGGGGGCGTAGATCTCAAGGGTTTCCCGCGCCTTCTCCCTCTGCTTCTCCTCGGAGAGGTGCCCGATGGTTTTCATGTTATCCAGGCGGTCCGCCAGCTTGATGATGATCACCCGGATATCCCGGGCCATGGCCACGAACATCTTGCGGAAGTTCTCCGCCTGTTCCTCCTCGCGGTTGCGGAAGGAGAGGCGGTCCAGCTTGGTCACCCCGTCGATGATCTCGGCCACCTCGGGACCGAACTTGCGCTTCACTTCGTCCAGGGATATATCGGTGTCCTCCACCACGTCGTGGAGGAGGGCGGCGGCCAGGGTGGTCTCGTCCATCTGCATGTCGGCCAGGATGTGGGCCACCCCCAGGGGATGCAGGATGAACTCCTCGCCGCTCCTCCTCACCTGCTGGGAATGACCGGCGCGCGCGAACTCGTAGGCGTCCTGGATGAGCCTGGTGTCGCCCCTGCCGTTATAGGACTTGACCTTCTGGATGAGGGAATCTACGGACTGCGACAATTACGTTTCCTCCCTACCGTGAACACGGTCATGCATTCATCCTCTCCCTTTGATAGTGCCATACCATTGATGAGACTGGCTACCCCCAAGGGAGCCGGAGCTTGCTCGATATCAGAATCCATATTTTCGCCGCGAGCTCAGCACGGCGTTCCCCTTCAGGGGCCTGTCATCGAGGGGAGGTGAAGCAGGCGTGGCGTTCTCATGCACAGAGTCCGTTTGTTGAGATCAAGTGGAAGAAGAACCACCACCGTATTCTTTTTTCTAGGTTCTTCTCCCTGAAGCGTGGGTTCCAGTTTATCGCTTGCACCGATTCTTTAAGAAAATCTCGGATAAATAACCGCCTTTGAGGAGGGGGTTAAGATGCCGCCCTGCGAGTCATCCACCTTCTATGGAGATGAGCTTTTTCCCAATATAGGTTCCACCGGAGGAACGCGGTGGTTTATCGAGGTGATGGAGGAGGGGGTTGTTTCGTAGGCTCGATCCTTGCAGCGAAGGGGTAAAGGGCTCCTAGCGATAACCATCCAACGTCGAGGCTACGGAGGGTAAGCTCCTCGGGCTGACTTTCCTTAAGCCCCTACTATCCTCGGTTCCTACGGCCTGGGATTAATCCTTGCTGAAGGGGTTCCTCGCAATGGAAGCGGCTGTTTACGTTGTGCGATGTGCGCTGTACGGGGCGCGGTGTTATTTCTTTTTCTTCTTTTTCTTTTTCTTTCCCCCACTCGGGCCCTTGGTGGTGGCCTTCTTGCGCTGGGCGGCTGAAGGTGCGGGTTTGGATGTCGCGGTTTTGGCAGCCGCAGGTTTGGAGGCGGCCGGCTTCGCCTTTGGCTTAGGCTCCGCGGCGGCGGGCTCCGCCACTTTTTTCCCCACGGCCTTCTCCCCAATCTCCTCCCCGGTGACTTCCTTGGCTTTCTTATTTTCGGAGCCCTCCTGCGCCGGGCGTGGAGCGGAGATCAAGATGGCTTCCCTCGCGCCCTTGGACGCCACCTTCTCGCGCACGGCGGCATAACGGGGCTCCAGCTCCTTCCAGATGGACAGGATAGGGGACGCGATAAAGACGGAGGAGTAAGCCCCCAAGAACACCCCCAGGAAGAGGGCGAAGGCGAAATCCTTCAAGGTTTCCCCCCCGAATATGAGGATGGTGATGATGGGCAGCAGGGTGGTCAAGGTGGTGCCGATGGAGCGCATAAGGGTCTGGTTTACGCTTTCGTTGACGATATCGGAGTAGGCGATCCTCCCGGTTCGGGAGAGCAGGTTGGTGTTCTCCTCCACCCGGTCGAAGACCACGATGGTGTCGTAAAGTGAATAGCCCAGGATGGTGAGGAAGGCGATCACCGTGACCGGGGTCACCTGCCGGCCGGTAAGCGCGTAGATACCCACGGTGATCAGGGTATCGTGTATAAGCGCCCCTACGGCGGTCACCGCCATCTTGAACTCCAGGCGGAAGGTGATGAAGATAAGGATCACCACCACGAAAACGCCCAGGGCAATAAGGGCCTTCGTGCTGACCTCCCTGCCCCATTCCGAGCCCACCTGCTCCTCCTGCAGCACCTCCGAGATACCGTAGACCTGGTCCAGTTGTGAGTCGACCTTGTCGATGATCGCCTTGCGAGTTTCCGCGTCCTCGATGTAAGGCATGCGCAAGGTAAGGATTTTATTGTCCTCCGATGTCTGTACGATGGTCTCATTGAGGCCCTGGTCGGCGTATTGTCCGAGGATGCCCCTTACCTCCTCCACGTTCGCGGTCCTGTCCAGCCGCACCTTGAGCAGGTAGCCTCCTTTGAACTCGATGCCGAAGTTGAGCCCCATGGTGAGCAGGGCCACCAGGGAGAGAATTATAAGCGCCCCGGAGAAGGATAACCAATATATGTTGGGCGGCGAAAAGACCTTGCCCCCTACCAGCCGGAACTTTGCCTCTCGCCCGCGGACGTACATCAGGCCTCACCCCTCTGTATCTCGTGCCCTACTCCCACGAAGCGCGGCCGGTTATACACCTCCAGGCGCGAGAGGAACGAGACTACGGGGTGGGTAAATAGATACATGATGAACAAGTCCAGGATGGTGGCGATGCCCAGGGTGAAGGCGAAACCCTTGACCGGGCCTATGGCCAGTATCCAGAGGATAAAGGCGGTGATGAAGGTGGTGGCGTCCGCGGTGACCATGGTACGCCAGGCCGACTTGAAGGCGCGGTCCGCGGAGGAACGCAGGGTCTTGCCGTCCCGCACCTCCTCCTTCAGGCGCTCGAAGTAGACCACGCTGGAATCGGCGGATATACCGATGGAGACCACGATACCGGCTATCCCCGCCAGGGTCAGGTTCCAGTTCAGAAATTTCCCCAGAAGACACACGATGCCGTATACGAGAAGGCCGAAAACGGACAGCGAGAAGCAGGTAACCGCGCCGAGACCGCGGTACATGGAAAGCAAGTACAGAACCACCAGGATCAGTCCCACCAGGCCGGCGATCAACCCCTGGCGCAATGAATCGCGGCCCAGGGTGGCGCTGATGTTCTCCACCAGGGGGTCCGGCTTGAACTCCACCGGCAGGGCACCCATCCTGAGCACCAGGGCCAGGTCCCTGGCCTCCTGCCGGGTGAAATCCCCGGTTATCTCCCCTGATCCGTTGGTGATGGGGTTCTTGACCACGGGATAGGACTCGATTTTATAGTCCAGGACGATGGCCAGCTGCTTTCCCTGCAGCTCCGTGGTGAGCGCGGAGAACTGCGGGGCGGCCTCGTCGGTCAGGGTGAAGGTGATCCTGTATCCGCCTCCCTCCTGGCCCACCGCGGCATCGGCCGACTTGATGATATCCCCGGTGAGACGGGTGGGCCCCAGGCGGACCTTTTCCACCTCCCCCTCACCGGTCTCGTGATCGAGCACTATCTCCTGGTCCTTCAAGGCCTGGTAGGTCTCCACGTCCTCGGGGTTGATCGGGGTTACCTCGGTCGTATCATAGGCTTCATTACCCGGCGGTATCCGCTCCAGTACCTCGCGAAACTGGAGCTGGGCCGTGCTGCCGATTATGCCCAGCACCCTGTCCGGGTTCTGCTCGCCGGGGATCTGCACCAGTATGCGGCTGCTCCCCTGGGCCGCCACCACCGGCTCGGTCAACCCCAGGGCGTTTACCCGGCGGCGGACGATATCGGCGGCCTTCTCCATCTGCTCGTTGGATGCCTCCCCCACCGCCTGGAGGGTGACGCTTAAGCCCCCCTGCAGGTCCAACCCCAGCTTGGGGGAATAACCGCCGATGATGATGGGCAGGTATATGGCCAGGAGCACTACCGCCACCACCGCCAGCAGTCCCAGGGATCTCCGGGTACTCACCGCTCACCTCCGCCTTCGCTAAAAAGCTCGATTTCCTCTATTCCTCTACTCGCAATCCAGGTATTCACCGCTTGAGCCGTACGCCGCTATCTCTCGTGACCTGTACTACCTGTCTTATTGCCCTTTCCCTTAGTCTAAAACGGCGCGGATATACCCCCACGGAATAAACGAAACGGTACGAGTGCTGGGGGTCCGCTATCAAGGCTATTCTTTCTTCTTCTTGCCTTTCGTATCCTTTGTGTTCTTCGACGCCTCCTCGGAGCCCTCCGGTTCCTCGGCCGCTTCTGGTTCCTGTGCCTCCTCCGGCTCCTCGGGTTCCTCCGGCTCCTCGGGTTCCTCATGGGCGGTGAAGATCCGGACGACGGAGTTCTTTGCCACCCGGATAAGCACGTCTTCCGCGACTTCCAAGAGGACGGTGTCCTCCTCCACCTCGCTTACGGTGCCGTAGATGCCGGCGGAGGTCATCACGTCGTCGCCCGTCCGCAGGCTGTTCATCAACTCCATCTGCTGGCGCATGCGCTTCTGTTGAGGCCTTATTAGCATGAAGTACAGCAGCCCGATCATGAGCACGATGATCAGGATGGACATGGTGCTTTGGCTCATCTCAACCTACCTTCCCATTATTTACCACATGACCATTTCCCTCTTTAATCCCCCGGGATGCGGTCATTCCAACCCTTCCATTCCTGGATTAACTCTACCATTCTATCAGCACCTATCGCGGCTCTGCAATCGAGTATCAGGCGCTGGATAAAGCTTAAGTTATGCCAGGTCAGGAGGCGGTGGCCCAGTATCTCGTTGTTGCGGTGCAGGTGGCGCAGGTAGGCCCGGGTGAAGTCGGAACATGCGGGGCAGGGGCAGTCCTCCTCCAGGGGCCGCAGGTCGCCGGCGTAACGGGCATGGCGGAGGTTCATCTTGCCCTCGCGGGTGAAGGCCACGCCGTTGCGGGCCATGCGGGTGGGCAGCACGCAGTCGAAGAGGTCCATTCCCCTGGCCACCGCCTCCACCATCCCCTCGGGATCACCGATCCCCAGCAGGTGGCGAGGGCGGGTGTCGGGCAGCACTTCCGCCTGCACCTCCAGGCACTCCAGCATCGCCTCCCGGGGCTCCCCGACGGAGAGCCCCCCTATGCCGTAGCCTGGAAAGTCCATCCCGGCGGTCTCCTCGGCGCTGCGCGCCCTCAAGTCCGGGTAGGCGCCGCCCTGGACTATGCCGAAGAGGGCCTGGTCCTCGCGGGCATGAGCCCGCAGGGAATCGCGGGCCCAGCGCAGGGTGACCTCCACCGAGCTCTCCACCTCCTCCCGGGAGGCGGGATACGCCACGCAGTGGTCGAGGATCATGGCGATATCCGAGCCCAGGTCCTCCTGGATGCGCACCGCCTTCTGCGGGGTGAGCAGGTGCTCGCTGCCATCGTAGACGGAGCGAAAACGCACCCCCTCCTCCTTCACCCGCAGGGTTTTGGAGAGGGAGAAGACCTGGAACCCCCCGCTGTCGGTGAGCAGGGGCGCCCGCCATCCCATGAAGGCATGGAGGCCGCGCGCCTCCTTCACCAGGGGGACGCCCGGGCGCAGGTAGAGGTGGTAGGTATTGGCCAGGATCATCTGGAAGCCTATCCCCTGAAGCTCCCAGGGCGCCATGGCCTTGACCGTTCCCCGCGTTCCCACCGGGAGGAATGCCGGGGTCACCACATCGCCGCGGCGGGTGCGGATCCTGCCCAGGCGAGCCCGGGTACCCGCGTCGCGGTGGTCGATCTCGAACTCCAGGGCCCCTTGCATCAACCCTCCCTTCCCGGTCATCCTCCGCCAATGCCCGCCGCATCCGGGCCGGGCGAATCAAGTTTACATACTAACCCGACCTTGCGGATAGTGAAAGTAGCACGCGTCCCCGAAGCTCAGGAAGCGGTAGCGGCGCTCCACCGCCTGGCTGTAGGCCTCCATTACCAGGTCCCGCCCGGCGAAGGCGCACACCAGCAGGAGCAGGCTGGACCTGGGGAAGTGAAAGTTGGTGACCAGGCAATCCACCACCTTGAACCGGAAGCCGGGGTAGATGAAGAGGCCGGTGGCTCCCTCGCGAGGCACCACCTCCCCGTCCTTTACGGAGCTCTCCAGGGCGCGTACCACCGTGGTTCCCACCGCCACCACCCGGCGGCCCTCCCGCCGGGCGGCGTTGATCGTACCGCAGGCCTCCTCGCCCAGGAACAGCGCCTCCGCGTGCATGCGGTGATCCTCTACCTCCGCCTCCTCGATGGGACGGAAAGTGTCCAGGCCCACGTCCAGCCGGATAAAGGCGAGCCTCACCCCCTTCTCCCTCAACCCCTGCAGGGTGCGGTTATCGAAGTGCAGCCCGGCCGTGGGGGCGGCCGCCGAGCCCACCCGGCGCGCGAATACGGTTTGGTACCTCTCCGGGTCCGCCAGCTTCCCCCTGATGTACGGGGGGAGGGGGACCTCGCCCAGCCTCTCCAGGATATCCTCCACCGCCCGCGGGTCCCCGGGGTTTAAACGAACGCTGAACCATCCTCGCTCGCCCTTCTCCATGACCTCCGCCTCCAGCTCACCGCCGCCGAAGACGATTTTCTCCCCGGGGCGCAGTCGCCTGGCCGGCCTCGCCAGGGCCTCCCAGATCTCTCCCCCGCGGTTTCTTAAAAGGAGCAGCTCCACCCCGCCCCCTCCCGCCGTCTTGCGCCCCCGCAGCCGGGCGCGGCGCACGCGGCTCTCGTTGAATACCAGGCAGTCCCCCTCATGAAGATAGGCGGGTAGGTCACGGAAGTGGTGGTGTTCCACCGTCTTTCCCTCGCAGTCTATCACCATCAGCCGGGAGATGTCGCGAGGTTCAACGGGGGTTTGGGCGATCAGGTCGGGCGGGAGATGGTAATCAAACAGCTCGACTCGCATGGACCATCATTCGCCCTTTTTACCGGCGCGGTGGGCGCGGTCGTACCTCTCCCGCTCGCTGAGGATGCAACCGCAATAGGGCTGGGTGTACATCCCCCTGGCCCGGGCCTGGTCGAGGGCCTCCCGGTAGCCGTCCCGGCCGTCCCAGGTGACGAACTCCAGGCCGCGGCTGCGGCTTATGGAGCCACCGAGCAGGGAGATGAGGTCGTGGTCCTGGTAGGGGCTGGCATAGAGGGTGGAGGTCAGGGCGTCGAAGCCCTCCTCCACCGCGATATCCGCGGCCCGGCGCAGGCGCAGGCGGTAACATATCTCGCAGCGGCTCTCCTCCCGGTAGGCCACGGCGCGGATCCATTCCTCCGGCTCGTAGGGGACCACCACGTATTCCGCGCCCTCCTCGCACATCAGGGCCTCGAAGCTCTCCAGCCGCCGGCGGTATTCCCTGAAAGGGTGGATGTTGGGGTTGTAGAAGAGGTAACGCGCCGCGTACTCCGGCTCCTGGAAGAGGCGCAGGGCGGGCAGAGCGCAGGGCCCGCAGCAGGCATCGATGAGGATCTTGCGCACCGCCATCACCCCGCCGCCCGGTGCCCCTGGCTCCCCACCATTCCCGCCGCGCGCCCGGTGAGGTTTATTCCAATCCTTAACATGGCAGGCCTATACCCGGTCTCAGAAAAGGGTGTCTTCACGATCTCTCCCCAGGCCGAGATGGCGGTAGGCGTTCTCGGTGGCCACCCTGCCCCGGGGGGTCCGCTGCATGAATCCTATCTGTAGCAGGTAAGGCTCGTACACCTCTTCGATGGTGTCTATCTCCTCGCCCACCGATACGGCGATGGTGTTCACCCCCACCGGGCCCCCGCTGAACTTCTCTATGATGGTTAAGAGGATCATCTTGTCCACTTTGTCCAGCCCCATCTCGTCCACCTCGAAGAGGGCCAGGGCCTCGCACCCCACCTCGTAGGTGATGCTCCCCTCAGCCCTCACCTGGGCGAAATCCCGCACCCGCCGCAGCAGCCGGTTGGCGATGCGCGGCGTGCCCCGGGAGCGGCGGGCCAGCTCGTAGGCCCCTTCCTCGTCCACGTCCACGCCCAGGATGCGGGCGGAGCGCAGGATGATGGTCTTGATCTCCGAGATATCGTAGTAGTCAAGCCGGCACTGCACACCGAAGCGGTCGCGCAGGGGCGAGGTGAGCAGGCCGGAGCGGGTGGTGGCGCCCACCAGGGTATAGGGGGGGAGGTCCAGCCGGATGGAGCGGGCCGCCGGCCCCTTGCCAATAACGATGTCCAGTTGGAAATCCTCCATCGCCGGGTAGAGGACCTCCTCCACGGCGCGGTTGAGGCGGTGGATCTCGTCGATGAAGAGGACGTCCCCGGGTTCCAGGTTGGTGAGGATGGAGGCCAGGTCCCCGGCGCGCTCCAGCGCCGGCCCCGAGGTCTGCTTGAAGGACACCCCCATCTCGTTGGCGATGATCCCCGCCAGGGTGGTCTTCCCCAGGCCGGGGGGTCCGGAGAGGATGACGTGGTCCAGGGGTTCGTTTCTCTCCCGGGCGGCCGCGATGAAGATCTCCAGGTGCTCCCGGATGCGGTCCTGCCCCACGAACTCGGAGATCCAACGGGGACGCAGGGTGATATCGAACTCCTGCTCATCCTCCTTGCGCTCCGGGTCGAGCAACCGCTCCTCCGGGACCTCTAAGTCTCCTTCCAGATCATGGAAATCGTCGTCTTTCATGCCGCATCACCGGGCTCCTCCCAGGCGCTTCAAAGCGTACCTGATCATGTCGTCCACCCGGGGCTCCCGCGTCTCGTAACCCTCCAGGCCGCGGTTGGCCTCGGCCGCCGAGTATCCCAACCCCTTCAGGGCCTCGTGGGCCTCGCGATAGAGATCTCCCCCGTCCGGCCCTCCCACCGCGATGCCCAGTTCCCCCGCCAGGGGCGAGAGCTTGTCTTTGAGCTCCAGGATGATCCTCTGCCCGCTCTTCTTCCCCACCCCGGACACGGCGGTGATGGCGTCCAGGTCATCGGAAGCCACGATGCGCACGAAGGTATCCGGGTCGTAGGCCGAGAGCACGGAGATGGCCGCCTTGGGCCCTATACCGGTAACCGCGATGAGCTTGAGAAAGATCTCCCTCTCCCGCCGGTCGGAGAAGCCGTAGAGCTGGAGGAGATCCTCCTTGACGTGGAGATAGCTGAACAGCCGCACCTTCTCACCGACGGCGGCCAGTCTCTGCAGGGTGGATGTTGAGACGTAAAGCATAAACCCCAGTCCCCCCACGTCGATGACCGCACCCTCCTCCGATTTCTCCACCAGCCTGCCTTCGACGAAGTCTATCACCGCTCCGCCCTCTTCCTCTTGACCGGCTTCTTTTCCGGCGCCATCTGCTCCAGGCGGCCCCGCATCCTCTCGTGATGGGCATGGCATATGGCCAGCGCCAGGGCGTCGCTGGCATGATAGGATTTGATGTCATCCTGAATGGACAGAAGGGCGCGGACCATGTACTTTACCTGTCTCTTGTCCGCTCGCCCGTGCCCCACCAGGGACTGCTTCACCTGCAGCGGCGTATATTCCTCAACTCCCACGCCGGAATGCGCCGCAGCCAGGAGAATACCGCCCCTGGCCTGGCCGACCACCATGGCGCTGCGGGCGTTGGTGTTGAAGAATAGCTCCTCCAGGACCACGAGGTCCGGCCTATACCTCTCGATAAGATCCCTGACCTCGCTGTATATCTTATCAAGCCGCGACGACAAAGCGTCCCGGGACGAGGTGGTTATGCCCCCGAACCCGAGGGGCCTGAGCCGGTCCCCTACCTTTTCCACCACCCCGTAGCCGGTCGAGGACAGGCCGGGGTCGATGCCCATAATAATCATGGGACGCGCCGCGCCTCACTCCTCCGATAGCTCTTCCAGGATTTCGTCGGGTATATCAAAATTGGCGTACACCTCCTGGACGTCCTCGTACTCCTCCAGGGCATCCACCAGCCGGAGCACCTTCTTGGCCCCGTCCTTGTCCAGCTCGACCGTGTTCTTGGGGAGCATGGTCACCTCGGCGGAGCCCATCTCTACCCCCGCCTGCTGCAGGGCCTCCACCACCCCGCGGAACGACTCCGCGTCGGTGATGATCTCCCAGTGGTCGTCCTCGGCGGTCATGTCCTCGGCGCCGGCCTCCAGGGCGGTTTCCAGCAAGGCATCCTCGTCCACCCCCGCGCCCTTGTTCACGATAATATTGCCCTTCTTCTCGAACATCCAGCTCACGCACCCCGAGGTGCCCAGGCTGCCGCCGGTGCGGGAGAAGATGCGCCGAATATCCGCCGCGGCCCGGTTGCGGTTGTCGGTCATGATATCCACCATGATGGCCACGCCGTTGGCCCCGTAGCCTTCATAGGTTATGTTCTCGAATTCCACGCCGGAACCCTCCCCCGTGCCGCGCTTGATGGCCCTCTCGATGTTGTCCTTGGGCATGGAGTAGCTCTTGGCCTTCTCTACGGCGTTGGCCAGCGCGATGTTCATCTCGGGGTTGCCCCCTCCCTCCCGGGCCGCCACGATGATGGCCCTGGAGAGCTTGCTGAAGAGCTTGCCGCGCTTGGCGTCTTCCGCGGCCTTCTTGTGCTTGATGGATGACCACTTGGAATGTCCTGACATCTTATCCTCCTGTCCTCGGGTCGCCCTACCCCGACGAAACTTGCTCTACCATTTTCAGGAAATAGCGATGCACCCTGTCGTCCCCGGTAAGCTCGGGGTGAAAGGCGGACACCAGCATGCCGTCCTGGCGGGCGATTACCGCCTGCCCCTTGAACTCACCCAGGACCTCGACCTCCGGCCCCACCTCCTCGATCCACGGGGCTCGGATAAAGACCCCGCAGAAGGGGCGGGACGCGTCTTCGATATCCTTCAAGGCGAGCTCCGCCTCGAAGCTGTCCACCTGGCGCCCGAAGGCGTTGCGCCGCACGGTGATGTCCATGAGCCCCAGCAGGGGCTGGTCGCCCTCGACCAGCCGGCGCGCCAGCATGATCAGTCCCGCGCAGGTGCCGAACACGGGCAGGCCCCCCCGGGCCAGCTCTCGGACATCTTCCAGGAACCCGCATGCCTCCATGAGCTTCCCGATGGTGGTGCTCTCCCCCCCGGGGATGACCAGTCCCCGGCACAAAGGGAGCTCGGCGGGATATTTCAGCGCTATCCCTCGAGCTCCACACCGTTCCAGCATCCGCAAGTGCTCGCGAACCGCGCCCTGCAGCGCGAGCACCCCTATGGTTGGTTTTTTCATCTCTCCTCGTTCCCATATAGGCAGATGTATTGCGGGCTACCAGCCGCGGAACTGGATCAGGTTCTCGCGGCTTATCTCGGAGATCTCCAGGCCGGCCATGGCTTTGCCCAGCCCGCGGGAGACCTCCGCCAATATCTTGGGGTCGTTGTAGTGGGTGGTGGCCCTGACAATAGCCCGGCCCCGGGTCGCCGGGTCCTCCGACTTGAAGATCCCCGAGCCCACGAATATGCCGTCGGCCCCCAGCTGCATCATCAGGGAAGCGTCGGCGGCGGTGGCGATGCCCCCGGCGGAGAAATTGACCACCGGCAGGCGCCCGTTTTCCGCCACCCAGCGCACCAGGTCGAAGGGGGCGCCCATCTCCTTGGCCGCCGCCATGAGCTCATCATGCGGGGTTACCGACAGCCGCTGGATCTCGCCGTTGATGGTGCGCATATGCCGCACCGCCTCGACCACGTTGCCGGTGCCCGCCTCGCCCTTGGTGCGGATCATGGCCGCGCCCTCGCCGATGCGCCTCAGCGCCTCCCCCAGGTTGATGGCCCCGCACACGAAGGGGACGGTGAACTCCCATTTATTGATGTGGTGTTTCTCGTCCGCGGGCGTGAGCACCTCGCTCTCGTCCACGTAGTCCACGCCCAGCGCCTCCAGGATCTGCGCCTCGGCGAAATGGCCGATCCTCGCCTTGGCCATCACCGGGATGGTCACCGCGTTCATGATGGCCAGGATCACCTCGGGGTCGGCCATCCTGGCCACCCCGCCCGCGGCCCGTATGTCCGCGGGCACCCTCTCCAGCGCCATTACCGCCACCGCTCCGGCTTCCTCGGCGATGACCGCCTGTTCCACCGAGGTCACGTCCATGATCACGCCGCCCTTGAGCATCTCGGCCAGGCCGGTCTTCACTCTCAACGTACCTTTTTCTTCCATCTTACCGGCTCCCTCCAGAACCACTGTATTAAGAATATTCCATTACGGGCTCCCTCAATTTTTATCATATCTCATACCAGATAGGCCATCAAACAGCGCCTTTCATTTCAAAAGGTGGAGCACGCTGCATGCGTGTTGAAACAACCCACGGATCCCGCGAGGGCGAAGCAGAACATCAGAACTTTGTGCTATCTGATAATGCGGAGACCGCAGTACGGTTAAGGGAACCGGAATGTCTCACCGGAGATTGTAATTAACAGCGCCGGATAGTGTAAATAAAGCAACTTTGTAACCAGGAAGATATGGTCGCTTCTTTATTAACCAAGACAACCTTCTGTTTATAAGATTACGGAAATATGAAAGAGACGTGGGAATCTCCCAGCTTCTGATCTTCTTGAACTTCCTGCAGGCAGACTTCCTCTGGGGCTAGCGTCAGGGCCAATAAAGGATATAGGATCTCGAACAAATTGCATCCCATAACCGCTTGGGGGGCCGATTAGCAGCAGAAAGGGCGGCCGGTTTTTCGGCCGCCCCCCTAACATGTCCAGCACTACATCTTCTGGATGTCGAGGATAATGTGCATGGGGTTGGTCTCGTACATCAGCCGGTGCGGCCTGGAGGAAACCCCGGGGTGAGCATCGGAATGTGAGCACACCACCTCGAAGTACACCGGCTCGGTGTCGGCGGTGGACAGCCGCTTCATGTATTCGACCAAGGGGTCGCCCAGGCTGACGGGTACTTCCTCGTCCTTGAAGGGAGCGTAATCGAACTTGTAGGTGGGGATGTTGTTGATGGAGATGGCCAGGCCATAATACTGATCCGGGTACCAGGTGTCGCAGTCGGGGATGGTGGTGACGTCGCTGCCATCCGCGTGCTTTACCTCGAAGACGATGCGGAAATAGTCCCCGTGGTCCGCCCACCTGATGTCCGTGATCTTCAGGTCCGCTATGCTGTCGCCCCTTCCGATCTCCTGCATGTCCAGGCTGAATTGCGTGTTACCGCCCATGGTGGAGGTACCGCCGCCTTCGGTCGTGCCCCCTCCCGTTGGCGTGGGGGCCGGCGATGTGGTGACCTCGTTCTCGCCCGACTCGGGCTGCTCCGCCTGCCCTTCCTGCTTAGACTGGCTTTGTTCCGCGCTGCCGCACCCCGTGGTTACCAGCATGGCCAGGGTTATCAGCACCGCTGTACACACCACCAGGAGCAGAAGCGCTCTGCGCCTCCAAGCTTCGGCTGCCCTATCCAACATTTTCCCGCCTCCTTTCAAAACCAGGCCGATGTCTATCAAAGATGTGGATGTATCTCCGCCTCCGAATCATGGTATACCATAATAATCCAGATTGCCAAAGCGCTCGATCGATCCTAAAACTACCTGTCGCAAAGCTCGGAGGCGGGTATGGCGTCCTCCACACGGTAGAGCCCGGTACCCTTCCTTTTAATGAGGGATCTCTCGAACTTGAGAAGGCGGGAGAAGAACCTGTCCGGGCTTTTGCGCATCCCTTCCTCGCAGAGACGCAGGGCGTGGTCGAAGGAGCCGGATCGCCTTAGAATGTCCGCAAGAACCAGCTCCTCCGCTCCCTCGTCCTCGAGGATTCTCTCTCCCCTGTCCCTCGCCCGGGAGAAGAGCTGGAAGGCCGCAAGCCGGCAATCCTTAGCCAATTCTTCTTTTTCGCCATCGTCGCAAGTCCAGGCGGCGTAGAGGGACTGCCAGGCGGCTTCGACGTATTCCCCGGCGCTTTCCAAGATCAGCGAAGCGCAGAGAAAGTTCCTGGCAAGCTCGGGATAGGCCTGGTTTTGGGAGAGCTCCCGGTAGCGGTCCCCTCCCATCACCTCTCTCGCTCCCTCTCTTTCCTTGTCGATGGGGGTGGCGCAGTAGCCGCAGTGGGGACACTTCTGTACCCACATCTCCATGGTCGAGCGCTTCATCTCCGCCGGCCGGAGGTCGAGGTCCGGCGGACCCATGGTGTTGGTGGAGGAAAGCTTGGAGTGGGTGCTTTTCCTACCGCATACGGCGCACTTAAGATGCAATGGCATGTAGGTGGTCATTTTAGCCCTCCCGTGTTCCCCAAGTGTCTACGATGTCTCCTTCTGCGGCCACCTTCCTTCGGCGGCTTGATGGGCATATTCTACAGGAAAGCAATGACATCTCCTTCCGAAGCCGGCGCGCCCCTGATCTTCTGTAATTAGGATACGGCTTTCGTTCTTTGACATCAAAAGCCATCGCTCTCCAAGATAAGGGATTGGTAGTAGGTTCCTTATCTGAAAGGAGAAACGATGGCTAAGAAAAAGAGTATGACCATGGAGGAGGCAATTCAAGCAATACTGGCATCGGGTGAGGATAACCCCTTCCGCATGATGCTCGAGTTCATGGCCCAGAACGCGCTGGAGTT
>Ga0315282_10004365_pt1 | contig 24653 bp, 21 predicted proteins | sample YL17G07_20_MG_FD_203693 | JGI IMG/M metagenome (GOLD analysis project Ga0315282, IMG submission 203693) | Sediment microbial communities from Yellowstone Lake, YNP, Wyoming, USA - YL17G07_20 | ecosystem: Environmental > Aquatic > Freshwater > Lake > Sediment | place: USA: Wyoming | collected... | reverse complement strand
CGCCGAGCTACGGCCAGCCGATCATCACGTACGATCCTGGTTCGCGCGGCGCGGAGGCGTACACACAACTCGCAAAGGAAGTGATACGAATTGGAGACGAAACGCAGGGGCCTGGGGTCACTGATCCCGGGGATGGAGGAAGGCTGGCCGCAGAGAACTGAAGGCGTCCAGCACGTCCGGGTGGACGATATCAGCGCGAACCCGTATCAACCGCGGCGCCAGTATGACCCGGAGAAGCTCGCCGAACTGGCGGATTCGATGAGGACGCATGGGGTGGTGCAGCCCCTCGTCGTCCGTTCATGCAGCAGCGGCTACGAGTTGATCGCGGGCGAGCGGCGGCTGATGGCGGCGCGGCAGGCCGGGCTCCAGCAGGTGCCGGTCGTGGTGCGCGAGTGCGGCGACCGCGAGATGCTCGAGCTGGCGCTGATCGAGAACCTCCAGCGCGAGGACATCAACTGCATCGAGGCCGGGCTGGCGTACCGGCGACTGATGGACGAGTTCGACGTGACCCAGGAGCAGGTTTCGGCGACGCTCGGCAAGAGCCGGTCCGCGGTCGCTAACACGCTTCGGCTGCTGACTTTGCCGGAGCAGGTGCAGGCGAGTCTGCTGCAAGGCAGGATAAGTGAGGGCCACGGTAGGGCGCTGCTGGCGCTCGAGGACCGGGACTCGATGGTCACTCTATGCGAGCGAATCGAGCGCTTCGGGCTGTCGGTGCGCCAGACCGAGATGCTGACCAAGCTGAAGCCCCCTGGGAAGGATGCTGCCCGTCAGGCGCCGGCGCAGGCGAAGCAGGAGCCCGATGCAAATGTCCGTTCTCTTCAGGATCGAATGCGACAGACGCTGGGGACGAAGGTGACCATCCGTCCGCGCGGCGAATCGGGGGCGATCGAGATCGAATACTACGGTCAGGAGGACCTGGACCGCATTTCCGCATACATCCTGCGCGAGGAACGAGACGAGGATGCCTCGTAATAGCACAATGAAGGTGTCGTAGACCCGACATATGTGCGACAGTGCGCCGTTCGTGCGCTGTGGGATGCGCTTCCTGTATCAGAGGAGGATACCGTGGAGAAGTCAACCTGGAGAACGAAAGTCGGTCTGGCCGAAATGCTCAAGGGCGGGGTGATCATGGATGTCACCAACGCGGAGCAGGCGAAGATAGGTGAGGTGGCGGGCGCGGTGGCGGTCATGGCGTTAGAGCGCGTGCCCGCCGACATCCGGGCGCAGGGCGGGGTGGCGCGCATGGCAGACCCCGACAAGATCAAAGAGATCATGGCCACAGTGACCATCCCGGTGATGGCGAAGTGCCGCATCGGGCATTTCATGGAGGCGCGCGTGCTCGAGGCGCTGGGGGTGGATTTCGTTGATGAGAGTGAAGTGCTGACCCCGGCCGACGAGCAATTCCACGTGAACAAGCACGAGTTCCGCGTCCCGTTTGTGTGCGGCTGCCGCGACCTGGGGGAGGCGCTGCGGCGGATCGGCGAGGGCGCGGCGATGATCCGCACCAAGGGCGAGGCGGGCAGCGGCAACGTCGTCGAGGCGGTTCGTCACATGCGGCTCGTCACAGGCGGAATTCGCCGGCTCCAATCGCTCCGAACCGAGGAATTGATGACCGAGGCGAAGAACCTCGGCGCGCCATATGACCTCGTTGTCGAGGTTGCCCGAACCGGCAAGCTGCCGGTCCCGAACTTCGCAGCGGGCGGGATTGCTACCCCCGCGGATGCGGCGCTGATGATGCACCTGGGCGCCGAGGCGGTATTCGTCGGCTCGGGGATCTTCAAGTCCAAGGATCCCGCGTCGCGCGCCAAGGGCATCGTGGACGCGACGGCGCACTTCGACGACCCGGCGCTCATCGCCGAGGCCTGCGCGGGCCTGGGTGAAGCGATGCCGGGCCTGGACATAAGTAAGATAGCCGAGGCGGATTTGCTGCAGACGAGGGGTTGGTAAGGTGGCTGCACTATCCGTACCTGCGGCGCCCGGGGGAGGCGGCCGGTTGGTCCGCGAATCGTCATCGCGCGGGATTACCCATGCATGCGGCTTGCCGCACAGTGACGGCCTTGCCACACGGCAAGCGCGGGGTGTGCACTTGTCATGAGTAATCCTGGGTTGAGAATCGGCGTACTGGCGCTTCAGGGCGCGGTTCGCGAACATGTACATGCGCTGCAGCGGCTCAAGGTTGAGGCGCGCGAGATCCGGACGCCCCAGCATCTCGAGGGGGTCGGGGGCGTGATCCTGCCCGGCGGCGAGAGCACGACGCTGTGGAAGCTGATGGAGCGCATCGGGCTGCATGAGGCGCTGCGCGACTTCGTCGCAGAAGGGAAGCCGATACTCGGCACCTGCGCCGGGATGATCCTGATGGCGCGCAAGGTTGACGAATCGGATCAGCCATTGCTAGGGTTGATGGATATGGTGGTACGCCGCAATGCCTTCGGGCGGCAGGTCGAGAGCTTCGAGCAGGATCTGGAGATCGCGCAATTCAACGGGACGCGGTTCCGCGCGGTATTCATCCGCGCGCCGTATATCGTGGACGCGGGGCCGGAGGTGGAGGTGATGGCCGAGGTCGAGGGGAAAGGGGTGCTGGCGCGGCAGGGGAACCTGATCGCGGCGGCGTTCCATCCCGAGCTGACCGACGACCTGCGGCTGCACCGGATGCTGGTGGAGATGGCGGAGGGAGGGGACGTCTAACCGGAATCATGCATGGTGACGGTGGAACCTTCACCAGCGGCTGAATGGTCCAATCGGGTGCCTCGACCGGTCGGGGCGTTCCGCGGGGTCAGCCCTTCGACAGGCTCCCTTCGACGTTGCTCCCCTCGACTCCGCTAGCACTTTGCTCGGGGCAGGTGGGACGGGTCGGGGCAGGCCTTCGACGCTGCTCCCTTCGGCTGGGCTCAGGGTGAACAGGACGGGTCAGGGCAAACGACCCTGCGGCCAACGCCGGTTCACAACCGCTCTACGCATAGTCCGGGTGAGGGGTCGGCCCGAATCGTAGGGAGAACCGGCCGTGAGTCTCGAGGGCGCTTCGCAAGGTGACTGATTGAACGCGATAGCGGTCGTTGGGCGGGCGACGCTGGAGGGGCTGCGCTGGTTGGGTGAGGCGCAGCTCTTATTGCAGCGGGCGCTCGCTTTCATTGTACGCGGGCGGGTGCGCAGCGGCGAGACGATGCGCCAGATGGCCGTGCTCGGCTTCGACTCGCTGCCGATCGTGCTGCTGACCCTGGCCTCGGTGGGGATGGTGATCGCGCTCAACACGGCGCGGCAGACGGTGAGCATGGGCATGACGGAGCTCGGCCCGGGGTTAGTGGCGGTTTCGCTCGCCCGCGAGCTGGGGCCGGTGGTAACGGCGGTGGTGGTCGCGGCGCGGGTGGGGTCGGCGATCGCGGCGGAGCTGGGCTCGATGAAGATCACCGACCAGGTGGATGCGATGCGGTCGCTGGCGGTGAGCCCGGTGGAGTACCTGGTGGTGCCGCGGATGGTGGCGGGAGTGATAATGCTGCCGGTGCTGACGGTGCTCGGGGATGCCGCGGGGGGGTTGGGTGCCTATGGCATCGGTTCGGTGCAGGGCATTTCGCACCAGGTCTTCGTCCGCAGCGTGCAGCGGTTCCTGGAGGGCTCCGATGTCTTCGGCGGCCTCGCCAAGGCGGCCGTGTTCGGGTTCATCATCTCGCTCGTGGCATGCCACGTCGGCCTGCGCACTCGCGGCGGCGCAGAAGGGGTGGGGCGCTCCACCACCTCCGCCGTCGTCATCAGCATCGTCCTCATCTTCCTCAGCGACTACTTCCTGACCTGGATCTTGCTTGCACTGACGGCGGGAACGTGACGCAGCAAGAGACCGCGATACGTTTGGCAGATGTCGTCTACGAAGTTGCGGGCAGGCCCGTCCTGGACGGCGTGAGCCTGCGCGTGGACTGCGGCGAAATCAAGGCGGTGATCGGGCTGTCGGGATCGGGCAAGACGACGATCCTGCGCAATATCATCGGCCTGGTACGGCCGAGCGCAGGCCACATTTATGTCGAGGATCGAGACATCACGCGGCTCTCGGAAAGCCAACTGGACGAGGTGCGCCGGCGCATGGCGCTGGTATTTCAGGGGGCGGCGCTGTTCGATTCGCTCGATGTGTTCGAGAACGTGGCGTTCGGGCCGCGACACCACCGGCGGCTGAGCGAGCACGAGCTGACGCGGCTGGTGGAGGAGAAGCTCGACCTGGTGGGGCTGCAAGCAATCGAGCGGCAGATGCCTTCCGAGCTATCGGGGGGGATGCAGAAGCGCGTGGGCATCGCGCGGGCCCTGGCGATGGAGCCGCGCATGATGCTGTTCGACGAGCCCACCGCGGGGCTCGATCCGATTACGGCGCGGGCGATCGAGGATCTGATCGTCCGGCTGCGCGAGCAGTTGGGCATGAGCTGTCTGGTGGTGTCGCACGACCTCGAGGGGCTGTTCCGATTCGTGGACCGGGCGTCGCTGCTCTACGGGGGGAAGATCGTTGCGACGGGGCGGCCGGCGGAGCTACGGTCGAGCGAGGATCCCCTGGTGCGGCAATTCGTGACGGGCTCGGTCGCGGGGCCGATACACGTGGTGTGAATGGGCAGCGGAGGTGAGCATGAGGTCCGGCGCTGAGATAAAGGTCGGCGTGGTGGTGATAGCGGCGCTGGTGACGCTGGGGCTAGTCGCGTACTTCCTGATAGGCGGCATGGCGGGGCGTACGGGCTATTCCCTGGACGCGGTCTTCGACCGCGCCGATGTGCGCCCCGGGGACATGGTGCTGATGTCGGGGGTGACGATCGGGCACGTCGAGTCGGTCGGACTGACCCGCGACAACAAGGCGGTGGTGCGGCTGCGGATCAACCGCGGGGTAACGCTGCGCAAGGGCTACACTGTCCACATCGTCGCCGGCGCGCTGTTCGGTGAGCAGTCGGTGGAGATCCGGCCGGTGCCGTCGAGGAAAGCGGGGCGGGTGCTGGCGTCGGGCGAGACCGTCAAGGGGCAACCCTACGTCCGGATGGGAGATCTGCTCACTCAGGCTCACGGGCTCCTGGGGCAACTGAGCCAGGCGACGCAGGCGGTCACGGCGCTGACGCAGGACCAGCAGATGCGAACAGCGATTCAGCAATCCATCGCCAACCTGGGGAAGGCCGCGACGGACATGAGCAGCCTCGCGCAGGAGCTGCGCGTGATGGCGACGGAGTCGCGGCCACAGCTGCGGGCCATGCTGACCAACATGGACGCGGTGACGAAGGATCTGCGCGTCACATCGGATCAGCTTGCGAAGGGAATCGCGGAAGCGGAGCTGCCGGAAACATTGCAGGAGGCGTCGCGGCGGGTGCGGAGCGTGATGGAGAAGGTGGACGACATCGCGGCGCGCTTCCAGGAGATGGCGAACGACCCCGAGATGGGGGATCTGCTGCAGACCGGGGTGCGCAACCTGCGCGACACGACGGAGAGCATTCGCCAGGCGGGGGAGCAGATCCGCGCGGCGTCCGCCAACGCCAACAGCGCGGTGGAGTCGCTCAAGGAGGCGTCGAAAGACGCGCCCGCGATCACGGGCAATGTGCGCGAGGCGTCGCAGAATCTGCGGGATGCGTCGGTGGACGTCAAGGAGATGTCGCACGAGGCGCGCGGCAAACTCGGCGAAGTCACGGGCAAGGCAGCCAAGGCGGTGCAGGCCATCGAGGAGCTGCCGCAGATCACAACCGGGGTGAGCGGGGGCACGCAGTACCTGACGCGTGAGGGCCGGTGGTGGATCGACGCGAACCTGGACTTCAAGGCGAAGGATCGCTTGCTGCGCGTGGGGGTCGCCGACCTGGGGGAGACGAATCGCTTCAACTTGCAGCTTGGGCAGCCGGCCGGTCCGGGGCGGCTCAGGTATGGGGTGGTTCAGTCGGAGGTCGGCGTCGGCTACGACTGGCCGCTGACGCCGTGGCTGACGGTGAGTGCGGAGGCCTTCGATCCCAACGACCTGCGGGCGAATGTATTCGGGTACTGGGGGATGCGCGGGAAGCTGCCCGGATGGACCGCGGTGGTGGGATACCGCGGGGTGGGGGATCACGGCAGCCCGGTGGTGGGGGTGAGGGTGGAGAAGTAGGTCCCGTCCGGGCGGTGCGCCGGGGCGACGGTCGTACCGGTATGACGGGCTTGCCCGCGTTCAGATGGGATTGCGAGCGGCGGACAGGTTGAAAACCTGTCGTACCCTTTGGGCGCAGGTTACAAATCTGCGCCACCGATCCACCCTGCATTATTCATACTGCCAGGCGCGTCGTCGGGACGACATAGCATTTGCGCCGCATGATTGGACGCGGATTATTCATGGAGTTCGTTGTGCATCCTGCACATGATCTGAGATGGTCATGAATAATCCGATCCACGGCGGGACAGGTTGAGGACGGCTGAGCAGAACGGCCGACATCACCTCTCGATCCCGCTGGAGCTTAGCGACCGGTCCCACCATCGGCATATCTTGGGTCAAGAAAACATGAGAGGCGAGCGCATGCGCTCGCCTCTCCGTGCTGATTATCGATTGGGAAACCGGAGGCCGTACACGAGGGCGGGGCTAGCCTCCCTTGCCCTTGGCTTTTCCGCCACCGCCACCGCCGCGTGACCCGCCACCACCACCCCGGGGACCGCCCCCGCCGCCACCACGCGGAGCCGCCGCAGCGCCGCCCTTAGCCTTGCCACCACCGCGGGGAGCGCTAACAGCGCCACCCTTGGCCTTGCCACCAGCGCGCGGAGCGGCAGCAGCGCCGCCCTTGGCCTTGCCACCGGCGCGGGGAGCCGCCGCAGCGCCGCCCTTGGCCTTGCCACCACCGCGCGGAGCGGCAGCAGCGCCACCCTTGGCCTTGCCACCAGCGCGCGGAGCGGCAACAGTGCCACCATGCGGGCGCGTGGCAGCCAGAGCCGGGAACCCCGTACCGGGTCCGCCCTTGGCGCGGCCACCGGGCGCGGCCGCCGTCCTGCGACCGGCCCGGGATACCAGACCCGGGTCCATCGGCCTGGTCATGCCTACGGAGCGCAAGCCGCTCGCTGCGGTCCGCAGCAGCGGGGCCGCAGCCATCGATCGGTAGATCCGAGCCGAAGGCGCGGAAGCGACGGTGAAATCATACCGGCCCCGGTCACCTTGCACCCGGAACCCGCGGCCCTCGCGCCGGACGGGAACGCGCCACTGGTCTGCCACCAGCCCTTGCGGCACATACACCACGTTGTTGTACACGATCGGTGCGCCACGCAGGACCACGACCCGGTCCCCGTAGTAGCACCTGGGGCTGCCGATAAACAGCACCGTCTGCACGCCGCCATAGGTCACCACACAGCGGTCGCTGAGGAGGTCAAAGAGCAGTACCGCCCCAATCACATCGGCCACGCTGCGCAGCGGCAGGTAGGCCCCCCCGCCGTACATGAAGGGTGTGGGTTGGTAGGCCGGCACGTAGCCGTAGCCTACGAAGACGCCGAGCGCATAGGGGGGAGTGCGCGGATCCACATCGTAGTACCCCCACCCCGGCGTGCCCTGGAATAGCGCACGGTGCTGCCGCGGCTCCCAGCGCATGGGCACACCGAGGTAGCGGTCAAACGCCACCGCGGGACAATAGAGCTGGTCCCGCACGACGACCACGGGCGCCGCCAGGGCGACCGGCTCATCATTGTAGTAAGCCGAGGTAGTGCCGACGACCAGGGTCAGGTTGCGGTTGCGGTAGACAATCGTCGCGCTGCTGGCGTAGGGATCCCACGTCAACCCGGCGCCGATGTAACTGGAGGTGGACCTGACGGGCACATACGCGTGGTTGTCATAGACAAACGAGCCCGCGCCATAGGACTGAATCCGCCCTTGCGCGGCGGCCGGCTGCGCCGTACCGGCAACGGCGACACCGACCACCATCAGCAGCAACAGAATCCCCAAGACCTTGTTCATGCCATGCATCCTCTCTGGTTTGGCCTTCAATCCGCCCTCGCCCGTGGCGGCCAATGACCGGCGGCGGGGTTCAGGTGCTACCGATTTCGGAAGTCCGTGTATTGGCTCTCGATCGGATCTGGCGAACTGCCGAAGGCGACGATGTACCAGTCCGACCCCAGCTTGCGCAGCCGATACGAGATGTAGAGATCGCGCTGGGTGCCATCGGGATCGCTGAACGCTTGGCGACCGGCGCAGAAGACTTCGGTGCCTGATATCCACACCGGATCGCCAAAGTCGACACGGGTGCTCTGAGTGGTGCTCATCGCGTCGGCGGTCATCGCGAAGTAGTCGTTTGCCGAACTCGTATACGAGTACTTGCCGTTGAAGTACACGCGGATGTCGAGCTGGTCCGTCAGGTGGGCGGAGAACAGCGTGGGATCGTCGTCGAGCCATGCCTGGCGGATATCACTGATGGCGCGCTCCAGGCCCGCGACGTCGAGTCGAATGCCCGGCCGGTATGGAGCCGGCGCGTAAACATATGCATTCGGCTGATAGTAAACGCGATCCGGGTAGATCCAGCCCGGGCACCAGCCGTACATGCTGTAGACCGATGGGTAGAAGCCGGGGTAGTTGAAAGCGTACCAGCTCGGCTGACTGAAGTAGTACGGGTAGAACAAGGTGATGGAGACGGCGCTGCGGTGTCCGTAATGCTGGAACCCGAAGAACCCATCGCCCTGGTCGAAGAACCCAGCATAGAAGGTCGTCCTCGGCAGGACCACGTAGTCGTGGCGGGGCTGTCCGAACACGTTCGCGATTCTCCTGTAGTTGGTGTTGATCTGGGTGAAAAACGACGGACCAAGCAGTCTCGCGTCGGCGGGAATGGGGTTGCCTATCCAGTCGTGAGTCGGACGGCCGCCGGGCTCGGTGGGCCTGGAGTTCTGCTCCCTGACCCAGCTGGTGATCTGCTGCATTCCGCGCTGATGCACCTGCGGAGTGATCGCGACAATCCTGCGCTCGACTTGTGGTCCACGGAACGGCGCGGGAGGGATCTTCCGCGTCAGTGCTTCGCGGCTGATTGGGCCGGCAGGCGGCGTATTCACTGCCGGCGGCATCCCAGCCAAAGCTCTGCTCGGCCGCTGAGGCCTAACGACCGTCGGTATGCCACCGCCCTGAGCCGCCGGCGGCTGCGGTGCGGACTTGGCCGTGGGCTGGAAAAGCCCGTACGGGTTTCGATTCGCGCCACCGGCCTGCGGCCTCTGGGCCACGCCAGCGGTAACGCCAGGCTGCTGGGAGGGAGCGCCGCGCCTTATGGTGGCGGGAACCTGCGGCTGCGCCTTCTGTGGGGCCGCCTGCTGGCGCCCAGACGCGTTTGCCGGAGGCGCTTTGCGAACGCCCTGCGCCTTCTTGGCCTGCGCCGCCTTGTCGGCCTGCGCCTTCTCACCCTGCTTCTGTGCTTGAGATCCGCCCTGGCCGCCGCCGCCTTGGCCTTGTTGGGCGAGGCCGAAGCCCGGGACCCATGCCAGAGCGAAAAGCGCCGCGGCAATGACTACAGTACGCCCGAGAAACCTCCTCGATTCCGTCACGTCATACCACCTTTCTCACACCGGACGCTGCACGCGTCCTGCCAGTACGACCAGGATCTTCCGCTACGTCTGCTCAACTCGATACAGCTTACGCTAGTCGAGCGGATCCACAGCACAGCGCGCTATCGGCTCCTCAGGACAACGTCCTTCGGCACCGTGGTCACGAGCGCGTCGCCGACCTTGATGTTAACTGCCTTGCCATGAACGAAGTAGCCCCCGATGAGCCCGACCGGACCAAAGACGACTGCGCCGCCCACAGTCGCGCCAGCGGCCTGAGCGCTCTTCTTGCCGCTGATCTCCTCGCCTTTGCCGCCAGGGTCCAGCGGGACCATCTTGCCCGTGACTGACCGCACCGGTTGGAGGTCCATGCGCATTTCGGCATTGATGCCATAGCGCTTGCGCTTCGAGACCTTGCTGATGACGCCCTGGACCGGCGCGCCGCGGCGGATGGCTTTCTGCCCGCCGACCAGCACGTCATCCTTGACGTGGAGACGGACGCGCTGACCGACTTTGGTGGTCTTGGAGTTCAAGGCCTGGTCGAAGACCACGGTGACCTGCGTGCCCTTCCGGATGACCAGTCGCGCGGGGCTCACGCGCGCGCTGCGACTGCGCGGGCTCGCCGTGACCTGCGTGCCCTTTGGGGTGGCCGGTGGCGGGGCGCTGGCAACAGCGGTGATGGAAAGCAGCAACACTCCTAGCAACATTCCTGCTCTACCGAAATGGCGTATCATGGATCGTCTCCTCTTTCTCCCTCTTCCGCTCGTTCTTACGTTCGGGTACAACCGCCGCATCAAATGCGCTGCTACTCCCTTCGTGGGACGAACGCGGCCTCTTCGTACTTCGCACTCCCGCGGGATAGCGGCCCGCGGGCGAATCCCGTAGCCTTACCTTGTGTCCAGGCGGTCAAGCGCAACCGACAGCTTGGGCTGGCCGCATTTCGGCCTTGTGGCCAACGGAAAGGCTCAAATCGCTTGTCGCCCCTGGATGATCCTGACCAACACCATGATAATGGCCACCACCAGCAGGATGTGGATGAAGCCTCCCATCGCGTGACTGGTCAGCAGCCCCAGCAGCCACAGAATCACCAATATCACAGCGATCATCCACAACATGCGATGCCTTCTTTCGGAATGCTCTGGCTGGTTGCCAGCTGGTAGCCTCCGCAGCAGCCAGGAGCGGTCCCCATCTCTCATCTCGGCAACTGCGTGACGTGCTGAACGGCTTGCACTCACCGATGTTTGCAGGGCACCGCTCGACTCAGGCAGTCACAGTACCGTTCCCGTCGACGCAGCCGCCTCACGGCGCCAACCGCGCCCGCCCACCATGTGCTGGCTATTGCCCGCTCTGGTCAGACGGCGCCGGGGCAGCCGGTGCGCCAGGGGCGCCAGCCGCGCCGGCAGCCCCGGCTGCGCCAGCGGCCCCAGCCGTTCCAGCAGCCCCTTCTGCGCCGGAAGTCCCAGTCTCACCGGTAGCCCCAGCCGCGCCGGAGGCCCCAGCCGTCCCGGACGATCCTGCGGGCCCCGGAGTTCCTGCCTGTCCCTGTTGTCCTTGTGCGCCAGGCTGTCCCTGGCTCGGCACCACTACTGTCGTCGAGGGTGCCGGCACCACTACGGTCGTCGAGGGTGCCTGTGGGCTCTGGTTCCTACCCGGTTCGACGTATCCGAACCAGACCACCAGCGCAACAACGGCAACACCCACCAGCATGATCATAATGAACCACATCGACGCGAACCACGCTCTTTCTTCGCCCCTTCGTTCGCCTCTTTCTTCGGCCCTTTCTTCGGAATTGCTACGATAACCCATCTCTCTCTCCTTGCCAGAGCAGCGGCACCACGATCTGCAGCCTAGTGCTCAGTTAACATAGTGATGGCACAGCCGGCGCTGTGCCGTAGACTATTCTTCCTGGGCAAGTAGGACTGGACAGGTTGTCCGCTCATTATGCCACGAATAGGTTAACTGAGCACTAGTGTGCTCAACTGGCGGCCATTATCCTACAAAGCAGGTAATCCGCTTCAGTCATCTTGTGCAATCGGGCCTACAGTTCATGGGGAATGTAGGTCCAGTTCGACAAAGAGGTGCTTTGGCGGAACCCGCAGATCACATCGCTTCTCGCTTGCGATCCCCAGGACACCCCCTTGTTGCGCTCAATTGAATAGCGCCACAGGCCGGTTGCCAGGATATGCACAGGCCTCCGGCAAGCGCTCATCCGATGTTGTTCGCGGTGCGTTTCTCAAGCGTCTCTGGCGTCATGCGCGTTTCACTCTGACATGCGCGTCCTGAGACGCCGCTCTAATGTCGCTTCAGGACAACGTCCTTCGGGACCTCGGCGACGAGCGTGTCGCCACCCTTGATTCCGACTGACCTACCGCTGATGACATAGCCACCGATTAGCCCGATCGGTCCAAAGACGGCTCCGGCGCCCCCAGTTCCGGCCAGAATCGCAGCATCACCACCTTGATCACCGCGGCCGCCGGAACGGCCAAGACCACGCCCACGAACCCGAGCAGTGTTCCACCCGCGAGCAGGGCGAAGATCGCGGTCAGTGGATGCAACCCCACCCGGCGGCCCACCAGTTTGGGGTAGAGGACTTGGTCGGCGATCAGATTGCCGGCCACCATGATGGCAAGCACCACCAAGATGAAAGCCAGCTTCTTGCCGCTTACCACCATGATCAGGCCCGAAATCACCACGGCGCTCGGATATCCTACATAGGGGACGCCATAGAGCAGGCCGGTCATCATCCCGAGCAGGATAGAGAAAGGCACCCCGGCAACGGTCAACACGATCACCGCATAGAGCGCAACAATGCCAGCCAGCGTCACCGTCCCTAGGAGATAGCGGCCGGCCATCTGGTTGATGTCACGCAGCATCTCCCGCACCGTCTCGCGCCGCCGCTCCGGCAGCGCGAGCATCAGGTGTCGACCCAGGGCGTGGTAATCGCGCAGCAACCAGAAGGTGACCACCGGGGTGATGATCAGCAGCGACACGATCACCACGGAGCGACTCACCCATCCCGGGCCCGCGTGGAGCAGGCTGAGTGCGTAGGCTTGCGCCTCGTCCCCCGCCTTCGCGAAAACTGCGCTTACGTCGCGGGGCAGCAACCCCACGAGTCGGCCCCAGATTTTCGCGTTGTGCTGCAAGCCCTGATAGAACTCGTGGCCCTTCTGGGCGTAGGTCTGATAGTCGGCCGCGAGTTTCCCTGCCTGCTCCGCCGCCGTGGGCACTACCAGCAGTATCACAGCCACGAAGATCAGCAGGAATAAGCCGAAAACGACCCCGATGGCCCGGGTGCGACGCCAGCCGCGCCGCTGCAAGTCGTCAATGCCTGGGTTCAGCAGGTAGGCGATCACCGCTCCCAAGACAAAGGGCAGCAGGATGCCCCGAACGCGATAGAGCAGCCAGATCACCAACAGCCCGGCCACCAACGCCCAGAGCCACCGTGGCCACGCCAGCAGGCTCGCCTCCGGTTCCTCTGATCCTCCCTGACGCGCCAGCACCCGCACGGTCGCCGCATGAAGGACCGTAACCACGTAGATCAGCACCACCACAGCGATCAGTGCCACAGTAGCCATTGACAGATCCAAGACAGTAGCTCCGCGGAATCAGATATGACCAGACTCAGGCCTGACCTGCCATGTGCTGAACCAAGATGCAGAGCGGCGGTGAGCCCGACTCGTGCCGCCGCCCGCGCAGCCGCTGGGCCGGCACACGCGGTTCCGTGTTCCGTTGGCAGCGGGATCAGGTCCCGAGAGGACGCAGGCCATCGCCTGGACTCGTGCCGCGTGGCGGCTCCGGTTGTTCCCCGCGCAGAACCTGCTGCAGGATGCTGCCGAGTCGCATGGGCGCGAACGGCTTGGTGACGATGGCGGCCGCCCCTAGCTCCATCACCCGCTGGTGTACCTCCGGCTCCTGCGCGCCGGTGATCACCACTACCGGGATCTGAGCCGACTTCGGGTTCCGCTTCATCTCTCCCAGGGCCTCGAATCCGTCCATGAACGGCATGGAGAAGTCGAGGCAGATGAGATCGTACCCTCCCTGGGCCGCCTTCGCCCGACCCTGTCCGCCGTCACTGCAGTAGTCAAGGACGTGCTCCACTCTAGCCATTTCGAGAGTAACCTCTATCATGCGGGCGACGGGTGGGTCATCGTCGATCACCAGAATCCTCTTCATCTAGCAGCCCCTTGCTGACTTTTCGGTCTTCTTCGGGTTCCCTCCGGCCCCCTGGACCGGCTCGGGACCTACCAAGTGCGGCCATTCATAAGTACGATGTCCTGCTGCCGCACCGGACGCGCGCGTAGGAGCTAAGTCAATACGTCACCGAACTTATGAAATGGAGTACTAAGGTACGGACTCCCTCCGGGGCAGGGTGAACCAGAACGTGCTTCCTCTGCCCTCCTCGCTGTCCACTCCAACCTGGCCGCCATGGGCCTCGACGGCGAGCTTGCAGAACGTAAGGCCGATACCCGTGGAGTACCTCTGTCTATTGGCGGGATTCTCGACCTGACCGAACTTCTCGAAGATCCTCTCCCGGTACTCGGGTGGGATCCCGGGGCCCGTGTCCTGCACGAGGACGCGCGCTGAATCAGCGCTGGGTTCGATGCTTACGGTGACCCGACCACCGTCTGGCGTGAACTTCAGGGCATTGCCCAGCAGGTTCTGGAACACCCGGGCGATGAGCTCGGCGTCGGCCATGACCGTCACCGGCTCGCCGGCGCCACTCAGCATGAGTTGTCGGTCGCCCTTAAGGGGCTCCACCTTGGCGAGGGCCTCTCTGGCAATCGTGAGCAGCTCACACTGGGTCAGGTTGAGCTTCATCTCTCCGGCTTCCATCTTGCTCACGTCCAGAAGCGAACTCACCATCTCCACAAGGTCCTCGGTAGAAGCGAGTGCCGTCTGGACGAACTCCCGCCCCTGATCTGACAGGCTCTCTCCCTCGAGCATCTCCAGCGTTTTCAGGAAGCCGTAGATGGCCGTGAGCGGCGTTCGCATGTCATGCACTACCATGTGCACAAGGTTATCCCGAAGTTCCTCGAGCTTGCGGAGTTGTTCGTTGCTTTCCTGTAGCATCTGCTCGAAGCGTTTGAACTCTGTGACGTCGCGCGCGGCGGCGAACACGCCCTGCAGCCTCCTATCCCGGTCGTACAAGATGATCGCATTGTAGGACACTACCGTTTCCTTGCCGTCCCTGGCGCGCGCGGTCAGCTCGTAGTTGGTGACCTTGCCTTCGGTCAGCACCTGCTTGATGCTCGCCTGGGCCCGCTCCGGATCGGTGAAGTAGTTCTTGAACGGCGCGCCGATCAGCTCGTCGCGCGTACAACCGGTGAGTGCCCCCATCTGCTGGTTGACATCGGTAATGATGCCTTGGGAATCGGTGGTCATAATCGCGTCTATGTTGGATTCGATGAGAGAGCGCGTATAGAACTGCTGGTCGCGCAGGCGTTGATCGAGTTTCTTCTGCTCTGCTTCGACCTGCTTGCGCGCGGTATTATCGGTGCCGATCAGCAGATGGCCGATGATTCCACCTTGAGCATTACGCAGCGCCGTGACCGACACCACCGCCGGAAAGCGGCTACCGTCCTTGCGGATGTAGGTCAGTTCGTAGATGTCCTCGATCCCGCGCGAAGCCTTGAAGACCAAGGCATCGAGGCCCGGCGTAATCGGGGTTCCGAGCTCGAAGCTCAAGGCTTTGGCGCGCGTTATCACTTCCTGCGGATCGGAGATCTCGGCGGGGGTGATCTTATTCACCACATCGGTGGCTACGTAGCCCAGCATGCGCTCGGCGCCGACATTGAATAATTGAATGACGCCTTTCTCGTCGGTGGCGATAATCGAGAAGTTGGCGCTGTTGAAAATCGCGGTCTGCAAGGCCCCCGCTTTAAGCAGAGCCTCTTCCGCCTGCTTGCGCGCGGTGTTATCGGTGCCGATCAGCAGATAGCCGATGATTCCACCTTGAGCATCACGCAGCGCCGTGACCGACACGATTGCCGGAAAGCGGCTGCCGTCCTTGCGGATGTAGGTCAGTTGGTAGATGTCCTCGATCCCGCGCGAGGCCTTGAAGACCAATGCCTCGAAGCCCGGCGTGATGGTGGTTCCCAGCTCGAGGCTCAAGGCTCTGGCGCGCGCGATCACCTCCTGTGGATCAGAGATATCGGCCGGGGTGATCTTGTCCAGCACTTCGGCGGCCGAGTAGCCCAGCATGCGCTCGGCGCCGACATTGAACATCTGAATGACGCCCTTCGCGTCGGTGGCGATACTCGAGAAGTTGGCGCTGTTGAAAATCGCGGTCTGCAAGGCCCCCGTTACGAGCAACACCTCTTGATCCCCAACGATGCGCTGGTGGCGCAGGGCATCCTGCAACTGGTCCGGGGTGATGAAGCCCGCCTCGATCAGTATTTTTCCCAACTGCTTGGTCTCTGGTTGCATAGGTCCAGAACCTCTCCGTCCGATAGGACCGGCCTCAGCCTGCATTTGTCGTTAGCGAGACGCCAAGAGATAACGAAGGATTCCCGAACTCCTGATGCCAGGCCCGCTTCGTCACACTCGTCTCACAGTCGGCACCCCAGAGCGTGTTCTGCCGCCAGGCGGGACACAGCGCGAGGCGAGGGTCGTATCCCTCGCCTCGCGTATCTTGTGCCCCCAGGGCGCAATCTGACCTACCCTCCGCGCTGGCCTTGGCCTCGGCTATCCTTCGGCTGTCCGCCTTGCCCTTGCGGACCGCCGGCCTTGCCGCCGCCGCGGGGAGCGGCAGCAGCGCCACCCTTAGCCTTGCCGCCACCACGCGGAGCTGCGGCAGGACCACCCTGGGAACGACCTCTGCCACCACTCGGAGGCGCCGCAGCGGCACCGCCCCTAGACCTGCCACCGCTGGGCGGCGCGGGCGTCGCACCCTGTGCACCGCCGCCGCGACCGCGAGGCGCGGCAGCCGGACCGCCCTGAGGACGCCCCCTGCCACCACTCGGAGGTGCCGCAGCGGCACCTCCCTTGGACTTGACAGCGCCACGCGGAGGCGCAACCGCCCCACCCTGGGGGCCGCCGCCGCGGCCGCGAGGCGTGGCCGCCGGACCGGCCTTGGGTTTGCCTCGAACAGGAGGAGCAGCAACAGCACCGCCCTTTTGCTTGCCACCGCCGCGCGGAGCGCTAACAGCGCCACCCTGAGGGCCGCCGCCGCGGCCGCGATGCGTGGCCGCCGGACCGGCCTTGGGCTTGCCTCGAACAGGAGGAGCAGCAACAGCACCGCCCTTTTGCTTGCCACCACCGCGCGGCATTGCAGCAGGGCCGGCTTGAGGTGCGCGGCCGCCGCGCGGAGGCGCAGCGGCTGCGGCCGGTGCGCCGGCTCGGGCGCGTCGTTGGGCGGAGGGTCCGAGGACTGACACGCCGGCGCGGGGCGGTGCCGCCGCCAGGGCCGGGAAGCCGGTACCAGGTCCGCGCCGGGCGCGGGCGGCAGCCCGCAATGGCGCGGCGGCGACTGCTCCGCCCGCGCGGCGGGCCGCTGGCCCATGGGCAGCCAAGGATAGGAGTCCCGGCTCTACCGGCACAGTCATGCCGACGGAGCGCAGGCCGCTCGCGGCGGTGCGCAGCAGCGGCGCTCTGGACATCGAGCGATAGATGGGAGCTGGAGGCGCGGGGTTGAAGTTGAAGTCGTGCCAGCCGCGGTCACCGCGCATGCCGAATATGCCGCGCTCGCGGCGGACGGGGACTCGCCAGTAGTTTTCGATGAGAGGCGCCGGCACATACACGATGTTATTGCACACGATCGGAGCGGCGGGCAGGACGATGACTCGGTCGCCGTAGTAGCACCTGGGGCTACCGATGAAGAGCACGGTCTGAACGCCGCCGTAGGTCGCCACGCAGCGATCGTTGAAGAGGTCGAAGAGCAGCGCCGCGCCGATCAGGTCGGCCACACTGCGCAGGGGCAGGTAGGCCGCCCCGCCATAGATGAACGGCGTGGGTTGGTAGGCCGGCACGTAGCCGTAGCTTGCGAAGGCTCCGAGCGCGTAGGGGGGGCAAATCGGGTCCACATCGTAGTAGCCCCAGCCCGGAGGGCCTTCGAAGAACGCGCGATGATGGCTCGGCTCCCACCGCAGCCCCACATCGAGGTAGCGGTTGAACGCCACCGCGGGACAGCAGAGCTGGTCGCGCACGACAACCACGGGGGCGGGCAGGGCGACGATCTCGTTGCCATAGTAGGCCTGGGTGGTGCCGACCACCAGCGTCAGGTTGCGGTTGCGGTAGAAGACGGTTGCGCTGTTGGCGTATGGATCCCAGAAGAGGTCGGCGCGGAGGTAGTCGCACGTCGGCCTGACGGGCACATACGCGTGGTTGTTGTAGGTGAAGGGCACAATGCCGGAGACCCGGATCCGCTCTTGGGCGGAGGCCTGGCCGGCAGCGGCGCAGATCAGGATTGCCGCAAGCAGAAGACACCACATGTACCTTCTCATGTTTCGCTCCTCGACGTGGATTGTCGGGATTATAATACGGTCGTGGTGTCGATGGAAGAACCGATTTGTCGGGTATATCGGACATTCACGAAGAAGGCGCGCGGCGATTACTACCGGTCACGGGATGGGCATGCGCCAGCAATGACTCCAGCACGTACAGGGACAGGAAGCGGCCATCAGCCAATTCCGCGGAGTTGACTTCGTCTGCGGTTCCTGTCCCCTTCGCCCCGATGGCGGGAGGCGTTGGAGCCGCCACGCTGAATACTTACGGCATGGTCGCCGGGAGGCGCTGCGGCTGGTTGCCGGTTGTGTCGTGTTGCATCCTCAGCCTGATCCTCGGGCCATCCCCTCTGCGCGCATCCTCTCTGAACGAAGCCCTCAAGCCCGACCGCTTTACGCTCACCAACGGCCTCGAGGTATGGATGAAGTCGCGGCCGGGGTCGGGGTCGATTGAACTCATCGCCGTGGTGAAGGTCGGACGCCGCTACGAGAGCCTGCGCCAGCGCGGACTCGCTCACTTCGTGGAGCACATGGTCTTCGAGGGCACCAAGCGCCGGTCGCGCAGGGAACTGGAGCAGGATCTTCTCGCACGCGGTGGTCGTCACTGGGCGAACTCCGGTGAGGATGTGACACGGTTCGGTCTGAATGTTCCGCCGGGGCAATTGGAGTTCGGGCTGAGGTGGCTCGCGCAGGTCGTGTTCCAAGCGACGCTTCCGGCGGATCGGCTCGCGGTCGGCAGGAAAGTGATCCTGCGCGAAGAGGCGCCGCAGGATTACGGTACGCTCTGGTGGCGAGTAACGCGCGCGCTGTTCGACGGCAACTCGGTGGTAGAGGGGCCGAGAGATCACGCGTGGATGCTGAGGAACTTCGAAGGGGGACTGCGTCGCGGGGACCTCCTGCGGTTCTATCACGAGCAGTATGTGCCGAATAATGTGGCGCTCATCGCCGTGGGTGATTTCGATCCGGCGGCGGCGCGGTTGCAGATCAAGCAGGCATTCGGCGCGATACCGCGTGGCCCCAAGCCGGGGGAGGGGGCGCGCTCGCCGATAGTGGGGCATAACGGGCCGCTACGCGTCGCAGGATTCTCGGGCTACAAAGCATCGAGCGTTTGGTGCGGTTACTGGATACCCCAGTGCAACTTTGATGAGATCGAGCGGCTGTGGGCGATGTTCTTTGTGATCGGCGACCGGGTTCAGGAGCGAATTCGAAGCGAGCGAGGGCTCGCGTATGACGTCTCGGGCTATGGCGCTGCCGCGTGCGCCGAACCAAGCATCCGTGCCATGAACTGCGTGTCCGTAGAATGCAGGTACACGGACCTGGGGCTGGTTGAGAGGATCCTGAGACAGGAGCTTGGACGGATCCGGTCGGCACCCCCATCGGCGGGTGAGATGCGCGTGGCGCAGAGCCAGGATCGTGCCCAATGGGCTAATGTAGCGGCGGACAATCTCCGACTCGCCGATGCCTTTAGTTGGTGGGTCGGGCGGAAGGATGCTCCGCCGGATCTGGATCGCATCATCGCGGAGCTGAATGGCGCCTCGATCCGTGACACGGCCCGGAAGTATCTCCGCCCGGAGCGGTTCTTCGTCGCGTACTGGCGGCCGTATAGGACGCCGCGGGAGATCGCGGCGGGGGTGGCGCTCTTCCTTATCACGTCCGGGCTGCTCGTGGTCTGGGCGCGGCGGCGGAATGCGCGGCTGGCGCCGCCGCCGGAGCACATCGAGGCGGAGCTGCCGGCGCGCAACACGCCGCGGCTGGTGGCAGCGCAGGCGCTGAGCACGCTCATCTGGGGGGCCGTAATCTTGTTCATCATCGCGTGGCTGCCGTGGAAGCTGAGCAATTGGCTTTTCACACATGCGATGTTCGGCGTTGACTTTGCGACGTTCCTATCGTACAGCGTGTTCTGCTCGGTGGTTTTTGCCTGCGGCGTCACCAGCATCGCGCGCCGGGTCGCGGTGAGCCGCGAGGGCATGCTGCTGGTAATGGCGGGGTTCCATATTCTCCTGCGCCCGGAGCGGATTGCCTCAATTGAGGCGCGGCCATTCAGCCCGTGGCGGCTCGCCCTCAGCCCACGCGCACTTATCCTCGGCGGTGATCGCGAGCGGTCGGTGGTCGTTCGCACCAAGGGCGGGTCGACCATAGCGCTGGGGGTACGCGAGCCGGAGCAGTTTGCGCGGGAGGCGAAGGGGCGGCTGTGGGGGACCGCGCCGGGGTCTCAGCCGGAGACGGCAACCGACACCCCCCTGCCCTTGGAGTGTTGACGTCGCCGAGATTCCCGCCTAAGGCGGGTGAACCTCGCTGCCCCTCGACTTCGCTCCCGTTCGACCCTTCGACCAAGCTCAGGCCAAGCAAGCTCAGGGCAGACTGTCGCCACGGTTGGAATCACACGTCGTGTAATCCCCGATGCTTCACGGAGCCACGCAACCGTCCCTACGGTTGTTGCGCGATGGTCTTAGCGGTGGGGGGTCTTCGGGGTCGAGGGCGAGGGCCTGGGCGGCACGGAGCGTTCCGGCCACGGCTGCGCCGCCCTTCAGACGTAATCAGGTCGAATGTAGGTAGGGCGCAAAGGGCCAGACACGGAATATATAGATTGGTGTCCTGCGGAACAGGGCCGGGCATTTCCGGCCGGAAACCCCTGTATTGTTGCATTGATCTAGCGCGCATTATTCATGCGCGCACGCATCGCACGTAAGATGCACGCTCTTCAAGCGCGGCATGAAATAATCCAGGCTAATCCTCACGAGAGTTCCACGACAGGAGGTGGCGCGATGCGCGCGTGGATTATTGTTCTGGTAGTGTTGTTGGTGGCGGCGTCGGTGGCGATGGCGGCGGGGAAGGAATCGGCGGCGCCGACATGCCCGAGCCAGGGTCAGGCCGCAGGGCCTGCTGGGGCGGGAACGGCTGAGACGACAGCGCCGACGTGCCCGAGCCCGGGTCAGGCCGCAGGGCCTGCTGGGGCGGGAACGGCTGAGACGACAGCGCCGACGTGCCCGAGCCCGGGTCAGGCCGCAGGGCCTGCTGGGGTGGGAATGGCTGAGACGGCGGCGCCGCAGCCGGAGGAGATTATGGCAGGCGGCATGGTCATCCTGCGGCTGAGGGCGACGGTTGCGGGGAAGACACCCTCGCAGCGAATGGGGATTCTGTACGAGCGGCTGAACGGGATCGTCAGCGATCGCACGCTCAAGCCGGGCGATTACCGGGCGGTGAAGAAGGGCAAGGACTGGGCCGTGTATGCGGGATCGCACCTGTTCGTGACGGTGACCAACGAAGAGGCAAAGGCCAACGGCGCAAAGCCGACGCAGCTGGCGGCGAGTTGGGCGCAGAACCTGCGCAAGGCGGTCGCGGCGGCGCGGCCGATACCGCTGCCCTGGGAGGAGTAGCACGGGACTGGACCGGGGGCGGTGATGGGGACCGCCCCACGCCGATATTGTCATGCGGGGGGACGGGTCGGGATGGAACCCTGGTCGCGCGCAGCGCGACTCCGGAGTGACGCCGGAGCGTCACCATCGATCCACGCTGACGGCCATAGGGGTCGGCCTCCTAGCCGACCCGCCATGTCGGATGGTGGGACCGCCTATCCGTCCCGCCCTGCGGCCTTACAGCGGCTTGAGGTTTTTGAGTTGCTCGGGGGTGGGCAGCAGGGCCTTGATCTCCTTCTCGAAGTCCTTCTCCGCGCCGGGCCCGAAGCCGATGTGCACCTGCCGGATGACGCCTTTGGCATCCACGATGTAGGTCGTGGGGATGGGGCTGATCTTGTAGCTCTTTGCGATATCGCCACTTTCGTCCGCAACCAGCCGGTACGTCAGCCCGTTGTCCTCGGCGAACTTCTTCACTTGGGCTGGTCCGCCGCTCTCGAGGGCGACGCCGACGACCACCAAGCCCTTGTCCTTGTAGGTGCGCCACAGCTTGTCAATCGCGGGCGCTTCCATGCGGCACGGCGGGCACCACGTGGCCCAGAAGTCGAGCAGCACGACGCGTCCGCGCAGATCCTTGAGCTCGAACTGCTTGCCGGCAACGGTCTTCGCCTTGAAGTTAGGGGCCTCGAGGTTCTTGTTGAGCGCGGCGAAGCCAGTCCCTGCGATCAGCACTACGACAGCCGCAGCAGCTCCAAGCGCCACCATCAGTTTCGCTTTCAGTTTCATACAGAGCCTTTCGAAGGCGGCCATATCACCTAGCCGCCGAGAGATATGGTCAGGTACCGGGACAGCCGCTCGAAGCCGCCGGTCAGAATCAAGATCCCGACGAGTATGAGCAACGCACCGGTGACGATTTCGATGACCCGGAACGATCGCTTGACACGGTTGAAGAGCCCCAGGAATGAGTTCACGGCGATTCCGGCGGCGATGAACGGCAGGCCCAGGCCGAGGGAATAGACCGCCAGCAGCGCGACGCCTTTGATGACGCTGCCCTGCGTGCTTGCGAGCGCGAGGATCGAGCCGAGGATGGGGCCGACGCAGGGCGTCCAGCCGAAAGCGAAGGCGAGGCCGATGACGAACGCGCCGAGGAGGCCGACCGGATGACCACGGCGCCGGCGATCTTGGCGAAGATGGCGAGGTGGTCGCTGAGGAAGGTGCCGATGGCGGTCGCGGAGGCGCCAAGGGCGATGAACACGGTGGAGAACCCGAGGACGAAGATGATGGAGCGCAGCGCGACGCGGCGGGCGAGAGCGGCCTCGCGCCGGCGGGCGACGAGGTCCTTGACGCTCGCCCCGGATATGAAGGATAGGTAGGCCGGCACCAGCGGCAACACGCACGGTGAAACGAACGAGGCGATGCCGGCCCCCAAAGCGGCTAACAAGGAAACGTCAGACATGGCGAACGCTCTTTCGAGCGAGATAGTCACCCAGGTTAGACAAGTAGGTTATTCCCGTGCCGGGGGCGGAATAACCCGTGGGGACCGGGTTATTCCCTTGCCGGGGGGCGGAATAACCCGCGCGGGGTGGAATTTCGGACAAGAAAGGGGGGAATTCGCTGGACGGGGAAGGGGGATTTCCGGCGGCTGGATGACGAGGTGGCGGTGGCGGTTCGATTTCCGTGGGTGTCGTAGGGTGGGGCACCTGGATGTGGCCCAGCCCCGCCCTCGCGCAGCCTGGGTCATTTATGCTTCCAAGAGCGTCAGCGGGACGACCGCTGCATGGCCGCCTCGCAGCTGGGCGCGGGTAATTCCCGGCACGGCAGCGCCGCCCTTCAGGGCAAGGGGCACAGCAGGCTGTGCCTTCAGCTCTGGCGAGCAAGCGCCCCTTGGGCTCGACAGCGCGCAGTGCGACGGAGCCTTGGCTGGAAATGGGGGACCACCCATTCGATGCGCTCCCTTCACGTTGTTCAGGGGCAAAGCAGGACAAAGCGGGCAAGCGGTGCGCCCGCACAAATCCGGCGACCGGTCCTGACTCTCCGCGAACACGCCCGGCAGCGGTGGTCAGCCTGCTTTCGGTTACACATCCTGCGGGAAGGGTTGGCCGATCTGCGAGATCGGCGGATGGACGATGATGAAGAAGCAAGCGAGCGCGGCGGACCTGACCGTGCTTACGATCGGACATTCGACGCGCACGCTCGAGCAGTTCATCGAGGTGCTGAAGGCGCACGGGGTGACGCGCGTGGTGGATGTTCGGACCGTGCCGCGGTCGCGCCATAACCCGCAGTTCAACCGGGACACGCTGCCCGGCGCGTTGGAGTCAGCGGGGATCGGCTACGCACATCTGCCCGGGCTGGGGGGACTGCGCCACGGGCGCAAGGACTCGCCCAACACCGGGTGGCGCAATGCGAGCTTCCAGGGATATGCGGATTACATGCTGACGCCTGAGTTCGCGGAGAATATTGAGAGGCTGATGGAACTGGGGCGGCGCGAGCGAATCGCTGTGATGTGCGCGGAGGCGGTGCCGTGGCGGTGCCATCGGTCGCTGATCGCTGACGCGTTGACGGTGCGCGGGGTGGCGGTCGAGCACATCATGAGCGCGAGCCAGCGCGACGCGCACCAGATGACGCCGTTCGCGCGCGTCGAAGGCGAACGGGTCACGTACCCGGAGCCCGCGGCGCAGCCGAGCCCATAGAGTCTCGGGTATTACCGCAGCGCCGGTAATGCTGCAAGGCGCCAAGGGCGCCTTTCCGGCTCGTGCTTCGTAGCGAAGACGCCTCCGTCCGCCGTAGCGGGACTTTCAGCCTTCGCAGCCGGTGCTGCTTCGGCGAAGTAGGCTCGTCGTCCGCGAAGGCGGAAGCTTTGCTACTTCGCAGAGTAGCAAGCGCCCCTCGGACCCTGCCCCTCCGGGACCCTGAAGGGCCCCGTTCGGGGTCCTGAACGGGAAGGGCCCCTCGGGGTCCTGAAGGGCGGGCGCAGCCGCGCCAAGACTCTTCCGGACGTTTGTCGCGCGGAGCGCGACTCCGGAGTGACGCCGAGCGTCACCAGGTCGCGCGGAGCGCGACTCCGGAGTGACACGGAGTGTCACCTATGTCGCGGTCGCGAGCTCCGGAGTGACGCCGGAGCGTCACCAGGTCGCGCGGAGCGCGAGCTCCGGAGTGACGCCGGAGCGTCACCAGGTTGCGCGGAGCGCGAGCTCCGGAGTGACGCCGGAGCGTCACCAGGTTGCGCGGAGCGCGAGCTCCGGAGTGACGCCGGAGCGTCACCAGGTTCGTTTGAGAGGGCGCCGCCATCCCATGCGTCCGACTCTAACCCAGATTATGCATTATGAGCGTGAAGCATTCACCTGATGGGTGATCGCCGTGTTGATCATTATGCCAGCCCACAAAGCAAGGAAGCGCTTGC
>Ga0315282_10004364_pt1 | contig 24653 bp, 23 predicted proteins | sample YL17G07_20_MG_FD_203693 | JGI IMG/M metagenome (GOLD analysis project Ga0315282, IMG submission 203693) | Sediment microbial communities from Yellowstone Lake, YNP, Wyoming, USA - YL17G07_20 | ecosystem: Environmental > Aquatic > Freshwater > Lake > Sediment | place: USA: Wyoming | collected... | reverse complement strand
CGGCGGATAAAAGCCGTCGCTCCTTCTTGAATAGCATTGGTGATCTCTCTAATTCTTTCTGTTCCCGGCGGTTGTTTTAAGACATAGCGAGCAAAGTAACCAACAACCCCTACCCCAAGAATGCCACATATCACCGCTATCCATACTAAGTCCATAATGTTCTCCTTTCCCTTAACATAATCACATAAGCAAAACCATCTGCTTAGTTAGCCTCTATCTGATAACAAAAAAGGTGGTCAGCTTTTCAACCCACCTTCTTCGATAGTTTCCTCTGTTTTTAACTTAATTTATTCACCAAACTAGAAAATTTAGCACATTTGAGGGCAGAGGGTCAACAGTTAATGTTGAATCTAAGGGATATTCCCTTCTAGTTTTTCTAACCTATCCTCCAAGTCCTTTTGCCTCATAACTAGTGTCAGGTCACTGCGTGTCTTTTCTAGGACGCCGCGAACCATGTCGGTGGTGCGGCGTAGACCACCAGTTATAGCATCAGGGAAGTCCATAGTAACTAAAATATTGTAGATGTCATCCATGGCTGATAATAGTTCCTCACCTCGCGACAGGTCACTCCTTCTCATGCTATCCAGAAGGTAGCGCCGTAGCTCACCTACAGCTTCACCCAATCCGTTCAAGTAGGCTGCGGAGTCAATGCCCAGTTCATCAGGGTCAGGAGGTCGTCTTCCCGTTACCAGGGCGAGAGTAATACTGCCTTCAGCAAACTCCTTTTGAGCATCTCTGAAAAAGCCAGTATTGATAAGCTCACTACAAGCGGTGATAGCTTGTTCAGCTTCATTAAGGAGGTTATGGGCTGATTGGAGCAATTCTTTAGCCTGGTCAAATTCCTGACGGTGCACGGCACGGATAGCCTGGCTACAATGGCGAGTTGCTTCACGACATAGGGGCAGTGTCTTTTCTCTAGCTGCATCTTTGGCTGAGAAGCTCAATCGGATTTGGTCAGCAATCGAATCTAGATTATCGGTCAGTCTGCTCACTTTTGTGCCTCAAGTTTGGCTACTATTTGTCGAGTTGCTTCCTCCGGAGACTCGGCTTTTAGTATGGCGCTAATCACTGCTACCGAGTCAGCACCGGCTGCCAGAACCTCAGCCGCATTATCCTTAGTAACGCCGCCAATAGCAACCAGGGGTAAGGATACTGCCTGTCTAATCTGGCGTAGCCTTTCTAAGCCAACTACCTTGGCTGTTTCTTTAGATGAGGTTGGGTAGATTGAACCGACGGCAATATAGTCAGCCCCTTCAGTTTCAGCGGTAATAGCCTGGTCTATAGTAGTTGTTGAGCAACCTAGAATTTTACCTATTGGTAGTAGTTCACGGGCTAATTTAACGGGCAGGTCATTCTGTCCCAGGTGCAGTCCATCAGCATCGCTGGCTAGAGCTAAATCAAGGTGGTCGTTTATTATAAACAGCACATTGTGTTCAGTGCATAGTTCCCTTAACTGTTGGGCTATGGGTAGTAGTTCCTTTTTACTCTGGAGTTTATCTCGCAGTTGAACTGTCTTGGCTCCACCGCGAATTACCTGACTGGCTACTTCACTGTGGCTGCGTCCGTCTAGAGCTTGGGTATCTATAATAACATAGAGCCCGGGTATATTCTTTATCTTATCCTTGCCTAGTAGCTTGGACAGCAGCGTTCGCTCTATCGTGTAGAGGCTAAACCGAGCTTGCTTGAACTTCTCTGAGTTTAATTTGGGGGTAGTGCCTGGAATCCTGGCCAGCTCTTCCACTACCCTCAGCGCTTCCTGAACCCTTCTGGCGTTAGCTACCACCACTATTGGTAGCTCCCTTTGCTTATCCTGTTCGGGGGCTTTAATATTAATGCCAACATCGCCTTCTGAGTCTCGGGATTGAAGAAGCTGCTGGTTAAATGACCAATCGCTAATTATAAGCTTATGGCGCAGAGTCTTTAGCTGTTGGGTTAGACTGGTATCGTTAAGCAGTAAGCGGGCTAGGTCTTCAAGAAGGCGAAGCCCCTCACCAATGCGGTTCAGGTTGGCATCAATAATACGTAGAGTTTGTCTTGATACCTGTGGTGAAGCCATATTTATACTCCTCAGCGTTAATTCTAGCATAGCTAAATTAGGGGGTAAAGCTGAATAGCTCTCAGCCTTCGCTTACTGCATTTTCAATAAGTTCAATTCGGGATAGCTTTCCCTCCTGGTTTAGCTCTACTGCCACAACATCAATGCGCCATAATAACGGCAAATCATTATGGGTTTGTCGGTAGTGGGCGGCAGTCGCCCTTAATCTTTCCTTTTTAGTTGGCGTGATTGACTCCTCAGGACTGCCAAACTCCAGGCTCTTTTTAGTTCTTACTTCAATAAAGACGAGGGAATCTTTATGCTTGGCTACAATATCAATCTCACCTTCAGGGCAGCGGTAGTTAGTTTCCAGGATGCGGTAGCCTCGTTTTTTAAGGAAATCCTTAGCCAGCTTTTCACCTTGAATGCCAGTATCTCTACGTTTCATTTGTCTTGGTGGATTATGCCCTTGACTGGTTTGAACGACTGGCGATGGATAGGGGATGGCCCCAATCGGCACAGGCAAGCGAGATGCTCCCTTGTACCATAGCCCTTATGTTGAGCCAATCCATAGCCAGGGTAAATTCCATCCAGCTCTATCATCAGGTGGTCTCGGGTTATTTTAGCCATGATGGAGGCGCAAGCAATAGAAAAACATAGACTATCACCATTAGTTATTCCTTTTTGGGGTAGCGGCACCTCAGGAAGGCGCATATAGTCTATGAGAAGAAACTCAGGTGGTGGTGAAAGCTGGTCTACAGCTAGCTTCATAGCCAATCGCGTTGCCTTAATTATCCCCTCGGCATCTATTATCTTATGAGGAACTACTCCAATACCTATCGAGATAGCTATTTCATGAATATGGTGGAACAGAATTTCACGCTTGGCTGGGCTCAACTGCTTGCTGTCTTTTACCTGGTTTAGCCAGGGTTCCTCTATATGGCAGGGCAGGATGACGGCGGCGGCTACCACTGGGCCAGCTAAAGCACCACGACCAACCTCATCAATACCAGCGATACGCTGGTAGCCTTGCGCCGCTAACCTTTTTTCTTCAGCAAAGGATGGCATCGGGAGATTCTTTATCAACCTCACCCCCTTTATCCCCCTCTCCATGATATGGATATATATTCCTATCTTCTATTATCCCCCCACCAAGAACGACATCACCCTGATAGAATACAACGACTTGCCCGGGAGCAATTGCCCACTGAGGCTGATGGAAGTTTACCTCGGCTACTCCATCATTAAGGTGGAGTTTAGCTGTTACCTCAGGTGACTTGTAACGGACTTTAGCCGTTATATTTATAGGCTGTCTGGGGGCTTTCCCCGATACCCAGCTTAGCTGGCTGGCAAAGAGCCTATTACTCAAGAGCTGGTCTTTGGTGCCTACTACCAATCTATTATTAGCAGCATCAAGTCTGAGCACATATAGGCGCTTATTTGAAGCCAGTCCCAAGCCTTGCCTTTGCCCCACGGTATATCGGGCTAAACCACTGTGTCTGCCTAAAACCGTGCCCTTAGTGTCAATGATGTCTCCAGATTTGGGAGGGATGTGCTTGGCTATAAACGACCGATAGTCATTATCAGGGATAAAACAAACATCCTGGCTATCATGTTGGCTACTGGCTGACAAGCCCAGTTTGGCGGCTAGCCTTTTAACTTCCACTTTGTGGAGGTTACTTAATGGTAACAGCAGGTGTTGAAGTTGCCTTTGTCCCAGAGTATAAAGGAAATAGGATTGGTCTTTAGTCAGGTCAACCGCTTTCAGCAAACGGTAGCCATTTTGTAAATATTCAATTCTAGCATAGTGACCGGTGGCTAAGTAGTCTGCCCCCATTTGTAATACCTTGTCCAGGAGGAGCCCGAATTTGATATGCTGGTTGCAGAAAGTACACGGATTTGGCGTACGCCCCAAGCCATACTCCTGGCAGAAATAGTCAATAACCAGACTCTGGAATTCTGTCTCAAAGTTGAGCTTGTAGAAAGGGATATCCAGTAGCTGGCAGGTGTGCTCTAAATCGGAGAGATTGCGGTCTGACCATAGTTGCATGTAAACCCCGCTAACCTCATAGCCAGCCTCTTTTAGCAGCGCCGCAGCCAGTGATGAGTCCACCCCACCACTCATGGCTACGGCAACTCGCTTTTGGGGCATTATTTAATTCAGTCTCCTTGCCTTGAAAGCAGTCGGCTTACCCTCTGCCAGATAATCTCTGCTATCTTCTCTTTGGACTGAGTGGCATCTATAACCAGCCAACGCTGTGGCTCATCAGCCGCCAGCTTTAGATATCCATCTCTCACCTGTTGGTGAAAGGCTACATCTTCCTGCTCAAAACGGTCTCGCCTTCTTGCCTTAATGCGGGCAAGCCCTTCTTCTGCTGATATATCTAGCAGGACTGTCAGGTCAGGTTTTAGTCCCCGAGTGGCAGCATTATTAATCGCCTTGACCATTTCTAAATCTAGTCCTCGCCCATAGCTCTGATAAGCAGTAGTGGAGTCGGCATAGCGGTCGCAGATAACCACCTTTCCCTCTTTTAGATTGGGTTGGATGACTTCATTTACTAATTGAGCCCGGGAGGTATTAAACAGTAGTAGTTCGGTCAGTGGTGATATATCTGTGCCTTCAGCCCACTTCAGCCAACGACCGAGCTTCTTACCAAGAGATGTACTACCAGGTTCATGGGTTAGGACGGTAGGAATAGCTAACTTAGATAGCCGTCTATATAGCGCCCTGGCTTGGACACTCTTACCGCAGCCTTCCCCTCCCTCAAAGGTTATAAATAGAGACATAATTACCTCTTTAATGTTATGCTTACCAACCCCTCACCCTTTTTCCCTCTCCCCTTCATAAGGGGAGAGGGAAGGGATTTTCATTAAAAGGGGCTTCGCCCCTTTTAATCCCTATGTACTCACCTTTTAAAAAGTTGTTATGGGAATTCTTTAACCTTGTTCCAACTCACGAGCTTGTATCAGATAGATGACAGACTGGGCAAAGTTTTCAGCAGTAATAGTAAACGAAATACTCGGCCTAGGCCATTTCAGTTTCCTCACTGAAATGACCAATCCTTTGTTTCTGTCATACCAGATCTTATCATATACATGCAGTTTATCAATCCCTCTACCGTATTTATTCATCATAAATTCAAGAACAGAATCATACTTCTTGTTCATCTTGCTAGAAGCGAAAAATCCCTTTGCAAACAACTGGGCTCTAAAGTTTGCTACAGCGTTCTCAATAAAGTCCAAATCAAAAACACCACTAAACCTATTATCTTCTTGAAATACGAATGAATAACCTTGTTCATCAGGATAGGTTTGTTCCATCGAGCGCGTCACCTGAATTTCGGGTGTATCTATGACATCAAAAACCTTTGATTGGAACTCTGAAACAAAATCATCTACTTTACAAATCTTTTTGAAATTCGCGAGAAAATAAGTAATCAAATCGATGTAGCTTAGCTTCTCACGCAGATTTTTTAAATAATCTTCTAGCATCGTATTAAGATTCAGGTATGTCTCCTTCTTCTGTATAAATCCTCACCCTTCTATTTGGGTCTTTACCCAAGCTATGTGAAGATAGGTCATGCTTCTCCCAATGCTTATAGACCTTACTACGCTCATTCTCCCAAAAGTTTTTCTTATCCTCTGTTGAACTGTTCTTGATAGACTCGGGCATAACTGACGACTTCCAAAACCCGTTGCCTGGGAACTGGTCATACTTATGAACCACGAGAGTTCCAAGCAACGGACGCGCATGCCTGTGTTCCCCCTGGCAGATTTGCTTGAGAACTTCACCAATGTAGCCACGACCGGGACCTCCCATTTTCTGGCTCAATTCCTTATAGGTAATAAGTTCTCCCTCCCTGGCTACTTTTATAAGGATAGGTCTAGCTAGCTCTACATACTTATCAAGAGTTTCTGGTCGTAAAGGCACTGCCTTTCTCCTTATTTATAAATCCTCACTCGTCTATTAGGGTCTTTGCCCAGGCTTTGTGAGGACAGGAGGTTTCGCTCAGCTATCAGGTGCTGTAATCGCCGAATATAGGCGCCCTGCGGGCTGAGTTCTACTGCTTCCTGACCACTCTTTATCTGATTAACCGCTTCTTCTGCCTCACCGAGGGCAAGCTTAAGAGAGTCTGCCTTGTCTGTACTATATTTGTGATAAATATCATTTAGTAGCTGCCTGATTTGAGGTGGGGTGTTACTTTTAAGGACATAGATGGGCAGATTAGCTGCTTCGGCATCCCTGACCTTTTGTGGCTTCCGGCGATAGTAGCTTTTAGAGGTTATAAACAGATCGGCATCACTTAGGTTGTTAACTATATTTAGGCTCAATTGCATCTCTTTTGCCATCTGCTCCAGTCGTCCCCGGTTTATGCCGAAGAGGTAGAGCTTGCGTTGATTATTTCCTCTAGCCAGTGGCTTGCCTTTAGTAGTTTTTTTGGTGATAGTGGTGGGCACTTCCTTTGCTATCTTGACCTCTCCTGTCTTATCCAGCCAGCGAATCTCGGTGGCGGTGGGTTGACCGCGTAGGATATCATCAACCGCTTCGCCGACATCAGGATGAATGGCTACTTTATCCCAATCCTGGATTTCAACGACAATACTAAAGGTAGGCGGCGACATCCGCTCCAGTATGGACTTCTGTGTGCCCCTCCGCTTTGCCTCTTCATCGCCCAGAGTTACTGTTTGGATACCGCCAATGAGGTCAGCCAGGGTAGGGTTCATCATCAGGTTTTCCAGTGTGTTACCGTGAGCGGTGCCTACCAGTTGAACCCCACGCTCAGCAATAGTTCGAGCTGCCTGAGCCTCAAGCTCGGTGCCAATCTCATCAATAATGATTACCTCGGGCATGTGGTTTTCTACGGCTTCAATCATTACTGCGTGTTGCATAGTAGGGGTAGTCACCTGCATCCGTCGGGCGTGCCCAATAGCTGGGTGGGGAATATCGCCATCGCCGGCAATTTCATTTGAGGTATCTACAATGATAACTCGTTTATTGAGGTCGTCAGCCAGTACTCGAGCGACCTCGCGTAGCATGGTTGTTTTGCCTACCCCGGGGCGACCTAAAAGCAGGACACTCTTGCCTGATTGGATAAGGTCTTCAATAGTTTTTATGGTGCCAAAGATAGCCCTGCCCACACGGCAGGTAAGCCCGACAATACGTCCCTTGCGGTTGCGAATAGCCGAGATGCGGTGCAAGGTGCGCTCGATTCCAGCCCGATTGTCATCTCCGAAGCTACTGATGCGGGAGGCTACATGGTCAATGTCTTGCTCGCTGACTTCCTGAGGGTTCAAAATTACTTCCCGCTGGGGAAAGCGAGCCTCGGGGGGGCGACCCAAGTCTAGAACTACCTCCAGCAGTTCACTGATGTCCTTTTGTTGGCATAATGGCTGACGAATATGCGGCGGGAAGAGATTAATCAAAGCGTCCAGGTCATCGGTAATTACCTTTTGCAAAAACCCCTCCAGAATATACTTTATTCACTGATGTCCAGCCACAATATCCAGAAAATACTGATGAAATCTCAGGTCAGTAGTCAGCTCAGGATGAAAAGCTGAAGCCAGCAGCTTCCCCTGCCTAGCAGCGACGCTGGTGCTATCAGCCAACCTGGCTAGTATTTCAACTTCACTATTTGCCTGCTCAATTATTGGCGCTCGAATGAATACGCCGGGAAAGGGATTTTCTCCCAGCACTGGTATTGAGAGCTCAGTCTCAAAGCTATCCCTTTGCCTGCCAAAGGCATTGCGTCTAACTGTTATATCCATTACTCCCAGAGGTTCTACATCCGAATCTGAAATCTCGCTAGATAGGAGTATCATGCCAGCACAAGTTCCGAATATAGGCAAACCATTTCTAGCTAGATTTCTTACTTCACTCATAAGGTTATAATCCAGCATTAACTTGCTGATAGAGGTGCTTTCTCCACCAGGAATGACTAGCCCGTCCAAACCTCTAAGTTCTTGAAGCAAGCGGACGGGCAAAACCTCTACTTCCAGTTGATGCAGCATAGCTATATGCTCAGCAAAGGCTCCTTGCGAGGCAAGGACACCAATCCTCATACTTACTACCACCCTCTAGGTGCCAGCAGTTCTTCAGTCGGGATTTGCTTTATATCTAGTCCGGGCATAGCTTCTCCCAGGTTTTTAGAGACCTCAGCGATGATTTGGGGGTCTTGGAAATGGGTTGTTGCCTTGACAATAGCCCTGGCTCTAACCTCTGGGTTGCTGGATTTAAATATGCCTGAGCCAACGAAGACACCCTCAGCACCTAGCTGCATCATCAAGGCGGCATCGGCTGGGGTAGCCACTCCACCAGCAGCAAAATTAACCACCGGTAGTTTTCCTGTTTTATGTATCTCTACTACCAGTTCGAAGGGTGCTCCCATTTCCTTAGCCACTGCCATAAGCTCGTCCTGCGGCGTGTTTACTAGCCTACGAATGCCATCCATTACCGCCCGCATATGCCTGACCGCTTCTACAATATTGCCCGTGCCAGCTTCTCCTTTGGTTCTAATCATGGCTGCCCCTTCACCGATGCGACGCAAGGCTTCACCCAGGTCACGGCAACCACAGACAAAAGGAACCTTAAAGTCGTGCTTCCAGACATGGTGGCTTTCATCAGCCGGGGTAAGTACTTCAGATTCATCTATGAAGTCTACGCCAAGGGCTTGCAGCGTTTGAGCCTCAACGAAGTGACCTATGCGGCATTTAGCCATTACCGGTATAGACACTGCTTTCATAATAGCTTCAATAATGGTTGGGTCAGCCATACGAGCCACCCCACCCTTGGCTCGTATATCTGCAGGGACTCTCTCCAGCGCCATCACCGCACAGGCACCTGCCTCCTGGGCAATCTCGGCTTGCTCGGCGTTGACTACATCCATAATCACTCCACCTTTTAGCATTTGAGCTAGCCCAGTTTTAACCTTCCAAGTTCCGCTTTCCATATCTTCCTCCTCGCTTTGCCGCAAGCGCTGACCTTTTATAACTGTATTTTACTATTGTTTAGATTGTTTATCAACCTCGCCCCCTTAGATATTTATTTTAGCAACCTATTATGTAGGAGAGGCAAAGAGAGGCTTTGCCCCTCTTAAGAAGTTATCTTCCCCTTCCCCTTGTTAAGGGGAAGGGGATAGGGTTATTAATAAAGCTCATTTGCATTTTAGGCTAATCTATGTTATAATACTAAAAATTAATAGGTTTGACCGCTAGGGGTGCTCAGAAGCTGAGAGGCGGATTGATGCCAACCCTGTGAACCTGATCTCGATAATGCGAGCGTAGGGAAGCGACAGTGATTTAGACCAAGGGTCTAGTAGTAACCGCCGAAGCCCTTGGTTTTATTTTTGTGGGGGTGTAGATATGACACAACTAGAGTTAGCCAGAGAAGGTATTATTTCACCACAAATGGAGGTAGTGGCACAACGTGAAGGGGTAGAGGCTGAGTTTGTTCGGCAGGGTGTGGCTGGAGGGACGATAGTAATTCCGGCTAATACCAAGCACACAAATCTTGTTCCTTGTGGTATCGGTCAAGGGCTTAAGACCAAGGTCAATGCCAATATTGGGGCATCCTCTGACTTTGGCAATATTGATACTGAGCTAGAAAAGTTGCGAGTAGCTGTTGATTGTGGGGCAGACGCAGTTATGGATTTAAGTACCGGTGGTAATATATCAGCTATTCGGCAGGCTATTGTTGCTGCTAGTTCTGTGCCAATAGGAACAGTGCCTATTTATCAAGCTGGGATTAAGGCAATAGATAGTCGTGGCGCCATAGTTAAGATGACCGTTGATGACCTATTCGCCGGGATTGAGGAGCATATTTGCGATGGTGTTGATTTCATAACAGTGCATTGTGGCGTTACTCAGTCAGCTATTGCTCGGCTAAAGAAGCAGGGGAGGGTAGTTGATGTGGTGTCTCGAGGCGGTGCTTTTTTGATAGGCTGGATAGTCTACAATGAGCGCGAAAATCCACTCTACGAGTACTATGACCGCTTGCTGGAGTTAGCCAGAGAGTTTGATGTAACGCTGAGCCTTGGTGACGGGATGCGCCCTGGTAGCTTAGCTGATGCTACCGACCGGGCTCAGGTTGAGGAGTTGCTCACTTTAGGGGAGTTGGTACAGCGGGCTCAGCAAGCTGGGGTTCAGGTAATGGTTGAGGGACCAGGGCATTTGCCCCTAAATCAAATTGAGGCTAATGTTCAATTACAGAAATCTATCTGCAAAGGTGCCCCCTTCTATGTTTTGGGTCCACTGGTAACTGATGTTGGTGCTGGCTACGACCATATCACTGGAGCTATAGGTGGCGCTATTGCTGCCGCTGCTGGTACCGATTTTCTATGCTATGTGACACCAGCCGAGCATCTTTCTTTGCCCGACCCTGAGGATGTGAGGCAGGGGGTGATAGCCTCACGCATTGCTGCTCATGCCGGCGACATAGTTAAAGGAGTGAAAGGTGCTCAAGACTGGGATAGGAAGATGTCTATGGCTCGGAAGAAGCTCGACTGGAAAGAACAAGCCAGACTCTCCTTAGACCCAGAGCTGTCTCGTCAAGTTCATAGCAAGCATGCTTCGGCTGGGGCAGCTTGCAGTATGTGCGGGGAGTATTGTGCTATGGCGCTAATGGAAGAGTATTTAGGCGTCTCAGCGCCAGGGTGTTAGCTAGTAGTACAATAAAAAAGGTAACATTACAAGTGGAGGGGATATGCTCGACGAAATAACAATATCTAAGGCGATAATTGAAAGTTTTATGAAAAACCTCCTAAAAGCCATGGAAGTTGATGTTGCTATAGGTGGTGCCGGGCCAGCCGGCATGACAGCAGCTTACTATCTGGCAAAAAAAGGGGTTAAAACGGTTATTTTTGAAAAAAGTCTTCGCCCTGGTGGTGGTATGCCTGGTGGTGGAATGATGTTCAACTCTATTGTAGTGCAGGAAGAGGCAAAGGAAATACTGGACGAGTTTAATGTCAGAACTGAAGAGTATGAAAAGGGCTACTATATTGCTGATTCTGTGGAGGCATCCTCAGCTATTTGTTTTAAGACAGTACAGGCTGGAGCCAAGATATTTAATTTGATGAGCATTGAGGATGTGATGATTCGTGAGAACAACAGGATAACCGGGTTGGTGCTGAATTGGAGCGCTGTTACTTTAGCCGGACTGCATGTGGATCCCCTGTCCATGCGGTCAAGGGTGGTAATAGACGCTACCGGGCATGCCAGTGAAATCTGCCACATAGTAGTGAATAAACTTGGTGGTAAATTAAGGACAGAGGGAGGCGGAGTAATGGGGGAGAAATCAATGTGGGCTGAGGTGGCAGAAAGAAGGATAATGGAGAATACCAAAGAGGTTTATCCTGGCTTAATTGTGGCTGGCATGGCGGCTAATGCTGTTTGTGGGGCACCCAGGATGGGGCCTATCTTCGGTGGCATGCTTCTTTCAGGCAGGCGAGCTGCTGAGATTGCCCTAGAGATTCTACAGCAGCTAAAGGTATCTTAGTGAAAGCCGAAATCATTTCTGTTGGCACCGAGCTTCTTCTAGGAGAAATAACTGATACCAATGCTTCTTACCTGGCTGGTCAGTTGCCTGTCTTGGGGATAGACCTCTACTGGATTTCGCAGGTAGGAGATAATCAGGCGAGGTTGGTAGAAGTGCTAAAGCGTGCCTGGCAGCGTTCAGACCTTATCTTGATTACAGGTGGTTTGGGGCCAACTGAAGATGACTTAACCCGTGAAGCTGTAGCTGAGATGCTGGGAGAAGAGATGCGGATTGACCCTGTCTTAGAGCGTGAAATACAGGAGCAATTTACTCGTCGTGGTGTCAAAATGGCTCCCAGTAATATAAAGCAAGCAGCAGTTATTCCTTCGGCTAAGGCTATCCATAATGCTCGGGGGACTGCTCCCGGATGGTGGGTAGAAAGAGACGGGCATATATTAGTGGCAATGCCTGGCCCACCTGGGGAAATGCATCACATGTGGCACACAGAAGTCCTTCTCCGATTACACCAAAGAGCCACCGGCGTCATCATTTTTTCTAAAACCCTTAAGGTTTTTGGCTTATTCGAGTCAACAGTAGGGGAGTTAGTTTCATCCCTGCTCGCCTCAGCTAATCCTACTCTGGGTGTTTATGCTAAGGCTGATGGTATTTATCTACGCTTCACAGCTAAGGCTCAGAGCCAGGAGCAGGCCGAGGAGATGATTGCCCAAGGTGAAGCTAGGGTTAGGTCAATCTTGGGTGAATCTATCTGGGGAACTGATAATGACACCCTGGAAGTTGTAGTAGGGGGTATGCTGGCTGAAAAGGGATTGAGCTTGGCAGTTATGGAATACTGTACCGGAGGTTTGTTGATGGCTACCATTACCGATGCTCCTGATGTCTCAGCCTATTTTAAGGGGGGATTGATTGCCTATTCAAATGAAGCACTGATAGCTTATGGGGTTGATGCTGGGCTTATCTATGACTATGGCGTTATCAGTCCTGAAATGGCACAGGCGATGGCTGAGGTAGCTAGGTTGCGTTTGGAGGCTGATATAGGTGTCAGCATAACCGGGGTAATCGGTCCAGATGAGCTAGAAGGTAAACCGGTCGGTACTATGTATATTGGGATAGATAACGGCAAGAATGAGAGAACAATTAAAGGTAATTACCCAGGAGATAGGCCTCGGGTAAAACGTTGGGTCACTACTGCTGCTCTCTTTGAGTTAAGAAAAATGCTGGTTGCTCTGGACTAACCCAGGGCTTATGGTTTATGCTTAGCAACTGAAAAACTATATCGCTGTTGTTGAGCATGCCAGACCAAAGATTTCCACTCTATTGACAAAAATTGTGTTAAGATGGTAATTGAGAATGGGTAATGCATTTAATATATGTAAGATTTTTGGTATACAGTTCAGACTGCATTATACCTGGTTTATAATATTTGTTTTTATAACCGTTTCTTTCTCGTGGCTAATCTTTCCTAGTGGTTATCCCGGCTGGGCTCAGCTACTTTACTGGGTTATGGGGATAGTTACCAGCCTATTATTTTTTGCCTCAATCTTAGCCCACGAGTTGGCTCACAGCCTTGTAGGCCGAGCCAATGAAATCCCGATAAAAAGCATAACCCTTTTTATCTTTGGTGGCGTGGCTCAGATGACAAGGGAAGCCAAAAGTGCTGGCGCTGAGTTAAAAATGGCTGTCGCTGGTCCGGCTTGCAGCCTAGCCATTGCCGGCTTGTTTTATTTAGTCTTCTTCCTTACCCAAAACACAATTGTACCTATGGCGGCTATGGCTTTTCAGCTAACTTATATAAATACGGCGCTGGCTGCATTCAACCTGATTCCAGGTTTCCCTCTGGATGGCGGGCGTGTTTTCCGCTCCATCCTGTGGCGAGTTACTGGTAACTATAAGCGCTCTACCCGAATTGCCACACGGGTAGGAGAGGGCGTGGGCTACCTGTTTATTCTAGGCGGCATTTTAATAATCTTCCTGCATCCGTTTGGTTTAGGTTGGTTTAGCGGTCTGTGGCTAGCCGTTATTGGCTGGTTTCTGAAAAACGCTGCCTCAGCTAATTATCGTCAGGCTCAATGGTGTGATACCCTCCGGGGGCTTACTGCTTCACAGGTGATGACCTCTAACTACCCAGTAGTTCCTTCAAGCATTACTGTTAATCAATTGGTTCAGGGATATGTCTTCACCAACGGTCGCGGCTGCTTTCTGGTAGCTGACGAAGGTATGGTAATGGGGATTTTGACATTGCATAATATCAAATCTGTTCCCCAGCCAAATTGGGGGGTGACTCAGGTAAAAGAGATAATGGCTCCTATTGACAAGCTAAAGGCAGCCCATCCTGACCAGGATGCTCTAAATATACTGGAGCAGATGGATGAGAGCAATATAAACCAGATGCCTGTGGTAAGCGAGGGTAGGGTTATTGGGCTGATTGCCCGTGATAACCTGATAAGACTTCTCCGCACTCGCTCTGAGTTGGGGGTGTAGATATTGATTAACCCCACCTCCTTTATTCCCTCTCTTAAACGCCCTATCTAGGGACTAAATTAACATGTGGACTAATGTGACTGAATAGGAATGAAAGAAGCCATAATTTATCTGCTGGCTATTGTCGCCGCTGAGGTAGTTACCGTTTTTGTTCAGCCAGTATGGGGGATAGCGTGCCACGCTATAATATTGGTGGCGGTAGTAGTGCACTCAGCTGTGGTAGATAGGTATTTTTACGGACAGCTAGTTTTATCGCTGGCACTGGTTCCTTTAGTGAGAATACTAAGCCTGTGTATGCCTCTGGTCAATATCCCTCAGATATGTTGGTATCCTATTATTTATGCCCCACTACTGGCAGCAGCAATTATGGTAATGCGTATCCTGGGTCACGGAGCCGGGGAGGTAGGGCTTAACTTCAAGCGGTTCCCGGTTCAGCTGGCAGTGGCATTGTCCGGGTTTCTGTTTGGAGTGGCGGAGTATTTTATCCTGGCACCGGAGCCTATGGTTATTGAGCTTACCTGGCAGGAGGTATGGCTGCCGGCATTGATATTTCTGTTCTGCACCGGGTTTGTCGAGGAGCTTATCTTTCGTGGGGTGCTTCAGCGAACTGCGGTGGAGGCGTTTGGGTGGTGGGGGATAATCTATGTAAGCCTATTATTCGCTGTTCTGCATATGGGTTTTCTTTCCCTGATTGATGTTGTCTTTGTTCTTGGTGTTGCCCTATTCTTTGGCTGGGTGGTTAACAAAACAGGGTCACTTTTTGGAGTGGCCCTGGCTCATGGAATAACTAATATATTATTATATTTGGTAGCCCCCTTCTTTTTCTAGGCTAGCACCTCAACAATTTTCATAGCCACTATAACAGCAAATGCCATCACCAGAGGTAAAATACCCACACTAACAAACTTAGCTATGCGTAAGGAAGAACCCCAGCCACTAGCAGCAGCCAGTTCTTTAGTGGTTAGGAAGAGCATTAAAAGAACAACTGCAGCTATGCTTATAGCCCCAGTAAGCCCTAAAGCAGCTATGGTAGTTACTGTGGTTACGGTAGTTACTGTAGTAATCATTCTTCTTCACCACCTTGGCTAAAATATTAGCACAAAAAACCCCTCTTGTCAAGCCCCCACTTGACAAATATAAAAAAGTAATATACTATCTTATCAAACTTTGGAAAATATTAGCACAAAAAAACACTCTTGTCAACCCTAGACTTGACGAAAAAAAGAGGAGTATAGCTATGAAATGGGGCAAAAACCTAATAAGTTTGGCAGTAGCTGTCATACTTGGCTTAAGCCTATTTCTTGCCCCTGTGGTTAACCGAGTATCGCCGACTCAGGCAGCAGTGACTTGGACGAAGTCAGGCGAAGTTACACTAGATAGCGAGTTGTATGTAGTAGATGCTTGGGTCATCAAGGAAAGTGCTACCTCATACAAGATGTGGTATACACATGCCCAAAAAGACCTGACCATTAGCGAAATCATAGACGGCGTAACAGCCCTAGACCTCGATGCTATCATAGGTGATATAGCAAATCTAGACCTTGGACAGTTTCTAAATGACCTAAGCAACTTGGTCACCGACATTGGTGACATCAAAGGCCTACTGGATGGCATCAGTACCGTCATTGGTTACGCCACTTCAAGTAACGGTATAACTTGGACAGTGCAGAACTCCCAAGCCCTTGTCGGGAGTAGCAACGCCGCATGGGATAGTGTTGGTGCTCCCTGCGTCATCTGGGACGAGACCGTGAGCAAGTATAAGATGTGGTATACCCATGTCAAAACAGACCTCACTCAGACTGTCCTTGAAGATATCCTGACCGACATAGCAGGGGGAAGCCAAGCCGAAAGAAAAGCTGCCATTTTAGACCTCAAGGATAGTACCAGTAGCGTCATCGGCTACGCCACCTGGGACGGGGTTTCTGCTAATTGGACAGTAGAAGACACCCAAGTGCTTCCGGTGAGTAGCGATATCGGCGCATGGGATAGTGTTGCTGACCCCTGCGTCATCAGGAACAGTGCTACTGACTATGAGATGTGGTATACCCGTATCAAAACAGACCTTACCGAAGCAGACCTTGATGACATTCTGACCAATATAGGTGACTTTGGCATCGATGACCTGCTGGACATCCTGGATGGCACTGCTACCGTCATTGGCTACGCCACCTGGGACGGGGTTTCTGCTAATTGGACAGTAGAAGACACCCAAGTGCTTCCGGTGAGTAGCGATATTGGCGCCTGGGATAGTGTTGCTGACCCCAGTGTGGTCAAGACCGGCAGTAGCTATGAGATGTGGTATACAAATGTCAAGACAAACCTTGTAGAAGCAAATCTTCATACCTTGGCAAGTGAAATACAAGGGCTGGACATCGCTGCCCTTTGGACTACTCTCACAACCGATGGTATCACAGACTTCATAACTGATTTGGTTGCTCTAGACATTGATGACATCAAAGCCCTTCTGGATAGCACCAGTACCGTCATTGGCTACGCCACTTCAAGTGATGGGATAACATGGACAGTGCAGAATTCTCAACACCTCGTCGGAAGTAGTGGTAGCCCATGGAGCAGTGTCGCTGCTCCCAGTGTGGTCAAGACCGGTAGCACATACCAGATGTGGTATACGGAGGGCATAGATGAGCTTAGTTTCCAGAACCTCTTGGATCTGGTGCTTGGTGTAAATCTGCCCATTGGCTATGCCTACTACATTCCGCCTGTACCAACCCCCAAGCCTTCACCTACAGGGGTTACTAAGGTGTCCGCTTATGTGACAACGAAGGGTGTATTCACTAAAAATATTACGGCAAAATCTGCAGACAGCATGTGCCAGCTAGCTATTAATGAAGGTACTACAGGTCTTACTAAAGAAGGAAAACCACTTAGCGAGATAAGCATAATTGAGATGGAAGAACCACCAGCTCCGCCTGAAGATTCCAATGTTATCGGATTAGTTTACGACTTTGGACCTGACGGGGCTACCTTTGACCCGCCTATAATCCTCACCTTTACCTATGACGAATCGCTAATACTGGAGGGTGTTGCTGAGGAGAACCTGGTTATTGCTATGTGGGATGAAGAGGCTGGTGAGTGGGTTGTACTGGAAGACATCACTGTTGACCCTGAAACCAATACTATAACTGCAAAAGTAAGCCACTTCACCGCTTTCACCGTTATAGCTTACACTCGCCCCGCCGCTTTTGCTATCAGTAACTTGGTCATATCCCCTGCTGAGGTTGATATTGGGGAGGAGGTAACCATCAGTGTTCTCATTAGTAACACTGGTGACCTCACCGGTAGCTATGAAGTAGCCCTTAAGATAGATAATGTAGTGGTGGCTACTAAAGAGGTAACCCTGGCCGGTGGTGCCAGCCAGAGGGTAACCTTCACCATAACCAAGGATATAACTGGTACTTACTCCGTGGATGTTAGTGGTCTTACTGGGTCATTTACGGTCGAGGAAAAGGAAGTGCCACCCGTCCCCGCCGCTTTTACTCTCAGCTCGCTAACTATTTCCCCCGCTGAGGTTGATATCGGGAAAGAGGTAACCATCAGTGCTCTCATAGCCAACACTGGTGACCTTACTGGCAGCTATGAAGTAACCCTCAAAATAGATAATGTAGTAGTGGCTACCAGAGAGGTAACCCTAGCTGGTGGTGCCAGCCAGAGGGTAAGCTTCACCACAACCAAGGATATAGCTGGCACTTACTCTGTGGATGTTAGCGGCCTTAGTGGGTCATTTACGGTTAAAGAGGAGGTAGTACCACCCGTAGTGCCACTGCCGGCACCACCCAAACCGATTAACTGGTGGCTCATCGGTGGCATTATTGCCGGTGTGATAATTATCGGCATAATTATCTGGCAGGTTGTTGTCCGCCGAAGGGTCTAACCTACTCAACTATTGAAATAAAGGGGGAGCATTGGCTCCCCTTTTCTATTAAACTAGGGAGTGGGAGCTGGTTTTGGGCTTATTGGAGACATTGACAGCCAGCGAGAAGGGGCTTACCATTACCATAACAATGGGATATTTTAAGGGCGACTAGGGAAAAAGATGAGACGAAAATTATTTTGGGTGGGGATGGCATGGTGCCTGCTCATTACTCTGATTTTGGCGCTATGCCTAGTTCCTATTGGCTCTTCTCCAGCAGCCGCTCTGGATACTGTAAGTGTAGGGGGTTATTTTGAAATCACCTATGAACCAGTGGAATTTAGTAAGACTGAGATTAATGGAAGTGAGATTTTTTACGCCACGGTTGAAGCTAAGGCAACTTGTACTAATGACTTACCACTGACAGTAACTGAAGCCCGGATTACTGGCTGTGTTACAGCTACTCATCAAGTAAGTGGGGCTAAGGTAACACTAAATCCGAGCTATCCTGTAACAATAAGTCCCTTTCCTAATAAGAAGGGTGACACTTCTCAATCAAGCGTGGTTGTAGCCCTACAATTCCCTGGGGGGAGTCAATCCGGTACCTACACTGTGGTCGGAGAGCTTATCAAAGCTGAGGTTAACATTCTTAATGTGTGGTTGCCTGTTACTTCCTTATTACCTCCGTTCCAAGCAATGGGTTCGGTGACATATGTCGCCCCAGCTGGGGATGGAGGAGGTGGGGGATGGGGAGATGAATCAACTCCGGGCACAACCTATATATCAGATATCATTGACTGGCGGGGGATAGTTACCCAATCTTTTGAGGCTCTGTCAGTGGATGGTAACTGTACCTTGGCGATTAGCGAGGGCACAAAAGCCTTGACTAAGTATGACCAGCCTTTGAGGAGCATAAGCATAGTTGAAGAGGTTAATCCACCGGCTCCACCGGCAGATACCCAAGTAATCGGCTTGACCTATGACCTTGGTCCTGACGGAGCTAATTTCGACCCACCGGTAGAGCTTACCTTCACCTACAATCGGAATAGTATACCTGAGGGAGTAGTTGAGAAAGATTTGGTTATCGCCATGTGGGATATTAATGCTGGTGAGTGGGTAGTCCTTGATGATTGCGCGGTCAACACGAGTACCCATACCATCACCGCTAAGGTAGCTCACTTCACTTATTTCACTGTTCTGGCTTATACTAAGCCGGCTGCCTTTACTGTCAGTGCCCTATTCATCACTCCCCAAGAGGTTAATATTGATGATGAGGTAACTATCAGCGTGTCAGTTGCCAACACTGGCAACCTCAGCGGCAGTTATGAAGTAACCCTTAAGATAGATAATGTAGTGGTGGCTACTAAAGAGGTAACCCTGGCTGGTGGGGCTAGCGATACGGTTACCTTCAAAATATCTGAAGATGCGGCTAATATCTACTCAGTCAATATAAATGGCTTGTCAGGCTCATTGGTAATAAAACCAGCGGCTATATCTGAACCAGCACCTACGCCTGAGCCAGCGCCAACACCTGAGCCAGCGCCAACACCCAGCCCAACCCCGACGCCCACGCCACCACCAGCTGAGCCTATTAACTGGCTTGTCCTCTCCGGTGTGATAGCTGGAGTGGTGGTAGTTGGATTACTCATCTTCTTTTTGACTAGACGGAGGTCATACTAATTTAGAGGACTGAAATTGTACGATGTCATAGTTATAGGTGGCGGACCGGTGGGGAGCTATGTGGCTTATAAGCTGGCTGGAATGGGCTATGATGTGGTGGTGCTGGAGCGGAAGGAAAGGCTGGGGGGACAGGTCTGCTGCGCCGGTATTATAAGCCAAGAGTGTGTTAGCTCCTTTGCCATTGATGACAGTGTTGTTTTGAGACGGGTAAGTAGTGCCAGGTTATTTTCGCCTTCAGAGAGGTTGCTCAGGCTGTGGCGACAAGAAACTCAGGCCTGTATTGTAGACCGGGCAGCTTTTGATGTGGCTATGGTCAGCCGGGCTCAGGGCAAGGGAGCAAAATATGTGCTAAATAGCCCGGTCAGGGATATAGAGGTCAGGGATGATAGAGTTAGAGTTGGGGCAGCTCAGCAGGGAGAGGGGTTAAACCTTGAGGCGAGGGTAGTAGTTATTGCTACTGGCTTTGGCTCAAGATTAGCTGAAGGGTTAGGTACGGTTGGTGATTTCATTATGGGAGCCCAGGCTGAGGTAGAAACGATTGGGATAGACGAGGTGGAGGTCTACTTTGGTCAGGAGATAGCTCCTGGCTTTTTTGCCTGGCTAGTGCCAACCTCATCACCGAAGGCTTTAGTGGGGCTGCTGTCACGCCACAGCCCTGGGCTTTACCTAAGAAAGTTAATGTCATCCCTGCTGGCTCAAGGGAAAATAGTTTCAGACGAGGCTGAGTTGAGCCATCGTGGAACTCTGCTAAAGCCGTTAGCCAGAACCTATAGTGACAGGCTGATGGTAGTTGGGGGTGCAGCAGGGCAGGTGAAGCCAACCACTGGCGGCGGCATCTACTATGGTCTGCTATGTGCTGACATAGCAGCTAGCAACTTGCATCGGGCGCTGGAAAATAATGACCTGTCGGCTAAGAGTTTGGCTAGCTATGAGCGAGACTGGAAGAGAAAACTGGGAAGAGAGCTGAAGATATGCTACTGGGCTCGCAAATTTTATGAACATCTGAGTGATAGGCAAGTTGACAGGGTATTTGACATAATAAAATCCAATGGCATTGATGAAGCTTTGCTTAAAGCGAGTGATTTGTCTTATGACTGGCATAGCGAGGTAATATTGAGGTTAGTGGGACACAGGGTAGTGGCTAAAGCTATTGAGGCGATGAAGATTCCCTTTCGGATTGGTGTAGATTGACCATTACTGAGACGCCGTATTTGATATTTTGTTACATATGGTGCCCTCTGAACAGAATCAGATGATTCCCCAGTCTCTGTAGCCCTGTTGAATAATAGCGAAGTATTCCTTTGAAGGCTGAACTTCCTCTGATTGCCCGGACTTGATATAGGTTATTGCTTTGATAGGCTCACCATCTTCATCAAATACGGTGACATTCAATCTATTGTAGTTACTAGGATAACCTTGGGAACTATCCAATCGCCTCAAATCTCTATCTGAAACTTCATAAATAGCCCCAAGAATCTTCTCTCCTCTAAACGGTCTTATGCTGGCCACACCACCTCGCCACTGCCTAGACCATCCCACAAATACCAAATTGTAGTTCGGAAGGCTAGCTACAAACATAGGCTTGCTGTCTGGGCAGCGCTCCAGCATTAGTTTCTTGTTTAAGTTGGAGCCATAGGCAAAATAATACATCTTGGTAAGGGTGGCTATCCTCTTATCTTTTTTATTTCCTGAACTATCTCCGGCAAAATCTCACCAGTTTTTCAATCTAATCCGTCTAAAAAGGCTTTAACATTTTTGCCTAAAACGCTGTGGTTGTAACCACCTTCTAGAACAGCAAATCTTCTTCCTTGACAATTCCTTGTGGCAGCTTCTTTTACCAATTGACCCATAGTTTGATAATCATCTGTAGAAAGTTGCCTGCCCCAATCTTTTAAGTGGCGGTCAAAACCAGCTGAAATTGCTAAAATCTGATAATCCTTCCCCGTTTCTAATCTTTCTTTGATTTCAATAACAAACTCTTCTCTTCCCCGATTTTTTGGTTGACAATATTTAATCTTACTTCCAGCAAAAATATTATTGGTGCCATCGCCAAAATGAAGGTCGAAATCTAAAACTAAAGCCCTTTCAATTAGATTTTCTGCGCGAAGCTTGGCCAAAGCTATGGCAATATTATTGAAAAAGCAAAACCCCCAAGAGTAGTCAGGGCTAGCATGATGACCAGGCGGTCTAATTAGCCCAAAACTAGTCTCGCCTTCCGTAGCCATTTGAGCCGCCTTAATGGCACCCCCGGCGGCTAGACAAGCAATCCTATAAAGTTGAGAGTTTCTTTTGATGGATTCAATGTGAGATTGAGTATGAACCCTTCTTAAATCATCTTCTAAAGCTGGTTGAGGCTCAAGAAAGTCATATGTTCCTTTCAGTTCCTGCCAAATTGCTGCTATCCTTCCTCTCCGAGCAGCAGGGTCGGAGGCGTAAACTTTATTATAATCGGCATGATAAATGATTTTCATTCTATCTCAAACATCTCCAGTAATCTTTGAGGTGTCTCTTAATCTCTGCTATGACCTCTTTGGTTTCGGCGAAGGAAGGGTCTTTTCTGAAGCTTTGGGGAATTGGAACTGGCTCCTCTATTTTGATTTTGAGACCGGCTAGTCCAGAAATTAAAGCTAGCCAAGCGTAAGGTAGCACCTCTTTGTTATAGCCGGACCCAATCAAGTCAATAGCTTTGTCCTGGCAAGCCCTAGCCATTTCCCTAACTTTCTGCCCAATCATACTGAAGCCCCTTACTGGCAGTCCCAAGTTGGTTAGCCCGTCACTAAAATGAGGGTCTGAGCCACCATTTCGGATAATAATCTGGGGGTTGAATTCCTGAGTTACCGGTTGAACTATGGACTCAAAAGCCAGTTGATAAGAATCATAGCTAGCATAAACTGGCATTGGGATATTGATGGTAAAGCCTTTCCCCTGGCTGGAACCGATTTGGTGAGCGAAACCGGTTCCGGGATAGAGTAGTCTGGGGTCCTGGTGTAAGTCAATGAATAAGACCCTCGGCTCCTCATAAAAATACTCGCAGGTTCCATTTCCAGCATGAGCATCGGTATCTAAGATTAGGATTCTTTCCAACTTATATCTTTGTATTAAATATAGGGCACAGAAGGCAACATCATTATAAAGGCAAAATCCTTCTCCGTAAGCAGGTTTGGCATGGTGCATGCCGCCACCTAGGGACACTACTTTTTTAAATTTACCCTCTTGAATCAAATCGCAGGCCATCTTAGCTTGTCCAACAATCAATCTGGCTGCCTCTTCTATCTTTCCCGGTTTCCCAACCGGTCTGTTATCCTCACTATGAAACTGAGAAAATCGACCAAGATAGCTCAAACCCAAATTGGCAGCTTTGTAATAGTCTTTGGTGAAATCGATATAGTCTTTTTGGCAAATCAAGCGCAAATCTTCATCACTCGCCGGGTTCGATTTGACAATCCGGTAATTATCATCCTCAGCTAAATTTTCTCGCAGGAATTGAGGGAATAATTCATAGCGGTCTCCTCGAAAAGGGTGACCTGGTCCAAAATCGTATTCTTTTAGTTTTGCTTGATATAAAATTGCTATAGCCATTTTGTCTCCTTTCCAATCGGCTAGAAGAAATCTAGCTTAATATCTTTCCTATTTTATTCAACACCAAATACCTGGTAAAGTAAATACCGATTCCTTGGAATTACACCATAGTGCCACTTCAAAGTGTGTGAAACATGCTTCGACAGAGCAGCGGCGCTTTCGGTTATGTGACAAATCAGCCAGTGTGTACTATAAATTAAGGAGAGTCTACGGCAGCGAGCTCAGGCTTGTTTACAAAGTCAAGGCGGATGTTAACATCCACTGGTCGGGATGTTCGCCTCACGCATGTGGGTGGTCCCGTCTTCTTCAGCAAGCAAGCTCTGCGTCGACAATTACACATTCCGTCAGATTAGTATATGGAATAACAAAAGGAGATGGCTCCGGCTACAATAGAACGGTGCAGATTACAAACACCAAATCTAAAGTAGGAGGAGCCATCATAAATGGAGAATACCGCAGCCAGGAAACGAAAGCAAGTACCTGAGGAATACCTGATTATAGGGATTGACCCTCACAAAAAGAGGCATGCCGCAGTGGCTATAACTCAAGATTTTACCACCCGGGACAAATCCAAGTTCGATAATACCAGAGAAGGGCTCGAAACCATGTTACGCCGAGCCAGGACAGAAATGGTGGCATCCGGTTGCCGGGGTGTCATGTTCGCTATCGAGACAGGGGGCCACTACTGGCGAAATGTGGCCTACTTCCTGGACGAGCAAGGCATTCCGTTTCGCTTCATCAACCAGTTTACTTTGAAGCGGAGGCGGGAAGGCAAGGATCTCAATCGTAGAAAGAATGACTACCGCGACAGCGAGGTGGCGGCGCAGCTCTTATGCACCGGGGAGTTTACTGAAAGTAAGATACCGCAGGGGGTTTATGCTGAATTGCGTGCCGCCCACAATGCCTATCGCCGGCTGGTCAAGGAAAGGACCAGAATAATAAACTTGGTAAAAGGGCTTCTGGACGCGCTTTTCCCTGAGTTCATCCAGGTCTTTAAAGACCCTTGTGCTTTGACGGCTCTGAGCGTACTCTCCACATGCCCAATCCCCAGGGTGATTGCCGGGATGACGGAGGATGAATTTGCGGCTACAATTGAAGCCCAACACAAAGGACGCCTCATGCGAAAGAAACTGAGAGCGCTTCATTACATGGCGAGAGCGTCAATCGGCATTGCGGCAGGTGCTCAGTCGGTGTCTTCTGAGCTTTCATTCCTGGTAGAAAAGCTTAGCCTTATCAAATGGCATATCCGTAGCATAGATGAGACCCTGGTGAGGCTGGTGAATGAAACAGAGGAAGGCAAATATCTGCTCTCGATAAGGGGACTCAACTATATTTCTGTAGCGGGGTTACTGGCAGAACTCGGCTGTTTCAAGGCATACCAGAGTGCCAAGCAAATGATAAAGATGGCTGGCAGCAATCCTACCGAGTCCGAGTCTGCGGGGAAACGAGGTAGCCATACCCCAATGAGCAAGCAAGGGCGCCCGGTCTTGAGATACTGTGCGTGGACAGCAGTTATTCCGATG
>Ga0315282_10004363_pt1 | contig 24653 bp, 33 predicted proteins | sample YL17G07_20_MG_FD_203693 | JGI IMG/M metagenome (GOLD analysis project Ga0315282, IMG submission 203693) | Sediment microbial communities from Yellowstone Lake, YNP, Wyoming, USA - YL17G07_20 | ecosystem: Environmental > Aquatic > Freshwater > Lake > Sediment | place: USA: Wyoming | collected... | reverse complement strand
CCAAATGTCCATTGTTGGTTAAGGGGATTTCACGTTTGCGTTAACGTTGGGCATTATCCCCGACCCCAATTCAATTCTAGGTTTCTTGTATCACGAGGCCACCATACTGTGCAGGTGGAAGATAAACGGCTCGCAGGAGGGTTCTAGGCGAGACGACCCATCGTGCCTTCCCGAGTTTCACCATCGTTTGGAGTATTTCCGGTGAGTTAAAACCTAATGCGCCCAGCGTCTTCAATCTAGGTTGAGGAGGCTCAATCAGAGAATGCCCATCTGGCTAACGCAGATAACACCGGAAATGCTTAACGAAACCGAGAAAATGACTTTGGCCGGTCATCTCGGGATCGAATTTCTAGAGGTCGGAAGCGCTTGCATAAAAGCGCGGATGCCGGTTGATAACCGAACGATGACACCGTTCGGCATATTGCACGGTGGAGCTTCAGCCGCTTTCGCGGAAACGCTAGGCGGCGCGGCTGCGAGCCTATGTGTGGATCGAGGAAAGAAATTGTGCGTGGGGCTGGAGATCAACGCCAACCACATTCGCCCAGTCGACAAGGGGTTCGTCTACGGAAGAGCTAGACCCATTCATATCGGCGATTCAACGCAAGTCTGGGAAGTTCGCATCCATAACGAACAGGACAGGCTCGTCTGTATCTCCAGGCTTACCGTGGCGGTCATCGACAAAAATCGCTGATCGGACTGGCAGCTTTTCGTGTGCGTGGTACTAATGGTGCGCGTCAAATCACGATGCACCACCAAACCCACACAACCTCAAAACCAAGCACAAATCATGCAACCAGATAATTCACGACGGGCCACTCCGACTGGGGCAGAGACTGAAACGAAACTAACCCGGCAGTAAGTATCTGACGAGCGCAGTGATAGCGGCAATGGCAACCGCAACAGTCAGCAGATTTGTCGACATGGGCGGAAAAGCCACATTGGTCATGGCAGTTCCAAAGTAGATCAGGGCGTATGTCATAACTGCTGACAGCATTAGTGCAATCACGGTCCGGATTTTCGGATCGGACATTCTCTTCCGGAGACGGATCATGATCGGAACAGGAGCAGGAGTCTCTCTCTTGGCCGGGCCCGGTAATCTTTGATAAACTTCAGGCACACGTCTCATGCTTTCCGGGGAACCTTGGAAGAAGAGGCATGCAAGATGGACCAAGATCTCGCCAATGTCTGTCTTCTTGCGATTCTTGTCCATCATTGCGGGCAGAACTTTGTTGTCGATGTCCTCGCCGATTTCAGACAACTTCGCACGTAGTTGACTTACGGTATTCCATCTCGTAAGCTCCCTAGCTGCTCGCAACATCTGAGAGACATCACGTACGATTTCTGTTGCCTTCGTAGTCTCATCTCTGTCCGGATCTATGTATAGGTCATAACCATCAACCAACATGACGGCTGTTTTCTTCTCATTTGACAGTCTTTGTCGGTCCCAGAACTGTGAGCTCAAGTCTTTCAACCAGACTCCGCCGAGGAATATGACGAGAAAGGCTACTCCGACGAATTGTGAATATGTGGTCACCGGGACAATCTGTTGCGAGAAGGCAACAGCAAAAGCCGCCCCAAAGATGAATGCCGACCAAAGGACTGCTTTGGCGTAGTCTTCATGGCGACGAAAGTCATTCAGTCCCCTTTGGGCCATGTCGTACGGATGCTTCAGTAATGTTCGCATCACAACGTTCGCTGTGATTTTTGGGTCAAGGAGGTTGTAGTAACCGTCCGACACCTGTCTCGCGAAACCAAGGAGAGTTAAGAAATGAAAAGCTCGCTCAAGGCCAGTTTGGTCGTAGGCTTGTTTCCACTCTCTTTCATGTCTCTGATGTTCAGCATCCCAGAACCTGTAGGTGCCTGTCGATCGATTGGGCTCTAGTCTCTTGAAGACTTTGAGGATGAGTTCCGCGTCCTCAGGTGTGACCGATTCACTTGGGAGCAAGAACTCGGGCCTCTGACTTCCATACTTATTTTTTTGCATATCTGGCTGTCGGTTGACAAGCAAACGCTGCATGTCTCGGCCGAGTGGTTCTTTGCACGCATTCGCAATGACTAGCGTTGGCTGAAGTTTTCACTGCACAAAAAAGACCCGGGCCTAAGCAGAGACTAGAACGAAACTAACTCGGGTAGACCGGAGACCTGCACTTTCATTCCACACACTCCAGGATGACGGGCACCGTTCTGCCCTAGCTTCCTCCAAGCACAGGGGCAGTTAAGGTTTGGATTATGGGGCGAACTATACCCTCTTGGCGTATGATTGTCGAGGACGAGCTCGGGAAGTTGAAGAGATTCCGGGCGTTTCTCAGGTCAGAAGACAAGGAGGTGTTCGATGATTTACTGAACCAATGCAGGCTGTACGCATCATACGCCAGCTCAATGGCTTCACCCGTGAAGGAAATCCCACTCATAATCTCAATGCTGTTCGGACAACACAAGCGAATCATGGAACTAGAAAATAGAATCAAGAATAATCCGACACGTTGACTTGACCTAGATGCTACTAGATGGCGCCGTGTCGTTGTTTCGCAGAATGCCTGACGCTTCTTTGATCACTTGCGCGAAAATCGGCCCCAAAGCAATTACGGCCAACCCCAAGATTTCTTGGTTCAGTTGACCAGCCAGAAAACTAGTCTGCCTCTGCTCCAGGTAACCATAGGGATTGATTTGGACGACAAGGGGGAAAACGAAATCAATTGTGCCTTCGGTCGTTGCAAAAGGAAACATAGAGAGAGCCTGCGTGTAGGGACTGAGGACCGTTACTCGAACTCCGCAACTGCCCTCGTGCGTGTACCACAGCGTCAGTTTTTCCTGGTATATCGCGTAAGTAGTGCTGCTCCCCACATATTTCAGAATGATTGGTTGTTCGAAAATCGCGTAGTTTGCCCATTCCATCCATGAGACTACGGACCAGCTCTGGGGAAAAACCAATAAAACCATCGCTGAGTCGTTCTCTATCCAGTTGACCTGCACTTCGACCGTTGCATGAATCTTGTCACCCACCACAAAGGCCTCGTTGGGGGTTAACGTGATGATTATTCTGCCTACCGGGGCACCTGCTTTTGGCTGCAAATTCTCGTCGAATACGAGGCTCTTCTCAGGTTGAAGCTTTGCCAACGCAGCCGAACCTACAATCCCCATCCCACAGACCATGAGTACCACCAGAACGACCAGACTGAGGAGCCTGTCAATTCTGTGAGTTCGTTGCTGAGTCTTCGACTGGGAACCATTGTTCTGACCAACAGACGCCGAAGGTTTCTCCACTCAGGACACCGATGCTCATTCGTCCTGACATGACTCACGCTGGGAGTATATGATTTGCCAATATGCCAGCGGCATAAGCTAGCGAGACCCTTAGGCGGAAAGTCATATGAGGCATCGGCAATCCAGCGTAGATCCGCGGTTGGTGATCTTGGTAACTGCCCGTCGCTTGCGCAATGCCATACTGTCTGCGCGCAGCTTCTTTCTAACCGCTGCCCTGGTTGGTGCTATTGAGTACTTTCTGCGCCAACCGACGATCGGTTTCAATAGTGTGTTAGGTATCGTGATTCAGGGTGTTCCATTCATCCAAGTTCTCCTCTCCCTCATAATTGCATCATTCCTGTCGCTGATGGAGTCGTTGCAAACAATCAAGCCGCCTCCTGACCGTTCTGCAGACCTAACATCGATTTTCATGGGAGCTGCCATTGCTCTTCTGTTCTTGCTTGGGAGCTGGTTAGGGATTCTCACGAGACACTAGAACGACGATGCGTAGCAAGATTCGGCAGATTCAGGTTGCCAATTCAGGTTTGTGCACCAACTCTTAAAAAGAGGCATGTAGAGGCATTATCTGTTGATCTCGAATGTCGAAGGATCTTTGGAGGCAGGCAATGGAAGGGTCGACCGAATTTGCGTCAGTTCCTACTGACTTCATTGCTACGCTGAAGAAGACCTATCGCTCCGAATGGGACGAGACTGCGGAATTGCTGAAGTTCTTGGATCTTTTGGGAGTCAGAAACTACAGCCTCTCAGGCACCCAGGAGGACCCAATTCTGCAGACATTTCAACCGGCCGTGAGATAGACGGGGTGAGGGCCGATGACCGCCCCCGTAATTCGCGGCCCTATTACACGCGTGCTTAATGAACTGGACCTGACTCGAAGAGGATTGCTCAGGAAACTTGAGGGGCTCTTCGACTCCAAGGTCATAGCGTACTCTGCTAATCCCAACGCCAGCCCTAACTTCATCGACCAGAATGACCCTGTCTTTCTGAACGATGTCTTGGAGGCCGTGGGCAAATGCAAGAAACTTGACTTCATCATCGACAGTCCGGGTGGAGACCCCAACATTGCAGAGAAAATATCGGTGATGTGCAGGAACTTTTGCGAGACGCTCAGGGTCGTAGTGCCGAACTCTGCCAAGAGCGCAGCAACAATGATCGCTTTGTCGGCTGATGAGATTGTCATGGGCTACCTTTCAGAGATCGGACCGATCGATCCCCAGATTCGTGTTGTCAATCCGCAAGGTCAAATAACGTATGTGCCTGCGCAGTCGATCATAGACAGTATCGGTCTGCTGCACAATGCGATGCAGCAAGGGATAGATCATCGTGCAATCATTGCGTTGATTCAACGCCTCGACCCGGCCATCATAGATGTAGCAAGTAAGTCGATCACGTTCTCGAAGAATTTCGCGGAAACCTATCTCTCAAAACACATGCTTCTTCACAATCCCGAAAAAGCGAAGGAAGTTGCGGAAGCACTGTCCGACAACAGACGATGGCTCTCGCATGGAAAACGAATCGGAGCAAAGGAAGCGAGGGAATTAGGTTTGAGAGTGACTGAAATCGGCAATGAGGATGACTCCTGGAAAACGCTGTGGGAATACTATAGCCGAGTGCAGATCTACTTGAATAACATGGCAGTTGTGAAATTGTTCGAATGCGCCGATATCGGCCTTACCTACGGAGTGGGCGCGGGCCCGCCGCAACAACCGCGTCGTTAGTCCAGTGCACAAAACAGCAGAAACCAAAACTAATAGAATGTGCTGACATTAAGGAGGATCCCGATTGAGACCTTTCTTAGCCATCGTTGTCATGCTTGCCTCGCTTGCTAGTCAAACAGCACCCAACCCGATATCAGTTCGGATTGCCATTCAACCTCAGCCGTTGAGCTTTCTGGGATTTTACGACACCATTTTTCCACTGGACTTCGTGGTCATGCTCAGCAATAATGGCGAAGATCCGCTACCTGCGGGGAACTTGACTATTCACATAGAGGCACCATCGACGAGGTACTCAAGTTGGGATGTCATTCCGTTCTCAACGATACCTCCTCATGCGTCGGCCCAAGATCGTCGAACGGTATCGTCAGCTGAAGCAGGTGTTTACATCTTCCATGTTGACTGGTACACTTGGCCAACGGGCCGACTTGATTTAAGCGGCACTCCACTCACTATTGTTAATCTCGAGGGACCTGAGATTGTATACGGCTCTTTAGGAGGGCTTTTCGTAGCCATGGCGGGACTTGCTGTAACTATCATGTCGGCCGTTGTATCATTTGCAGCACTGAGACGCAGACAGCAAGTCAGACAGTAGTTTGAGAGACAAAAGAGCGGGAGTTTTGTCGCTAAGAGCTTCGAGGGATCTTCGCAATCGGGGGCCGCCGCCATAGTCGAACAGCGCCACTGCCGCGTCTTGGCCTGCTTCAAGCTCCCCGAAGATTGGCGTCAGCAATTGAGTTAGCTAGGGGTTTCCGACGAATCGGCGCAAGACACAGATCTACCCGGTACCTGTCCCATACTAGTATTTGTTCCGACGGCCACACGTACTTGAGGTAACTGAGCTAATGGTATCCCACCACCAACCGCGGAGAACGCATCTAGGTAAATGCACGTATATCCGACAAAAACACGAGAACCAACAAAATCGTAGAATGAATAATCTTTTACCCGGCAGTCGCGTCGGTTTTTAGTAATCGGGTGGGACGTGGGGTTTCTCATGCCCCATTCGGCTAGTTCTCGTGTTATTGGGATCGGTCAGCGGCAGGAGGTGGGGTTGGTTGTTAAGCCTGTTTCGAGGCAGTTGGCTCCTGCGTTTCTGGATCGGTTGGCGGAGGATCTCGTGATTGTGGGTTGGTTGGTTTCGGTTACGGCGCATGCGGAGGTTCGCGATTTGTACTTGCAGTTGGCTGGGAAGTTTCTTTTCTGGACGGGTTGGACGGTACTAATGGTGGGAGCATCGTAATCTGAACCGCCAATTTGTGTGTGTGGGCCTGATAGTGCGAGCATCTGAATTTGAACTGCGATCCCTATCCAATCTCACGTAGGGTGGAGTCCACCCTGTTCTGGGTGTATGCCAAACTACACCACCCTTCAACGTGTTTTTCTTGTGTGCGCGCACTACGTGACCGACACACACATCTCATATAATGTCGCTAGGGTGCTACCACCCAAGTTAGGGTGTGGCACACCCTAGAACGCCTCGACATGCTCATCTGAGCCATACAGACAGAGGTCTACATTTTCAGTTTGAAGCATGGTTCCCGTGCCTTCTAGGCCGTATTTGATGCGGGCAAGGGAAATGATTATTCTAATCGCCCCCTCAGACTATTGGAGTGTCTCGAAATGAGCACAAAAATCGGATGCAGCGGCTGGTCCTACAGTGACTGGGTTGGACCATTCTATCCTTCAAACACGAAAACCGAAGAATACCTCAAGTTGTACTCGAAGGTCTTTGATACGGTGGAGATAGACTCCACGTTCTATAGGGCTCCTTCACCTAACATGGTCAAGCAATGGTACTCCTCGACTTCAGAAGGGTTCATGTTTTGCCCGAAACTCCCGAAACGAATCACTCACGATCTGCGACTGGAAGACGCATCATCGTATCTTGAACATTTCACGAGAAGACTGAGTGTTCTCCAAGAGAAGTTGGGACCATTTATTGTGCAGTTGCCGCCCTCGTTTAAGCTCCAAAAACATCACCAACAACTAATACGCTTCATCGAAGGCCTTGATGAAAACTATAGGTATGCAATAGAGTTCAGACATGAATCTTGGTTCAATGATGAAATTACGCGGCTGCTTGCGAGTAAGAATATCTGCCAAGTCTGGTCGGTTAATCAATACTTGACCACGCCTCCCACGATTACTGCTGACTTCATCTACACTAGATTTGTCGGCGACCGCGTGATTAGCCAGTTTAATGGAATTCAGAAGGATCAAACTGAAACAATGAAGACTTGGAAGAACGAGCTAGTAAACGCGCCTGACTCAGCCAAGCAACGGTTCGTGCTCTTCAATAACCACTTTGCCGGATTTGGACCAGGATCGGTAAACGAGTTCAGACGACTGATGAACTTAGCCGAGCTGGATTGGTCGCACCTAGCCAAAGACGCTGCGCAAAAAAGTATGCTCGACTTCTGAAGAGTACTGTGAAAGATGCTTAGATACATTCTCCACGTGGACTTGGATGCATTTTACGCTTCTGTGGAACAGGGAGAAAACCCGGCGTTGCGCGGTAAGCCGCTCATAATTGGCGCTGACCCAAAGGAAGGCAAGGGCCGCGGAGTAGTTGTCGCATGTTCCTATGAAGCCAGAAAGAAAGGCATACGTTCCGGGCAGCCGATTTCAATTGCATACCGACTCATGCCTGACGCGATTTATGTGAGGCCCGATTTGGAAACGTATGCTGACGTGTCATCCGATGTGATGGCATTTCTTAGAGAGTATGCGGACAGATTCGAGCAGGCAAGTATCGATGAGGCGTACATGGATGTCACTCAGGCTTCCATGCAGTACGGTGGACCTGTCAAGCTCGCCGAGCGGATCAAGAGTGAGCTCAAAGAAATCCTAGCCCTCACATGTTCTATTGGGATAGCTCCAAACAAATCTGCCGCGAAGATTGCTTCTGACATGCAAAAGCCTGACGGCCTAACCTTCATCGATGAAGCGAAACTTCGGGAAACTCTGGCTCCTCTCCCCGTATCCAAGATTAGCGGGATAGGGCGCAAGACTGAGCAAAGTCTGAAGGAACTGGGAATCAGTACAATCGGGGAGCTGGCTAAATGCTCGCCCAAGATCTTGTTCGACCGTTTCGGGAAATCGGCTGTGTGGCTTTGGGCCATTGCCAGAGGCGAGGAGCGCGTGGAGGTTGAAGAGAACTTTGTCATGCGATCGATCGGAGCCGAATACACATTCGAGAAGGACACAAACGATTGGCTTCTGATCAATAAGGAGCTGGTTGCTTTGGTCGATTCAGTTCACAGGAGGCTTATGGAGGAAAAGATGTCGTACAGAACTGTTATTCTCAAGATTCGCTTTAAGGGGTTTGAGACATACACACGCTCAAAATCTTTGAAATTTCCGACAACGGAGAAGGAGACAATCACCGATACAATTCGTGCATTGTGCGACGAGTTTAGGTTCAATCCGAAAGAAGTGCGACTTGTAGGCATTCGGGTTTCTGGCTTGGAATCCAAGCCCACATCGACCATTGACTCTTTTGCCCCTAGGTAACGCGGCGTCATCGTTTGGTCGAACAATTCTAACGTGCTGTAACAGACTGGTTGGTGATTTAGTCAAAGTGCTATATCCCTCGGAGACAACTTCAAGGGATGAGTGCCCGCAAGTATGGTTTGGTAACCATCCGTTGATGATGTGATTGATATGAACATAGACGCGCTTGACCTCTCCGGTGACAAGCACCCACATAAAATGCTGGGTTCTAATAGCGGCATTCAGGCATTACTCGACAATATGAAAACCAAAGAAAACGAGGGGGTGAGTTACCAAGCGGCACTTCTGATGAAAGCATTAGTTATCGCTCATATCTTCGGTGGTGCAAACCACAGGACAGCGTATGGCATAGCCAAGATGTTCCTGATGAGAAACGGTAGAAAATTAAGGATAAATGATTTCAACGCCGCGTGCCCATTTATAAGCCACATTGGAACTGAGACAATCGAAGACATTCAAGAGTGGATTGAGCATGGAACGTCCCAAGAACCCTAACGAACAACTGATCAGAGAAATCATACAGGAAGATTTGCCTCTTTTCAAAATGCTCGCCACCAACGGGAAATACAGATCAACTGAGACAGAGAAATAAACCACGTCCGCCTCAGTCATTTGCGTTTTGTGTCAGCGTTAGCCATTTGTTACAACACCAGAAAACAATAGGACCAAGCGAAGCGACGTTACTTCGTGGAAACTAAGGTCAGACGGCCAAGGTCGCAGGATGCGTTGTGGGTTTACCCATTATCCTTATTTAACCAGCCTAAGTTGCAGGAATGCTAAGTGAATATTGATGCCCAACGAGGTTCATTGCGCCCACATTCTCGTGAAGACTGAGAAAGAAGCACAAACAGTCTTGGAAAGACTCAACAAGGGAGAGAAGTTTAGCAACATCGCTAGCGACGTCTCGATCTGTCCTTCACGCAAGCGCGGTGGAGACCTAGGATCTTTTGGTAGAGGAAAAATGGTTAGGGAATTCGAAGTGGCTGCCTTTTCCCTTCAGAAGGGGCAAATCTCACCCATTGTGAAGACGAAATTCGGGTATCATATATTAAAACGACTAGAGTAGGCCACCTTGCGTGTCCTGAGGGATCTGGCTCCACTTAAACCGGGCTATGCCATGCTCAGTTTCAACACAATCGCCTTGGCGATTATTCTGACTACGCTTTCAGTCACCCGGTCCAGAGGTGCACATATACAAACCCGATCGAGCATACTGAGAGAAAGCCAATAGGGAATTTGCAGGTGTCGTGGAGATTGAAACGCATTCTGGTCGTCAACCTCTTCCTTAGTTCAAAACGCAAGGTGAGCTTCAACAGACTTGTCGCGCGAGTCAAAGAGGCGGGAGCGGAAGTCTCGATTCTCGATCATCTCGCTCTGCCCAACCTGGGCCCATCACAGCTTGCCAAATCCCACGATGGCATCATCCTCAGCGGAACAGAAGCCCTGTTCACGAGGACCACCGATCGAAAACAATTCGAAAATCTCTTCCATTACCTCCCCAAAATCGAGATGCCAATTCTAGGCATATGTGGAGGTCACCAAGCGCTCGCCATTGCCTATGGCGGCGAGGTGAGAAAGGCGGGTCATCTCGTTGAGGGGTATCGAACGGTTGAACTCGAGGACAAGGACACCTTGCTGGCCGGTTTGCCTGCGAAGATCAGAGTGATGCAGAGCCATCGCGAAGAAGTGAAACCACTGCCTCCAAACTTCATTCGAACTGCAAAATCCGATGACACGGACAATGAAGGTATGAAGCACGAGACGAAGCCCTTGTATGGCGTTCAGTTTCATCCCGAGAGATGGAATGAAGACAACCAAGCGGGCAAGAGAATCCTAGAGAACTTCATCGAAAAAATAGCTCTAGCAAAGCACACGTGATTTGTCTACTGGGAAATCGGATTAGATTGGGCGACTAGGCCGGATGCCAAGCCGCTATACCATCCTCCATGACTTGTTTCGCTCCGCACTGCTTGCAACGTATACCCGCCTGATCCTGTACCGCGAACTGGCCACAATACGGGCATTTCACATGCCCCTTCTTCATGTGCTCGACGCAATCCTCTCGTGATTCATAGACGCGGCTACAGTATCTGCAACGCCAAACCTGCAAAGGCTCGGACATATTCTGTCGTCGCCGAGCAGAGATTCGCGAGGCCACCAATAAACAATCACTCAGAACGCGCTCGCCCCTGTGGAACCACACAGATAGAAGGTCGGAGCGACTGAGCAGCCACTATCGGCACCCGATGGTTCATCATGAAAGCTTCAACCATCATTGGACACCCCCCCCTCTAGGGGGGGTACCCTACGTGTGGTACCCCGTGTGTGCATGTGCAAAGCTAGGGTCAAACCCACGACCACATGGAATACTCACTGGCCAAAACGCCGCGAGCCCTAAGAATAGTCCTCGATTAAAGAGCGTGGCACCGTAAACCCGAAAACGAGGTCGGCTCCTAATCGAGATGATGTGATTTGGAGCACTGGGTTGAAGTCAACTTATTTGCCAAACAAAAACTACAGGACGAGATCTTGCTGAACGTTTTGAAGCCATTCGTCGATAAACTGCGAGAGAAAGGGGTGCTTGTCACGTGGCATTTCTTCAGGGAGCCCGAGATAAGGTTCAGAATCAGGGTGAAGAATAAGCGAACGAAGCTTGAAGCGACGCAGGCTGTTGCTGATCTAGCGAACTCTTTGCGCAAACGCCGAATTGTTTCCGAATGGCACTTTGGAGAACACGGAGAGAAGGATCGGATCTACGTTGGCGAGCAAGACAGGTATGGCCGTAACGGGTGGAAGATTGCTCAAGATTATTTCAACTACGGCTCGGAAATAGCACTGCGACTGCTTGCTTTGAAGAGAGCGAGCAAGTTGAAAAATCCGTTGTGGGCGAAAGGGCTTGGGAATCCTTGGGAAGGCGGTCCAGAGAATCCGTGGAAAGAGCGGCAGAGGAACCCGCTGGTCTATCACTGGAGCCGCTATGTTCACCTGTTCACCAACCAGCTTGGGTTCGAAACCGATGATGAAGCGATATTGTGCTCAAGGCAGGCGGAGCGGTATCGAAGAGTAGCGAAAGAAATCGGGATGAAGTGGTAGTCAGGATAGCGTCAACTCTTCGGTTGGTGATTCAGAATCTGGGGTCTCAATGGGAACGGGGGTGAGGCGGATTCAGCGCAAAGGGGGGCCGTTTTCAGATAAGATGAGACAAGGGGAACCGCGCAACTCTACTGGGACATGTTGAAGGAAGAATGTAAAGGCATCAACCCACAACTTGACGTTACCGTAGTCAGTCTAATCGGCCATTACAAGCGAATCGATCAGGAACGTCGTGTTCCCTTTCTTCGTCGCAGGCCCTTAATTGTGCCCGAGATGTGCAGGGTGACTAGCGCAATCTTGGCTCCGAAAGAATCCGTCGTTAACGCCAGCGCCGTCTGTAACTCTGTTACCCGACCTCTTTCACAGGCGACAATAGCTTCCGATCTATCTGCATCAAACCGGATGAGCTTCGGATTCACTCCGACATAGCCGATTTCACCAAAGCTCTTTCTCACAGATTGCGTAAGCACTTCGTTGAATTGGTCGGCGGACATTCGATTGTCAGAAAGCACTTTTACAAGAACATATCGTCTGACCATGGGTTCTAGCCTGCCCTTGGCACTACCACCCTTACGCCTTCTTCCACATACTCACTTGACCGTCGAAACACGTTGCGCTCGATAAGAGTGAACGGCACTTCACTTACGCCAAGGCGTGATTGTTCTGGTGAGAACCCAAACGCTGATGCAACTGATGCAATTTGCAGAGGACTTCTCACCATTGATAGAGAGGTGCAACCGCTCGACACCACGATCTTCGTCCCGTGTTCTCGCGCTATGCTTGCTTCCTTTGCAGTCCGCGAAAGGACTGTACCTTGGCTTTTGCTTATCAGTACCGGCGTGAGGTTGAATTCGAAGGTACCATGAAGCATGTTGGCGAGCGAGTGACTAAACCGCACCCTGTTGTTCCCTAACTCAAAGAAGATGACGTCAACTCGTCGGTCTCTACACGCTACCGTCGCCACGTTCGGGTTCGCACATTTCACCGAAACGATATCGTAGCTACCTCTGAAACGCCTCAAGTGACGAAGCAGTTCATGTCGAGATGTGGAATTCAGGTCCACGCGCGTGGCGGCTTCAATTCCCGCTTCATGAAAGAGATGCTGAAGCTGCTTGACTCTGTCCTGCATTAGGCCAGTAGGAATCGTTAGTCCCACGTGCGTGTATCCGGCAAGTGCCAAGGTCTCTGCTAATTTTCTGGTTGAGTTCTCGTCTTCGACCTGTGGCAGCACATGTAAGTCCACGAACTTGGTCAGGCTACTCCAGCTCCAGGACTTGTTTCATCAGTTCTTTTGTGTCTCCTTTCAGGCGAGTGAACTTCATCTTGACTCGTATGGGGTCGTCGTTGCCTAAATGGATTGAGCCTAGAAGTGCGTGCTGTTTGTCGACTCGAACATATAGGTTGCCTTCAGGATCAGAGTGCAACTCCAAATCTCGCTCTATGAGCAGCTTCTCGCTTCTCGACAGCCGTCGAATGAAGTGATCGACAAATTGCTCTACTTCCGCTGGGCGCGAAAGCCTCGCATCGAATGTCACTATGGGATTGCCATAATGTCCCTGCAGGTAACGACGAGTGAAGAGCTCCCGCTGCTTCAATTCGTCGGGGAGCAAGGAACGAAGCGCAGTCTCGACCTTTACGAGATCGTCAGTAGCGTGCGCGATGGTACTCACTTCAACTGATTCAACAAAACGATCTCTCTGCAAAGCAATCCACCGCGCGGGGTTGCGCTCGTACTTATCAGTGGGAGGTATGTGTAAGATAAAGGCCGGGGCCAAGCCTACGAACGAGTTCAAGTACAAGCTGGTCGTTGCCGTTAGACGAGATCTTGAGATGGGAAAAGGCAAGATCGCCGTCCAAGTTGGCCACGCAGCGATCACTGTAGGCGAGGAGACACGTAAGCGACATCCTGATTGGTGGAGCCGCTGGCTAAGCGAGGGCCAGTGCAAGGTTGTGGTGAAGGTGAGTTCGGAATCGGAACTAGAGGAGATTCAAAGAAAGGCGGAGCAAATGGGGTTGGCAGCGGCTATTATTCACGATAGGGGGCTTACTCAACTAGAACCGGATACGGCAACATGCGTCGGTATAGGACCAGGTCCCGCTGACCTCGTGGATAGGATAACGGGCACTCTACCATTGCTCTAATGATTCAACTGGCCGTAATTCTTGAACCAAGAACCGATCGACCAAGAGCGGCTCTTACTAGTCTCTGATCTCTCGTCAGATTCACGAAGTAAGCAGGAATCCCGCGGCGAGCAGCGACTACCGCTTCCCTAATCTTTCCCGCCATTCCACCGGTAACATCGATCACTGTATGCGCAGTTGCCTGTCTTACGAGCTGCAATGCCTGACGCGGTGTCATTTTCTCGAGCAATCTGGCGTTCCGATCGAGTTTGGGGTTGGCGTCGAATATTCCGTCCACATCAACTCCAAAGATTAGGCGTGAGGCTTTGAGTTTGATCGCCAGATATGCTGCGAGCTGATCGCCCGAAACGATGGAGAAACCGTCTTTCACATCCATGACAATGTCTCCGCCCGAGGATGGAACGCAACCCAAGCGAAGACATTCCTGTATAGGTTGAATTTCTGCGGAAGCAATCCTTCCCCTAGTTGCCACGAGGAAATCTGATGTTATGAACGGTATCAACGGGATGCCATGTTTCAGGAAAGTCTTGTCGAGTATTGACTCCCATTCAAGTAACTTCGATTTCGTTATGGCCAGCCCCTTGAGCTGCCTGCGGTTCTTGAACCCCTTATCCAAGCCGTATTTCCGAACTGGGATGTGACCGAAACTGCCGGCGCCGTGAACTAGTACGACTGATCGTGCCTTTGTGATCGCTGCGATCTGTGACGCGGCTCGATGTATCATTGGAATGTGCGGCGTATAAATGCGGCTCTTATCAGTAAGCGCAGAGCCACCTAACTTAATCACAACGATTGGTTTCGACATCGGAGTCGCTGCGTTTGATACGGAGATCTACTTAATCACGTTTGCACCGAGCGGGAAAAATCGTAGAACGAACTGGTTAGCTAGTTCTTGGCGGAGACCGGGTTGTTTGGGTCTCGCATTATCGTTTCAAACCAGTGATTAGTGCCGTCTTCCCACAGGTAATAGCTGTTCAAGACCAGTAGGTTGGGATACTTCTTGCTCGCCTTCATTTCCGCAATGTTCTTCAGGCTCATTGAGCGCGTGAATTTCGTGACACCGAGAGCTCTCGGTCTTCTCCCTGCTCTGGGCCGTATTTTGCGTGCGCCTCCCTTTCTGATCCGTATGCGCACAACTACGTACCCCTGCTTTGCCTTGTAGCCTAGGGATCGTGCACGTTCCAGCCTGGTTGGGTGTTCGACGCGATGAACGGCGGGTTCTCGTCTCCATTTGATCGTGAGGCCTCGCAAGTGACGCTTTAGGTCGTTTTTCTCACGATTATTCCAAGTTTGAATTTGATGTTTGTACATGCCCATTGGGGATTCTCACCGCAACCATTCTTCTGAACGCGTAAGCTTAAGACAAATGGTGATTTCTCTTGAGCTTCGGCCAATGTGGAAGCAACGCTGCTATTTAAGTGGCTTGCACATTTAGGAAAGGTAGTTGAATCATGACATCAAATGACGAATCACTCAGGAAGGCGTTTCTCCCCGCTCAACTCGCATTGAAGTTCCATCCGTTCTATCGCGGCAAGATCGAGATAGTTCCAAAATGCCCCATCAGGTCCTTTGATGATTTCGCGATCTGGTATACTCCGGGCGTAGCTGAACCATGCAAAGCGATCGCGGCGCGACGTGAAGCCGTTTATGAAAACACGAACAAGTGGAACACCATAGCCATAGTAACCGATGGAACGCGAGTCCTGGGTCTTGGGGATATTGGGCCGGAAGCGGGCTTGCCGGTCATGGAGGGGAAAGCTTTGCTGTACAAGTACCTTGGAGGCGTCGACGCTTTTCCCATATGCCTCGGAACCAAGAACACTGAGGAGATTATCTCAGCGGTGAAGTGGATTCAACCATCTTTCGGCGGCATCAACCTCGAAGACATCGCTCAACCGAAATGCTTCGAAATCCTAGACGCTCTGCAGGGGCAGTTGGATATTCCAGTTTGGCATGATGATCAGCAGGGAACGGCTACAGTGGTTCTTGCTGGGTTCATTAATGCGCTGAAGGTGGTCGGCAAGAAGATTTCCGAAGTTAAGATTTCGATGATCGGAGCGGGCGCTGCAAACGTCGCACTGGCACGCCTACTCATTTCATCAGGCGCGAAACCAAGCAATCTGATCCTGGTAGATAGTAAGGGAACCCTTCACCGCAACAGGAAGGATCTGGAAAGAACCTCACCAAAAAAATGGAACCTTTGCCAGACAACTAACTCCGAAGGACTGGAAGGAGGCATGGATGTTGCCATGAAAGGTGCTGATGCTTGCATAGCTCTCTCAACTCCTGGCCCAGGCGTGGTGACTAAGGATATGGTGTCAAGCATGATGGATGACGCGATAGTGTTCGCGTGCGCAAACCCGACGCCTGAAATCTGGCCCTGGGAGGCAGAAGAGGGTGGAGCGAAAGTTGTGGCAACCGGCCGATCTGACTTTCCGAATCAACTAAACAATTCGTTGGGATTTCCGGGAATATTCAGGGGAACGATCGACGTTCGAGCGAAGACAATCACAGATGAAATGTGCTTGGCGGCTTCATCCGAACTCGCAAAACTCGCGGAGGAACATGGGCTATCAGAGAAGAACATTATACCGAACATGGATGATTGGGAGGTCTTCCCTCGCGAGGCAACAGCGGTCGCGGAGAAGGCGATCGAACAGGGCGTAGCGAGATTGAAGCGTTCGAGAGAAGAGTTGTACGATAGTGCGCGTTCGATCATTAAGCGAGCGCGAGAACAGGCAAAATACCTTATGAGAAGCGGCTTCATCCAAGACTTTCCAACTTGATTGATCGATGGGATAGATGATGAGTAATCGTATCATTGCTGTTATCGGTGGAACTGGAGATCAAGGATTCGGCTTAGTATTAAGATGGGGCAAAGCCGGCGAGAAAGTCATTATTGGTTCGAGAAAACAGGAGAAGGCTGAAGACGCTGCTAAGAAGGCGCGTGAAATTCTCGGCGCAAACGCGCCCGTCTCAGGAATGGAGAACCCGAAAGCCGCCGCCGCAGCCGACATCATCGTGATGTCAGTTCCCTTCGCGGCCCATATAGACATGATAAAATCTGTCTCTGAAAACGTAAAACCAGACGACATCTTCGTAGATGTCGTAGTCCCACTCTCAACGGCTGTGGGAGGCGGAGCAACCACGGCGCTAGGTGTCTGGGAGGGGTCCGCTGCGCAGCAGGCAGTACGATTGTTGCCTCCGCATACAAAAGTCGCTTCCGCATTCCATAACGTCGTTGCTGAATCGCTTCAGGATATTAGCAAGAAAGTGGATTCCGATGTGATCGTCTGCAGCGATTCTCAAGAGACTAGGAAAGCGGTCATGGAGCTGGCTACGATTATCCCCGGAGTCAAAGCTATTGATGGTGGCCGTCTAGAGAACTCGAGAATAGTTGAGCAGATTACGGCTTTGCTGATCGGCATAAATATCCGATACAAGGTTCATGATGCAGGTATCCGGATAACTGGTCTTCCTTTGGGGAGCTAGTCACCTGCCTCGAATCGTTGGAGTTGTAGGTAAACCGAACGTTGGCAAGAGCACGTTTTTCAGCGCAGCAACTCTAGCTCATGTACCAATCGCCAACTACCCGTTCACTACCATCAAGCCAAACCGGGGCATGGGTTATGTGCGGACGCCCTGCGTATGCCGCGAATTCAACGTCACCGATACACCTGGCAATTCCACGTGCATCAACCACATCCGACTCGTTCCGGTAGAGTTGGTTGACTGCGCTGGACTGGTTCCGGGCGCCTGGCAGGGACGTGGCCTTGGAAACCAGTTTCTTGATGAAATACGTCAAGCAGACGCCCTAATCCATATCGTGGATGCCTCCGGCTCAACTGACGCCGAGGGGAAACCCTGTGACCCAGGCTCACATGATCCAACGGAGGATGTGCATTTTCTTGAACACGAATTGGACATGTGGCTTCTGCAGATCGTCAAGAAAGAGTGGCCCCGAGCCGTCCGGGGAGTTGAAGGAGCCAAGGAAGATCTCACAGTCATATTGGACGAGAAACTGAGCGGACTCGGTATCAGAAGGCATCACATACTCTCCGCCAAGGCCAAGACCAAGCTGAATTTTGAGAGACCAAGCGAATGGAGTGACGAGCAATTGCTATCGCTGGTCACGGAACTAAGGAAGAGCTCAAAACCTCTCCTCATCGCCGCTAACAAAATGGACATCTCACCTGCCGAAAAGAATCTTGAGAAGCTTAGAGGCATGGGATACATGGTTGTTCCCTGTTGTGCAGAAGCTGAGCTGGCCCTTCGAAGAGCTGCCGAAAAGGGAATGATTTCATACGTCCCCGGCGACAGCAACTTCAAACCAGGCAACACGCAGCTCTCGACGGAACAGTCGAACGCACTCACTCACATCAAGGAAAAGATTCTGCTGCCACTTGGTTCGACGGGCGTGCAGGATGCGTTGAACTTGGGTTTCTTCAAACTGCTTCAGATGATCACTGTCTACCCCGTGGAGGATCCGGAGAAGCTCACGGATCACAAGGGCCGAATACTCCCAGACGCCTACCTAGTCCCATATGGCACTACGGCGAAGGAGTTCGCTGGAGTGATTCACTCAGACCTCGCAGCTGGCTTCCTTTACGCCACAGAGGCTAGATCGAAGATGCGCGTCGCTGATGATTACGTATTGAAGGATAATGATGTGATTTCAATCGTCAGCGCGAAGCGCCACGCATAGTTTTCCTTTACTTCGAATCGTCTTGTTCGGACATGGCCAAGTCAGTTCAGTCATTTGGCAGCAGAATGTTTCAGCGAGTAGATCTCATCGAATCGCCGGTATTTCCAAATCGCAACCGAGATCAGCCAAGAGGAGATAAATATGATTATGATGCCAAAACCTATGGTTTCAAAATCGAGACCCACGAGCCAAACCCAGAATGAGCCTGTTAGGTTCAGTTCGCTGGCGATGACTTGGAGAAGCTCAGCTGTGCCTATTGCAAGCGCAACAAGCACGGAGATCACCGTCACGGTTAGGTTGTAGTATATTTTGCGAATTGGATTCAGAAACGCCCACCCATACGCGACACGCATCGTAACGCCGTCAGTCGTGTCAATGAGAACCATACCGCATGTGAACATGAAAGGCAACACAAGAATCATCCAAACTGGAACAGATGAAGAAACCTCGATCCCAACGCTAATTGCTATGAGAGCTATTTCAGTTGCAGTATCAAAACCCAATCCGAACAGGACGCCTATGGGATAGATCTGCCAAGGTCTCTTCACAATCTTGAACAAGGGCCGAAAGTATCGGTTCAAGAATCCACGATTATGCAGCAAAGCCTCAAGCTCACTCTGATTCAGCTTACCTTGCCTCAGCCCCTTGAAGATGCGGTAGATGCTTAGCACGATGACCATGTTTACGATTCCCATAAGCCACAGAAAGACCCCTGAAACCGTGGTTCCGATAATTGCGCCTCCGCTCTCCAAGGCGGGTATGCGTCCAATTATAGTTCGAGTAGCAAAGACCAACGCCACAATGAGTCCGACAACGATCGTCGAGTGCCCCAGCGAGAACCACATGCCGACAGTGAAGGGGCGCTGATTGTCTTGCATTAACTTTCTGGTGGTGTTGTCAATCGCTGCGATATGGTCTGCGTCGACACCGTGACGTAATCCGAATACATAGGTGATTGTTCCAAGACCGGCGAGCAGAACCGAGAGCCTACCAACAATTGTCGAGGTGATGAATCCGACAGCGGTTGCTAACGCGATTGATGAATAGACTAATGCAATCTTAATCTTCTCATTCCGCGATAGGCCTATCGCCGAAGTGCTTTCACTGGCTTCGGGCATTTCAGCGGGAACGCTCCTTCCCCACCGAGGTTGTGAAGAGTTCACGATCAGGCATGCGGTAAAGGGAAAGTGCGAGTTGTTCAAGTTCAAGAGAGTGTAAACCGGCAGAAACTCCAGAGAGCAGCGTCTCTGCTTTTTCGGTTGTTCCAATGACTAGGGTCTGATTGCCCCGTCGAAATCTCGCTTTGGTACGTCGGGACCCTCGTACTCCAATATTTCCCTTGCCTAATGTGCAACCGCTTGAGATCTGAATACCATCTAGGACGCAGGATTGTGGTGGCAATTCTTGGGTCCATACCACAGCAGATAACTCGTGAAGCTGCTTTGGCTTCAGATCTCGAACAGCAAGCATTCCCATTCGGAGACCGAGTACTAAGTATGGACCTAAGTGACCATGAAACGCGATCCCGGACTTTAGCAGATGTTGCTTGCTTCTGGAGAGTGATCGCTTAGTCATGACGGTCCGCCCTGCCCAAGAGAAGGGCGCCAATATGGAAACGGTTGATGAGTACGTCAACTACGGAAGCACAGATGATGCCTTCAACCGTCAGGAGAGCCAGAATGGTTTGCATGGCAATAGCTGGAACTTGGAAAATGTATGTTCCGGTGATGTAGACCCACGGGGCCTGAATGAACAGCCAAGCAAACAAGCCGGCTAACACGGGTCGGAGTTTCCGTGCGAAAATTCCCGCGGACAAACCTAACAAAGCGTTCCCGACGACAATGGTTGGGTCTGACCTTGTTGTGGCCATGTATAGTCCTCCGATCGAGCCCGTAATGAGTCCAGAAATCGGGCCACCGGCGACGCCGGCTAACAATACTCCGACTTGAAAGAAATGAATCCTACTTGTGAACAGGAAAGGCACCGTTAGAACGCTAAGCACGACTGTAAGTGCACTGATCATTGCCGTGAAAGCCACAAGCCGGCTACGCGATTGCATGGTATTACCATTTGGACAAATCGTAATAATGGTATTAAAGAGTACCGAGCCATTTCCAGATGCCAAGAGATGTACCGATCGTGGTTAGGGTACAACGAGTAAGCTTCTCAACACCCCCGGCACTCTTGAAGCAGTTCGACGATTCACTTAGAATGCTGGATTACAAGGATAGGTCGAAGGCACTGCAGATTGCGATGAGGAACTTCATCACGGAATACGCTTGGAAAGCTGGAGGTGAAAAAGAAGGGGCCGGAGTGATCTTGTTCACCTACGACCACGACTCGCATGGACTCCAAGAAGCGCTAACAGACATACAGCACGATTTTCGGGGCATCGTTAATTCGACCACTCACATTCACCTCGATGAAACTCGATGCTTGGAGATAATATCGGTCAGAGGAAAAGTGGAGCGCATTCATGTGTTAGCAAGAAACATCATGAAGAAGCGTGGGGTTATGCAGCTCAAGCTGTCAACCGTTGCCGTTTAGAGACAAGCATCTCCCAGGGTCTTTTGACATCTTCATAGTGAATTCATTGCCTTTGGAAATAGTTTAGATATCTCGAGTTTATGAAGCGCCTGAATCAACAATGACTTCGCATTGGCGTCTGTCAACGGGCTTCATTGTTCGTCTTTTGATGATAGTGTTGGTGTTTGCAGCTCTCACTCCGAATACTCCTGCATACGCGTCCGACCAGACCGAGTCGTCCGCAATCCAACCAACAACCGTTATGGTTCCCCCTTTGAGTGACGCCAACGCTACTGTGCCAGTAGGTCAAGCGCCTACTACTAGAGAGATTACCGTTGAATGGATGGAGACTCAATCAGGTCAGGATAGGTTCTATCCGGATTTCATAGTGGTAAATCAGGGAGACACAGTGGATCTCACCTTCATCAACAATGATACTGTTGCCCATGACCTCGTGATCGGCGCTCCCTACAACATCGTGGTGAACGCCTCGGTTCCTGGACTGTATGATGATGTGACCGGTCAGCGAATTACGACACCCGCACTCAACAACTCGCCCGGCGTGAAGGTTACAGGCACACCAGGCAACGTTTCAGCCTCATACTCCTTCGTCGCAAAGTACCCTGGCATCTTCGAGTATGTTTGCACGTACCACATTCAAGTCGGCATGATTGGGTACTTGGTCGTTTTACCCGCCGCGTCTAATACTTCAGGTACGACTCAACCTATCGCGTCTAACCAAACGGTGACACAAAGCCCGAACACGACTCAGGTTAGCGTCGACGCTGGTTCTGGCTTGAACGTCAACCTACCGGGGTACACACCTGTGGATATCACGGTCGTTATCGGCGTCAACAACACAGTAATGTGGACTAACAATGACAACATGCCTCACACGGTGACAGCGACAGACGGCAGCTTTGACTCAGGAAATCTGAACCCTGGCAAATCGTATGTGCACACATTCGCCCAAGCAGGATCCTACCCCTACATCTGCGTGTACCATCATTGGATGCATGGCACTGTCACCGTTCTCAGTGGAACAGGTAGCCCGCAACAGCAATCTCAAGGCTACGGAAACGTCACGGTGGTCTTAACGGGAAATCAGATTTACGGGATGCTTGCCTTTGCAGTAGTGGTTTTGGTTGCACTCATGATCATCTTCTCGAGAACAAGACGAAACAGCGAGCAAACCTCCTCCGCGTGAGGCTTGAGTTCCAAGCCACTATTCCTCAAGGAGCTCACATACGCGTTCAGTATCTTGGCATTCAAGCTTAGATTTCAGCGGATTCATCGACCTTTTACTGGATACATGTATCTAAGTCGCAACATCACACCTGACGCAATGAGTCCACCGATTCCGCCTGCAATGAGACCAACCATGCTAATTGCGGCCAAGAGAATCGCCGACTTCATGCCAAGTCCTACCGTCGCAATCAGTAGGATGCTAACCGCGTTACTGACGCCGCCTGCCAAGAACGAGTAAGCAGGACTAAACAGAGTACCAGATGACTTGAAGTAGAACAGCTCAAGAACCAAGCCCACAACGATGTAAACTGGAAGAGCCAGAAGCCCTATGGGCACGAAGAGCGACAGGATCAATCCGTTAATTGCACTTGTTAGAAGAAGAGACCCTCTTCTTTGAGTAACGGCTCCAGCAATCATTATTGGAGCCAAAATTACAGGGCCCGCAACGGTTGGCCCCGGCACGTGGAAAAATCGGCTAATGACTGGACCGACGGCAATGTGACAAATGGCTGCCACGACTGCCATAACAGGAACAATCGCAGCGTCCCTAGACGAGAGGCCCACGGTAATTCCTCTAATTCACTAAGACGTGACGGCTCCAAGTTAAGTCTTGGTAAGCATAAACGCTTACATCCAACGCGTGTGCAAGCAAGCGAATCGCAAATCACCGGAGAAGACAGTTGACCCGCTCGAAGCCCCCTGGCACAACACTGACGCAGAGACAATGGCAAGTTATGCGACTCAGGGCTACAGGATTAACGCAAACGCAAGTCGCAAAGAGACTTCACACAACCCGAGAGAACATAAGTATCCTTGAACATCGCGCTCATGAAAACATGCGGGCGGCCAAGGCAACACTGGCCACGTTAGAGCAATTGTCTGAATCAAAAGAAATCATCATCCCAAGCGGAACAAGTATCTTTGAAGCCACATCCATGATTCTAGTGAGAGGCGATGTGTTGCGGATCAAACTGAATGTGAGCGCGGACTCAATCCTAGCCGCCCTACGATCAAAGTGCAAAGGAAGAATACGAGGACACCACCTCATATCGGTCGTCAGGATTAGGATTGGCGAAGACGGCTCACTGACGATAAAGTGAAGCTTCCGTCTGATGGTCATGAGAGACGCCCGACGAACGCCCTCGCGATGAAATCGTGAGACATCCTCATAAGCTCGCTAACACATGCATCTAATTCGTACACTCATGCGACCGGTGAGATACGTCCCAATAGGAATCATACATTCTCCTCTCAAGGACCCGTCTGGCGCACCGCTGCAATCGGTGTCTGCGAAACATGTCAAAGGGACGGTTGAAGTTTTTCCCAAGTATGTGTCTGGGTTAAGGGATATAGCCGGATTCTCTCACTTGATTCTCATATACCATTTTCATCTTTCTCGCAGGGCACCGCTGACAGTTAGGCCCTACCTTGACAGGAAAGAACATGGTATCTTCGCTACACGGGCTCCAGTGCGTCCCAATCCAATCGGGATATCCATAGTGCGGCTGAGGAAAGTAAGAGGCGGAACCATTTGGGTTGAGGGCCTTGACGTTGTTGATGGCACTCCGCTACTAGACATGAAGCCATACGTCCTACAGTTTGACGTCAGAAGCGTCCAAAGCATTGGGTGGTTCAAGCGAAACATTAGCAAACTTAATGGAATCAGAGCTGACAAAAGATTCACAAGACGAGCTTCAACTTAGCGGACACGCGTCTTCAACTGATGTTTCCATTATGGTGCGGCGACTGAGATCCGGGCTCCCGATTAACGCTATTCAAGATGAAGCACTTCCGAACGAATTTGGCACACGTATTCGTCTTTGTCTTCCATGGTTCTGACGGGGCGCAATACTTTATGTATTCTCTATCGCTGAACATTATCTGCTATTGTTGACTGATGTATGAACCTGGAGTCTGCTGAGAATGGCCCTTTGTTTAGTCGCTTTAGTTGTGTTTTCGTTGATGAGCTTGGGATCAGCAAAGTACCGTCCGCTCGCGAAGGAGGCTTTCAAATGCGTAACGAAAACTCTCATGCTCAGCCCATGTGACATGGCTTTTGAACAGAGGGTCAAAGCTAAAGTAACCGCCAAGTTGCTTGACGTGTACCCACCCCTCGCAAGGGCGTTTTACTGGAACTTCAGAATCTTCGCGTGGGCATTCACCGGAGTATTCTTCGTCTCTCTGATCTACACATTGTATTCGTTCTACAACTTTGCCGTCTACGGATCATGCGAGCCAGGTGGAACATGCTATCTAACCGCAATCGGATGGTGCGTTCTGTTCGTTGAGCAAGTCGCCGTCTATTTGGCCTTGGGTATCATTGTCGCCATCGGAGTCTATCTACTGATCCATAGACTGAGAAAGTGACCCAAGCGCAGGCGAGCCGTCTTTCCGCAAGGTGAAATAGAGAGACAGATTCAAAATCATTGATCTGAACATTCACT